>OLXK01001813.1_pt1 | contig 13644 bp, 16 predicted proteins | sample 1674321 | NCBI WGS metagenome assembly OLXK01 (sample SAMEA103958162, study PRJEB25191) | human gut metagenome | reverse complement strand
TGATTATCAAAAGAAAATGGAGATAAGATACGATGAGAACAATTTATGCAGAATACAACATAAATCACGATAGTATTGATGTTTACACAAGTGCTGGATATATGCTTCGCATTGACTGCTGGGAAGCTGAAAAAGATTTAAAAACCACATATGGATCAGAATGTGCACTTACTTCATTAGCTGTGGATGAGCCTTTGGAATATGCAAGATTATATCTTGAGGGCAATTTACAGATGTGGGTGGATGCAGAAGATTCATTAGAACTTTATTAAGTGAAAGAGGGATAGTGTTCATTAAGAGTGCTATCCCTCTTTAAAGAATGTGCGAAATGCAATAATTACATATTTTCTATGGATTAACAGAGCGCCTAAAAATAATCCATGTACTTATGAAGTAACAAATCAATAAAATTACCAAAATCCCCATTGTTGCCCCTATTTGTAACATCAATGTACTAAACCCAATATAGGCTGAAATTTCTGCTGATATGGTTTGGATAAAGTAAGCTATTACAACAGCAGCTACAATGATTGCTGTGATAATTGGAAGCCCAAACCAAACACTTAATTGTTGCAAGATAAGTTTTCCGATATGCTTTTCTTCCGCCCCCAATTTTCGGAGTACAGAGAAGCGATATTTATATTGTCCTGCGTCTAAGAGTTGTTGCAAAGAAAGTACGGTAAGACATATAACCATCAGTACGACAGCACCATAAATCATTGCAGTCTGTAAAATAAAGTTATTTGCTATGGAACTATTGATTTGCAGTGTGCTAAAACGCACGCCATAAATAGCCCCGGTTTCTGCCTGCTCGGGATATTTCTCTGTAAAAAGTTTTTCCAGTTTCCTTGCATTTTCATAGGAGATATTTTCCGTTGTTGTAATATATCGGTTTTTTATTACTGGCAACAGCTTTTCACAAATATTGTCTGGAAGTACATACAATACATTTGTATAGGAATTGTACGCTGTTTCTCCAATCGGATCCTCATAATAGGACTGCCCGGAAAGAGTCAATTCTCCTGCGTCTGTCATAATGCTGGTGTGTTCTTTCAAAAAGCTATCCCGTTCTTCCTCGGTGGCGATTGCTTTCCATTGTGTTGTAAATTCATCTTCCTCCAGAGAAATCTGTTCGTAACCCAGCATTTCCCGTATAGTGTTATAATCACTCAAAGAAATTGCTACAATCGGAAAATCATATTTCTGTCTGTTGTGAAAATCGTCTTTCTCTGGCAGATATAGATTGAACGTGCAATCATAAACTGTATCTATTTTGTGTTCTGTCAGAAACTCAGTAATGATTTCATAACTGTCTTGCGGCAGATTTTCTTCTTCATATACGTCATTATATCTTGAATATACCTGCACATCATACATAGAGCGCATATCCAAATAACCTGAAGCCCAGCCCGTCAAAATAGGGGCGGCAATAAACATGAAGATTGCAAGGACAAGGGTTATACAAATCAGCGTCATTGTTTTGCTGGTTGTATTTAGTTTTGATATAATTTGCCCGAAAAAGAACAGGTTTTCTCCCTTGTATCTATGTTCCGGCGATTTTACTTTCCATGCTACAATCAAGCTGCTGGCAAGATAAATCAATGCACAAATAAAGAAGAGCAAATCAATCAATACAAATACCAGATATTGATTCAGTATTCCACCATGTAAAGGCAAATAGTATTGATTGGTAAGAGCAGGTACGCTTGCTGCTAAAAAGGCGTGCAATACAGAACAAATAAGCAGCCCATCAATCAACTTTTGAAAAGCAATTTTTTTCTTTTTCAACATCCATAATGCCGCCCAGCCTAATGTAACAACAGGGAGCAAAATATTTCCCCAATACATGATTTTCACCGGGAAAACAAAGCGGGAGTCATAATAAAATCGGACATTTTGTATTCCTGAAAACAATTCCCATAAAGTAAACATTAAAAACAGAATTACTACGACAGGAATGAATCGGCTCTTTTTCAATTCTGGCTCATTTTCTTTCTCTGCGGAAAGCATATCAATAATTTTTGTTTTTTTGATTGTGCGTGTATTGAAAACTCCTACCACAAAAAAACTTACCACAAAAAATATCACTGTCAGCAAAACGGTGTCCGGGAACAATGTCCATGAGATTTCATAAGGCTCTCCATAAGCAGTAAGGAGCATTGCGGTAATGAATTGAGAGCAAAATACACCGCAAAAAATACCAATCAAAATGGAAAACATACCCATAATCAGTGTTTCTGCAAAGAAAATCCTGCCAATAGTTTTTTGTTCCATTCCCATAATGGACTGGACAGCAAACTCTTTTTGCTTTCGTCTTAGCATATAATGATTGACGAACCGTATCAAAAATAACAACAGCAATGTTATCATGCAGATTGCAATTTTCATTCCGTCACTTAACAGAGTAAAATCATACTCGCTGCCTATATCCGGGCTATAATAACTACTGGAAATAGACAAGAACGCATAAAACAAGGTAACACAGATTGTCATTGTGACAATGTAGACCAGATAGTCTTTTACAGACCGTTTTGCATTTCTGAAAACAAGTTTAGCATACATGGCTCTGTCCCCCTCCGATCATGGTAAGGACATTCAGAATTTTATCAAAAAAAGCACTTCTGCTGTCGTTGCCCTTGCGCAGTTCCATAAAGATTTCTCCGTCTTTCAAAAAAAGAATACGGTTGGCATAGCTGGCGGTAAAAGCGTCATGAGTTACCATAAGAATTGTCGCCCTAAGCTGTTCATTGATACTTTGAATGGTAGACAGCAACATTTGTGAGGAATGGCTGTCTAATGCCCCTGTCGGCTCATCTGCCAGTAAGAGCTTCGGGTTGTTGATAATTGCTCTTGCACAAGCACAACGCTGTTTTTGTCCGCCGGATACCTGATAAGGATATTTGTTTAGAATATCGCTGATATTCAGCTTTCCGGCTATATCCAAAATGCGGGATTCTACGCTCCCGGCAGGGACTTTGTTGATTGCTAATGCCAGTGCAATATTTTCTGAAATCGTCAATGTGTCCAGCAAATTGAAGTCTTGAAATATAAACCCTAAATTCTCCCTGCGAAAACGGGCAAGGGATTTTGGTTTGATTTCCGTTATATCTGTTCCATCTAAAAAAATATGCCCTGCACTTACGGTATCAATCGTAGAAATACAGTTGAGCAGCGTTGTCTTTCCAGAACCGGACGCACCCATAATTCCGAGAAATTCCCCAGCTTCCACAGAAAAGCTAATGTCTTTAATGGCTTTGGTAATATTCCCTTCATTGCCATAATATTTCTGGATATGTTCCAGTTTCAAAATCGTATTCATCTGATAAACCTCCTTAACTGTTCCATATCTTTATTGTAAATGGAGTATCTCATTTTTTGTATCAAGTTTTCTTACACAGTTCTTACAAAAATGTAAGAAGTGCAGAACCTGTCAGCCCTGCACTCCGATAATAAAATCATTCATTTGAAAGATAAGTGAAATCGTTGTTCCTCTGTTTTCGGAATAAGCAGTAAGCCCTATTCCCAGTTTATCACATAGACGCTTGCAAAGATATAAGCCAATTCCAGTAGAATTTTTCCCGGTTCGCCCATTCTGACCTGTAAATCCTTTTTCAAAAATACGGGGTAAATCACTTTTAGGAATACCTATCCCATTATCGCTGATAGATAGCACAATCTTGTCATTCGTTTTTGTTGCCCCAAAGTGCAAAATAGGCTGCTCTGCATGGTATTTGATTGCATTACCGATAATCTGATTTAAGATGAACCGCACCCATTTTTCATCGGTGTAAACTTTTGTTTCTATATCGTCTATCTGAATTGACATATTGCTTTGACGCAAAAGATACTTATTATCTGCGATTGCACTATGCACAACATCGCATAAATTGACTTCACGGACAGAATAGTCTTTTTCAGCGTGTTCACTCCGGGCATAGTAAAGTGCCTGTTCTGTATATTGGTTGATATTCTCTAACTCTGCCAATACCTCTCTGGAAAAGGGAGAACGGTTATTCTCACACAGCAGCTTCATCGCTGTAATTGGTGTTTTTACTTCGTGTATCCATTGTTCAATGTATTCTTTATATTCCCTGCGTTCCCTCTGTACTTCGCCAATCCGTTCCAACATAGATTTTTCAGCCATTTTCATAATCTGGTAAAAAACCTGTTCATCAGCCCTTTCCGGCACTTGCATGATTTCCGGCAATAAATATCGTTCTTCTAATTGCTCCGTCATATTGAGCAATTTATTCAGATATTTTTTTCGTGAGAAATAAAATGCCAGCAAAGATAAAACAAGGACAATCGACCAGACCGCAAGAATAAACAGGACTGTCTGGATAGGATTATCGCTTGCAATTAAGAACAAGGCAAGGGCAAGCATACCCAGCAGATTGATTAAAATAACGGGGAGTTGATTTTTCAAATATTGTTTTCCACTCATAATGTATATCCTTGCCTGTGTTTTGTTTTAATGAAATCTACAAGTCCGATTGCTGCCAGTTTGTCGCGAATACGGGTAATATTGACACTTAGGGCGTTATCATCAACATAAAGCTGATTGTCCCAAAGAAAATCCACAATATCATTTCTGGAACAGATTTTTCCGGAGTTCTTAAAAAGGTAGTAGAGGATTTTCAATTCATTCTTTGTCAATTCTGCTTTCTGTCCTTTGTACTCTATCATGCTACTCTCCAAATGCAGGGTAGCTTCTTTCCACATATAAATTTCTGTTTGAGGGGAACGGTAGGCTTTCTTTAACAATGCAGCAATTTTAGCAAGAAGAATAGCGGGATTATAAGGCTTTGTGATAAACGCATCTCCACCCAGCATAATGCTGTTCAGTTCGTCCATATCTGTATTGCTGCTTGTTACAAATACAATCGGAATATCTGAAAAGGTGCGAATCCCCGAGCATATTTCAAAACCGTTATTCCCCGGAAGTTTTATATCCAGAATAACCAGATGTGGCGCAGCTTCTTTTAACTGCTCTATTGTTTTGGAAAAATCCGTAACTGCAAATACTTCATATCCATTCCCAGACAAAAGAGTTTTAAGCTGTGTTTGTATCGTAAAATCATCTTCAATGATTAGTATTTTTTCCTTCATAGAGATACCTCCCTGACACTTTATTATACTGTATCAGAGAGGTTTTCTCAATCGTATTATTGAATGGGAATTTTAGAATGATTTTGTACATAGCTTTGTAAAAAATGCTTAATAGTTTCTTTTCTCAAGGTACGATTCTAAATAACACCTAAGTCCAACATATGCGCCCTGCAAAAGTACAAAAAGCAATAGAAGATTTACTGACAGTGCTTTTTTGATTGCTTCTCCAAAATAAATGATGACAGCAGCACTTGTCAGTATCATCAGTAGAGTAATGACATCCCAACACTTTTCCCTATATAATTCTATAACCTTTATTTCTATCAGTATCGCCAGTATCCCTGTTCCTGCCACACATATTCCTACAATCAATATTAGCAATATCCAATATACCATTCCGGCTATAAAAGGATTTGGAATTTTTGTGCTAATCTGTGCCACAGATTGCCCGACCTCAATCGTCCAACCGATAAAAGTTTGTATGAATGACGCTGCATCATGGAAGAATGATTTACAATCGGAAAGGAGCACATCTGACTGTACTGCCTGAAAAAGAGTGGTTGTCAGCGAATACCATGCAAGAAGGAACAAGGTTGTTTGGAACATTACCGTTTTTGCTTTATATTGTCCTGCAAGTCGCTCTTTTTGTGTTTCGTATTTTGCTTTTGCATTCTGATAGGCTGTCCGGTCACAGGCTTCACATTTTTCATAGAGTACCGGCTTTTCTACCGGTATCTCTACGATTTTCTGATGTGTCCGGGCATAATCCCGTTGTTGTGTTAAGCATCGTATTTTATCTTGACATTCCTCTATCGTGACGTTTGCGCTTCGCAGCTTCTCTTTCTCGCTCCGCAATGCTCTGTCTGCCAGCTTCAAGTCGTTCTTTAATGCTTGAATATTCCCGGCTCTGTTCTCTTTGTTTAATTTCTCGTTCAAGGTCAGAGATTCGTTGAGCTGCGTCTTCAGTTCCACGATAAGCTGGTCTTTCTGTTCCAGTTCTTCTTGTATCTCCTCGGTCAAGAGCAGAAGTTCTTCCAACTGTTCGGCGTTCTTTGATTCTCTGGATTCGTTCATCTATATCACGTCCTTTCTCTATCTGCTGTTCCAGTTCAGCAATTCGGTGTTCTGTTTCAGTAATAAACTGTTTTCGCTGTTCAGCTTCTGTGCCAATTTCTGCCATTGCTGATTTTCGTTTTCCAAAAGTTCTATCTTCGTTTTCTGTTCTTCCATCTTGGAAAGCAGTTCCTCGGTATTTGGCAAAATGTTGAGCAGCTCGGATAACTCGCTGTTTAATTTTTGCAATTTCTGATTCTGTTCCTGCATAAGAGAGAGTTGGGTGTCCCGGTTCTGCATTTCCAGAATCATTTCTGCCATTAAGGTCTGCTGTTCTTCGATTTGCCCAATCATGGATTCCATTAAGGGTATAATTTCCCGGCTTTCTTCTAATGTCATTTAATCGCTCCTTCCATAATGATAATGCACCCGATACTTTTCCAAAGGTGTCCAGTATCTTTTGCAATAACGTGTTTTGTTGTTTTATGATTTGATTTTCCGCTACTTTCCACGAACCTTTTATTTCCTGCCCGGCAAGAAACTTTTGTTCAATCTTTCTTGCGTCAGCACCTTCATGGATGGTAGGAATCTGGAGTTTTCCCTGTTTTTCATAAGAACGGTGATCGACCTGATTATGCAAAGGAAGATGTTCATTACACACCTTTGCCCATTCACTCCGCCACAGTTCACAATTTTTTGGATTGTTCCATCCAGTAGCATCGGTCAGCACCCGTTTCCATTGCAGGCGGTTTCTTGCACCAATCTTCTGAATTCCGTTTTCGTCTAATACAGGGATACGGATTCCATGACGGTCAGGGTTTTTCTTATCCTGCCACCAGTTCGGATGGGATTCATCAATCACGATATTTCCGTTTTTATCTCTGACAAAATCCCAATCCTTGACTTCTTTCTTTCCCCAAGAATGATCCGGGTTAAAAGGACGCATAGTCAGAAGCAGATGGACATGGGGGTTGCCATCCCCTTTATCGTGGATACTCCAATCAGCACACATTCCTCTATCTACAAAAGTTTTTTGAATATAGTCAGTTGTATATTGAATTTGTTCCTGTCTGTTCCATTCTTTGGGAAGGGCAAATTCAAATGACCTGCCAAGTTGGGCATCTGCATTTTTTTCAATCTTCAATACCTCATTCCATAACCTCTGTTTCTGAAATGTGATTTTGAATTTTTCTAAAGCAGCTTCTTTATCTTCTGACCTTTTGTATCGGACAGATTTTTGAAAGCGTTTTATATTTTCTTCTGGTACTATCTGCCATTCAGGAGGTGCGTTTTCGCACATCATCAGACTGGTGTAGACCACTTCTTTTTTAGAAGTGTAATAACTGATTCGCCCGGTTTCCTCGTTTTTCATCACATCCCCATTGAGATATGCGGAAGCGGAGATAACAGATTTCCCTTTACTTCGTCCGACTATTTTGACTGTGTAATGAAAAATCGCCATGTCTGGATTCCTCCTTTCTGCACATCCGGCATAGATTTCCGGCAACATTGCTTTCGGTTTTAGGAAAAGCAGCATTGCCGGAACGCCCTCTGCGTAAGAGTGCCCTGCGCATAGCAGCCTGCATGGAATGCGCCCCTCTGGCGAAGAGTGCCTCCTGCGGCATGAGCAGGTCTGGCTGAAAGCCCCGCCGACGGAACGAGCCCGGCAAGCGTGAGCGCAGACCGGTTGCCACTTGTGGCAAACTTATTGGGACGACCTCTGGTTGTCCATAAGTGCGCCCTTCATGAAAAAGCAATGAAGGGAATGAAAAACTCATCCCCTCCGCCATTACACTTCCTCCATATCGGTATTTGTTTCTTTCTGCATTGCCTTTGAGAAAAATTTCCCATTGGCTTCCTGCTTTTTCAGAAAACCAATCAGCTTTGGGATGTCTTCTTCCTCAATAGGCGAACCAAGAACGGATTCCACCGCACCGCCAACCTGACAGAGCCTATGGGTTCGTTTTTTACTTTCTTCGGCTTTCTTTCGTTTCAGAAGTTCTTTCTTCTGTGCTGCATATCGTTTTGCTTTTTCAAGGCTTTCCTGTTCCTTCTTTTCCATTTCAAGCATTCGTTCTTCATAACTTTTTGTTGATTTTGCCATTCTTACATTCTCCTTTCCTTCACAAACATAAGTTCTTGGTTGCGTATCAGAAGAAGCACATGGTATAATCTTCTTGCGTGTAGGTATATCATGGCTTCGGTCTGATAGAACCTTTGGCGGTTTCTTTGGAAGCCGCCTTTTTAATTTGCCGCAGTTCTTGTTACGGCTTTTACATTTCCTCTATCCCTCAAATCACGACCTTCATTCGCTTCCATAAACATTTCCAGAATATCGGTTTTAATCAGGACTTTGCGACCAACCTTTAATACTGGAAGTTTCTTCCATTCTACAAGCTGTCTTAAGGTGTTTCTGCCGATTCCCGTATAGTCAGCAGCTTCTTCGATGGATAATGCAATTTTTCTTTGCGTCATATAATCACCTCCTTATAAATTGCATTATGCAATTCTTGTGATGTAAGTATATCCTTTTCATATCTTTTTGTCAAGCGTTACGAAATATTAAAAGCAAATATTATATTGCATATTGCAATTTTGGAAAAACAATGCTATAATTCATACATACCGAAAAAGGAGGCAGTCAGCATGAAAGATAAAGAACTACGCAAGCTGATAGGCAGCAGAGTAAAACAGCGCCGTCTGGAATTGAATCTGACACAGCCTTATGTCGCAGAAAAGATGGGTGTTACCGCTTCTACAATCCTGCGTTATGAGAATGGTTCGATTGACAATACGAAAAAAATGGTGCTGGAAGGTCTTTCGGAAGCACTCCATGTATCTGTGGAATGGCTCAAAGGGGAAACAGATGAATATGAAACCGACATTACGGATAAGAGAGAGTTACAGATTCGTGATGCGATGGGAGATATTCTGGAACAGTTACCGCTTGCCCTTACCAAAGAAGAAGATGCTTTTTCAAAAGATTTATTACTGCTGATGTTAAAACAATATGGTCTGTTTTTGGATTCCTTCCAGTTCGCCTGCAAAAACTTCAAGGGGAATGCTGGTCAGACGGATATTGCCAAAACAATAGGGTTTGAATCGAATGATGAATATAATGAGATTATGTTCTTAAGGGAAATCACTCACACCATCAATGCTTTTAATGAGATGGCAGACGTTGTAAGGCTCTATTCCAAGAAACCAAAAACAGCAGAACAAAGGCTTGCAAATCTTTTATCAGAAGTCTTATACGAAGATTCCGAATCGGTATAGTAAGACAACCGGAGTTATGATATACTTACACGCACGAAGCATTTCATCAGTTCCGATTGTCTAATATCGAAAGGAGACATACGATTATGGCAAAAGGATCTGTAAGAAAAAAAGGAAAGAAATGGTACTACCGCTTCTATGTAGAGGACGCAAGCGGCAATCTTGTTCAGAAAGAATGCGTTGGAACAGAAAGCAAAAGTGAAACTGAAAAGCTGCTCCGTCAGGCAATGGATGATTATGAGAAAAAGAAATTTGTTGCCAAAGCGGAAAATCTCACAGTCGGACAACTTCTGGATGTGTGGGCAGAGGAGGAATTAAAAACAGGTACGCTCAGCAATGGTACTGTGGAGAATTACCTCGGAACAATCCGAAATATTAAGAAACATCCGCTGGCAGAACGGAAATTAAAAAATGTAACCTCTGAGCATTTGCAATCTTTCTTTGATTTGCTTTCCTTCGGGGGAGTTCATCCCGATGGAAAAGAGAGAAAGGGTTACAGCAAAGATTACATCCATTCTTTTTCCGCAGTCATGCAGCAGTCCTTCCGCTTTGCAGTATTTCCAAAACAGTATATTACGTTCAATCCCATGCAGTATATTAAACTGCGGTATCAGACGGACGAAGTTGATTTGTTTTCGGATGAGGACATGGACGGAAATATCCAACCAATTTCACGAGAAGATTATGAAAGACTGCTTGCGTATCTTCAAAAAAAGAACCCAGCCGCAATACTTCCAATCCAGATAGCCTATTATGCCGGGCTTCGTATTGGAGAAGCCTGTGGTTTGGCATGGCAGGACGTAAATCTGGAAGAACAATGCCTTACCATAAGACGCAGCATCCGATATGATGGCTCAAAGCGCAAATATATCATCGGACCAACCAAGCGGAAAAAAGTAAGGGTTGTTGATTTTGGAGATACACTGGTAGAGATTTTCCGTAATGCCCGGAAAGAGCAGTTAAAAAATCGAATGCAGTACGGAGAACTTTATCACACGAACTACTACAAAGAGGTCAAAGAGAAAAACAGAGTGTACTACGAATATTATTGCTTAGACAGAACGCAGGAAGTCCCGGCAGATTATAAAGAAATTTCTTTTGTCTGCTTAAGACCGGATGGTTGTCTGGAACTTCCGACTACTTTGGGGACGGTATGCAGAAAGGTGGCAAAAACATTAGAGGGATTTGAAGGCTTTCATTTCCACCAGTTACGTCACACCTATACAAGCAACCTTTTAGCAAATGGAGCTGCCCCAAAAGATGTGCAGGAATTGTTGGGACACTCAGATGTCAGTACCACAATGAACGTCTATGCTCACTCCACAAGAGATGCGAAACGAAAATCGGTTCGGCTTCTTGATAAAGTGGTAGGCAATGACTAAAAAATTTCCCTTATTTCCCTTGTGATTATCTCATAAGGGCAAAAATAAGGGAAACTACATATCATTTCACTAATGGACAGGCGGGAAAGCCTATAAAATGGGGAAAGTTAGAGGAATAATTATATAAATTCCAGTTTGTCGATCTACGGCAGCCTTTCAATAGGCTGCCGTATTCGCTTTTCGGAAGATTTTCATTTGCACATTTGCCATGATGAGCATCTGCGGATACAATGGAGGCAGAGAGGAATGGAGGTGCTGCAAATGTTCCGCCGTAAAGCAGAGAAACGAATGGTTGAGCTGTCCCCTAACGAGGTACGGCTGATGCGGGAAGCGCTTCTTGCTTTTCGTAACAAGCTTCTTTCTGCCGGAAAGCCAACAGAGGATGTGAACGAGCTAATTATCAAGGTAATGAAATGATGTAGAGAAATTTCATGCCTTCTCCCAAGAATACTCGAGACTTTTCGAGATTTGTTGTAAAAAATTGAACTTCTATCTTGACAACTATATAATCAGGAGTATAATAGTACGATTTATGCTAGATCATAAATGGGCGGCGTGGGAGAAAAAGGAGAATGTTATGGCCTATGAAATTGTTTGTGAATCCGAATCGAAGCGATATCGTTCCGATTGCGCCTCCGTTCTGACTAAGACTTGTGAGATACTAAAGAGCAAGAATATTATTGCTCAGTTTTCGCTTGTCGGAAGCGGTGCAAAAAACTTGATAACAAGGAATGGAAATGGACCTTACGATCTTGACTACAACCTCGTTGTCATAAAAGCGGACGAAAGATATCGGAAAGACTTACGGCTACTAAAAGAGACAGTTCGGAATGCGCTTAATAGGGCTGAGAGAAAGGATTTCTTTTCGGATGCTATGGATTCAAGATCCTGCTTAACCACGCTTTTACATTTCAATGATTCGCCAAATGTTGAATTCAGCTTCGATGTTGCAATTCTAACTAAAAATCGCAACGGAGATTATATGAGACTCATTCATAATAAAAATGCTTTCTGTGTTGGCTACGATCAATACACATGGAATGAAGTCCCAAAATCTCACGATGTAAAGGAAAAAGCCGATGCAATAAAAGCAGAGGGACTATGGCAAGAGGTCAGAGATAGGTACGTTGGGTTGAAGAACATGTATCTTTCTCGCCAAGACAACACTCATCCTTCTTTTATCGTATATGTTGAAGCGGTCAACGAAATCTATTACAAATACTTCAGATAAGGAGATATTCTGATGGGAAAACATTTTTTTGACTTTGAAGACGGAGATTTTGCTTTTTCGATTTCAGGTAATATAGCAATGGATTCTGACGGTGACCTTATGATGAGAATGGGTAACAATATGGCAATGGATATGGATTCGGGTGAATTACATATCATATCCGGTTGGTCGGATGACGAAGATGAAGACTAATTGATAAGCAGCCGCCTCTACGAAAATGCAGAGGCGGTTACTTTTACTTCTTCTGCTTCATCTTCCGTTGAAAATCGTTCAGCGTTTGGATATGCCACAGGCTTTTGCGGGTGATGGAACGGAAGGTCAGGGAGCAGAAAAAGTCGATGAGGAAGATTTTCGGTATGTAAAAGAGCTGCCCTTTGCGGAACGATTTAAGCTCACCACGGTTGCACCAATTATTTACGGTGGTTTTGGCGTAGCCAGTCAAGGTGACTATCTCCTGCACGGTCACGACATCCTTATACTTGCCGAGCAGTTTGGCGTAATAGTCGTGCATTTGCCGGAGTACATCCTCTGGCAGTTCTTTGGAGAGCTTTGCCACATAATGACCGCCGTACCATCCTCTCGGTGCGGAATAGAGCTCGGGGTAAACGGCTCGCTCCTCAAGATACGCTCGGACATCCTCTTTCTTGATTTTATAGCACCTTGTTTTCTTGCCCGTCCACTCACAGGGAACCTTGCCACTTTTGAGCAAATGCAATGCCGTAGATTTGCTGATATGGCAAAGGCGATAAAACTGATCCTTATTCATCACATCGGGCACGCTGTCCCAGTCAATCGGTAGATTCTTCATCTGATACACCTCAAAATTAGATTTCGTCGGTTTGAAGCTCTATCTGCGGTGTATTGAATTTTGTATTGCCTTCTCTCGTGATTTCTCTCCTGTCTTCCCTGATTTCTCTCCAAAATCGGCAAAAATGCCGATTTGAACCCACTTTGAAAAAATGCAGTCGTAACAAGGCTTCAAGGGCGAAAATGCCTTATTTTAAGCGGCTTTCGGCGCAGACAAGACGACCTGAAACTGACACGAAGCGACCGGAAGTTGACACGCTGACTAAAAGACTCGAAATGCTGTGTACGTAAAGTACCTAGGGTTCGAATCCCTAACTCTCCGCCATAAGTCCACCGTAGCTTTATAGAATGACGGTGGGCTTTTTATGTTCACCATGGTATACTAAATCTGAAAAAACTGAATAATAAACTAAAGATTTAAAGGAAATATAGTATGTTTTTTCACACATCACAGATAGGAAAAATCAAAATTTTGGAACCAAGAATTTCAAATAATAATATTCCTCTTATTTATTTTTCGGATAAAAGAGAAAATGTCCTCGTGTATTTAAGTAATGCTGTGTAAAAAGTGTGTAAAGAAAATCATTTTAAATTCAATGGTTTATGGCATAAGTGGGGTTCATACGGATTTGAAAAAGACGGAAGATTAAGATTGGAAGAATACTATCCGAATGCTTTGGAAGATACATACAAGGGAGTGAAAGGATATATTTATTCGTGCAATCAAATCACCCCATATCAAAAATTGAATATAAAAATCCCTAACGCCTTTATATCGGCCCAAAA
>OLXK01001805.1_pt1 | contig 13674 bp, 12 predicted proteins | sample 1674321 | NCBI WGS metagenome assembly OLXK01 (sample SAMEA103958162, study PRJEB25191) | human gut metagenome | reverse complement strand
CCGTACCGCGCGCCGCAGGTCGGTCAGGTGCTCGTGCGCTCCGTTTTCGACCGGACACTGTTCGTGCTCGGGCGCGCCGCCGCCGTGGCAGCGCCGGCGGGCATGGTGCTGTGGGCGCTGGCAAACGTGCACCCCGGCGGTGTGAGCCTTCTGACGCGCTGCGCGGCTGCGCTCGACCCGCTCGGTCGAGTGATGGGTATGGACGGCGTGCTGCTGCTGGCGTTCGTGCTCGGCTTTCCGGCCAACGAGATCGTGCTGCCGATCGCCGTGATGGGCTATCTGGCGCAGGGCAGTCTGGGCGACGTGCCGGGGCTGGCGCAGATGCACGCGCTGCTGACCGCAAACGGCTGGACATGGACGACCGCCGTGAGCGCCGTGCTGTTTTTCCTGCTGCACTGGCCGTGCTCGACAACGCTCTGGACGATCCGGCGCGAGACCGGCAGCGCAAAATGGACGCTGCTGGCGGCGCTGCTGCCGACGGCGCTGGGCATGGCGCTGTGCGCGGCGTTCACGGCGCTGGCGCGGCTGATCGGCTGGTGAGCAAAAAACCGGAGACCGGCGCAGAACGGTTTCCGGTTTTTGCCGCACCGGCGCGAAAATCGCCGTTGTGCCACGGCGCGGTTCGGATTATAATGGAAGCATCACACTGCGGCCCGGCCGCGCAAGGAGCGGAACGATACGATGAAATTTCTCCACCTCGCCGACCTGCATCTCGGCAAGCGTGTCAACGGATTTTCTATGCTTGAGGATCAGGCGCACATCCTGCGGCAGATCCTCGCCATTCTGGACGACGAGCAGCCGGACGGCGTGCTCATCGCGGGCGACGTGTACGACAAGTCCGTGCCGTCGGTCGAGGCGGTCGGGCTGCTCGACGGCTTTCTCACCGAGCTGCGCGCACGCGGCGTGCCCGTGCTGCTCATCAGCGGCAACCACGACTCGCCGGAGCGGCTCGCCTTCGGCGGGCGCGTCATGGACAGCTGCGGCATCCACATCTCGCCCGTGTATGACGGTGCGCTCGCGCCGGTCACGCTGCATGACGAGTTCGGACCGGTGCACGTCTGGCTGTTGCCGTTTGTGAAGCCCGCGCACGTGTGCCGCTGGTTTCCGGACGCGGACATCGGCAGCTACACCGATGCCATGGCCGAGGCCGTCGCGCACATGGACATCGACACCGCCGCGCGCAACGTGCTCGTGACGCACCAGTTCGTCACCGGCGGCGCGCGCAGCGGCTCGGAGGAGCTGTCCGTCGGCGGGACGGACAATGTCGACAGCGGCGTCTTTGCGCCGTTTGACTACGTGGCGCTCGGCCACCTGCACGGCGCGCAGCACATCGGGCGCGAGACGATCCGCTATGCCGGCTCGCCGCTCAAATACTCGTTTTCCGAGGCAAGGCAGCACAAATCCGTCACCGTCGTGACGCTGGGCGAAAAGGGCGACGTGCAGGTGCGCACCGTCGCGCTCACGCCGCTGCGGGAGCTGCGCGAGATCCGCGGGAGCTATGACGAGCTGACCGCGCGGAGCTTTTACGAGCACACGACCTACCGCAGCGACTACCTGCACCTGATCCTCACGGACGAGCAGGACGTGTTTGACGCCATGAGCCGCCTGCGCACGATCTACCCGTACCTGATGACGCTCGACTACGACAACGCGCGCACACGCGCAGCCGGCGGTATGTCCGTGCCGGCAGAGACGGAGCGGCGCACGCCGCTGGAGCTGTTTGAGGCGCTGTATCAGCGCCAGAACCACCAGCCCATGAGCGAGGTGCAGCGCGCATACATCGCGCAGCTCATGGAGCAGATCATGGAGGTGCAGGGATGAGACCGCTGAAGCTGACCATGTCCGCCTTCGGACCGTATGCCGGACAGACGACCGTGGACTTTGACGCGCTCGGCACGACCGGGCTCTACCTCATCACCGGCGACACCGGCGCCGGAAAGACGACGATCTTTGACGCGATCGCCTACGCGCTCTACGGCGAGGCGAGCGGCGAGACCCGCGAGAGCTCCATGCTGCGCAGCAAGTATGCCGAGCCCGAGACGCCGACGTTCGTGGAGCTGACATTCGCAAACGGCGGCGAGCGCTACACCGTGCGCCGCAACCCCGAATATACGCGCCCGAAAACCCGCGGCACCGGCACGACCGTGCAGAAGGCAGACGCCGAGCTGACGATGCCGGACGGGCGCGTCATCACGAAAACGCGCGAGGTGACCGCCGCCGTGACGGAGGTCATCGGCGTGGATCGGGCGCAGTTTTCGCGCATTGCCATGATCGCGCAGGGGGAGTTTCGCCGTCTGCTGCTCGCCCAGACGGACGAGCGCAAGGCGATCTTCCGCCAGATCTTCCGCACGGGAAAGTATCTGGCGCTGCAAAACCGGCTCAAGGACGATGCCGCCGCGCTCGAAAAGACGTGCGGCGAGCTGGTCGCGGCGCTGCGTTCGACGGCGGAGACCATCGGCTGCGACGACCCGGATGCGCTGCCGGACGCAGAGGACACGGACGCGCTGCTGACAGCGCTCGACGCACTGATCGATGCAGACGCAGACGCCCGGGCGCAGGCGAACACGAAGCACGAGCAGACAAAGGCGCAGCACGCGCGCCTGCTCACCGAGCTCGGCAAGGCACAGGCGGTCGAACAGGCGCGCGCAGAGCTGAAAACGGCGGAGGCGGACCTCCAACAGGCGCAGCACGAGCAGGCGGCCGCGCGGGCGGCGCTCGACACCGCCGAAGCGAAGCAGCCGGACATGGAGCAGCTGCTGCAGGACATCGCGCGGCTTCAGGACGCGCTCAGCCAATACGAACAGCTGGACAAGCAGCGCGCACAGGCCAAGGCCGCGCGCGAAGCGCTGGAGGAGAAAACCGCAGCGCTGGAGCAGGCGCGCGCACAGGCACAGGCGACGGAGCAGACATGCAAAAGCGCACGCGCGCAGCTCACCGAGCAGCCGAAGCTGGCCGTGGCCGCCGAGCAGACCGCGCAGGAGCAGAATGCGGCCGAGCAGCGGTGCAAGACGCTGACCGAACTCGACCGGCAGCGCAAGCGGTGCGCCGAGCTGCAGAAAAAGCTCGAAGCCGCGCAGGAGAAGTACACACGCGCGGCCGGGGCAGCACAGGCGGCGCTGGCGCACTACAGCGCGCTCGACGCGCAGGCGGGCATCCTTGCACGCACGCTCACACCCGGGCAGCCCTGCCCGGTCTGCGGTGCGACGGAGCACCCCTGCCCTGCCGCCGCGCCGGAGCAGACGCCGGACGCTGCCGCGCGCAAGCGCGCAAAAGCCGACAGCGAGCGGGCACAGCGAGACGCTGAGGAACGCAGCGCGGAGGCCGCCGCTCTGCGCGGGCAGCTCACAGCCGTGCGTGAAGCGCTGGAAACGGCGTGCGCGGCGCTGACGCCGCCGCTCGACCCGAAGACGCTGGCGCAAACGCTCCTCGCGCTGCAGGAAAAAGCCACGCAGGACGCGCGCTGCTGCGCCGGCCGGCTGGCGGAGCAGAGAGCGCAGCTCGATAAGCTGCAGACGCTTGCAGACGGGCTGTCTGAGCAGGAGGCGGAGCTGCAGCAGCAGCGCGACGCGATCCGGGCCGGTGAGACCGACTGCGCCGCGCGTGCCGCGCGCTGCGATGAACTGGACGCCGCCGCAGCCAACCGTGCAGCCGAGCTGCCGCACGCGGACAGCGGTGCGGCGAAGGCCGCGCTCACGCAGGCACAGACGCAGCATGAGGCGCTGCGGCAGGCACTTGACACGGCGCAAAAGCAGCACGCTGCGGCGCAGGCCAAGTGCGCGCAGCTGCGCGGAAAGATCGCCACGCTGCACACGCAGACAGACGCCGCGCCGGCGGCGGACATCGACGCGCTGCAAGCGCAGTGTGATGCACTCAGCGCGCGCATCGACGCGCTGCAATCGCAGATGAACGCCCTCGACACGCGGCTGCAGCAAAACCGCACGGCGCGCGCCAGGCTCGACACGCAGCGGCAGGAATACGACGCTGCGCACGAGCGCTGGCAATGGGTGCACGCGCTGGCGGCGACCGCGAACGGCGCCATCCCCGGACAGGAGAAGATCACGCTCGAGGCGTTTTTGCAGGCCGCGTATTTCGACCGCATCCTCGGGCGCGCGAACACGCGCCTGCTCATCATGTCCGGCGGGCAGTACGAGCTGCGCCGCTGCGAGCGTGCGGGCGACAATCGCAGCCAGACCGGGCTGGAGCTCGAGGTCGTCGACCACTACAACGGCACGGCGCGCAGCGTCAAGACGCTCTCCGGCGGCGAGACGTTTGCCGCCTCCCTGTCGCTGGCGCTCGGCCTGTCGGACGAGGTGCAGTCGAGCGCCGGCGGCGTACAGCTTGAGGCGATGTTCGTCGACGAGGGTTTCGGCTCGCTCGACAGCGAGGCGCTGCAGCAGGCGCTGACCGCGCTTGTGGGCGTGTCGGGCGGCTGCCGGATCGTGGGCATCATCTCCCACGTTGCGGAGCTCAAGGAGCGCATCGACCGGCAGATCATCGTCACCAAAGACCGCAGCGGCGGCAGCCGCGTGCAGGTGCAGGCATAACGATGCAAAAAAACGCCCCCGGCAGCCGAAGCTGCCGGGGACGGTGTTATTTTGGGGGTCAGTCCATGGCAAACAGCAGATACCACTGACCGCTGACCTGCACAAACTCAAAGTAGAAGTCCTCATCGGCGCCGCCTGCATACGTCACGTCACAGGCGACGACAAGGTTGTCGTCGATGCGCACATCCAGCGCCCACTCCAGCTGGGTCAGATCCTCTTCATCGAGTCGGTCGGAATCATAGATGTCGTAGTCATCGATCGTCCGCCCATAGTCGTCGTACCAGTCGTCGAGCTCCTCGATCGCCTCCTCAACGGTGAGCAGACCGTCGTCATCATCCCGCATGAAGGCGACCGCCTCCGGCAGGAAGATCTTGTTCATGCCGCTGATATCGTCGTTTTCAAAATACGTGAAGTAGCGCTCGATGAGCTGATCCACCTCCGTGTTTCCGGTCGTACCGTGGCTGCCGCCGTGCGCGGCAAAGAGGCCGATGAGGACCGCCGCGATCACGACCAGTGCGGCAAAGCCGCACAGCAGACCGATGAGCAGCTTTTTCGGCTTGTGCTTGGCGCCGATCTCCGGCGAGGAGACCGCACCGCCGGGCGCGGACGCATACCAGTCGGTCTGACCCTGAGGCGCTTCGGGTACGCGCGTGCCGCAGACGGTGCAAAAGCGCGCGCCGGGGTTCAGGCGGCTGCCGCAATGCGGGCAGACGCCCGGAATAAAGGAAGCAGCCGTGTCCTGCCGGGGCGGCGCGGACTGCGCCGGGTCGGGCCGCTCGGGAACGGGCGCGCCGCAGTTGGTGCAAAAACGCATACCGTCTTCAAGCGGAGCGCCGCATTGCGCGCACGTGCGCGGAGTATCGGAGGCATTCTGCGCGGCATTGCCCGCAGGCTGCTGCGTCGGCCGGCAGGGCTGCTGCGAGGGGAGCGCATGCTCGGGAAGCATCGCACCGCAGGCGCGGCAGATAACGGCACTGTCAGAGAGCTGCGCGCCGCATTTTGGACAGATCATGGCAAGACCTCTTTTCTCTATCTGTATTTGGATATGCTCATTGTAACATCCGCCTTTCAATTTTACAATCCATTCTTTGCGTGGTATACTCTTGGCAGGATTCTTTTTCTGGAGGCAAAGCATATGAACATCACCGCCATCATCTATGACGCCGCCGTGCGCAAAACGGCCTACATCCTCGGCACGGTCATCGGCAACTGCAAGCTCTTCCCGGCCGAGCGCGCGCCGCGCGACTGGAGCGGATACGCAAATGTCATCACCGTTGCCGCCGGTGAGGGCGGCCCGGTCGTGACCGCCGGCGTGCAAAAGCGCGTGACCTTCCGCCCCAAGGGCGAGGACGAGACCGTCGCCGCCGCCGAGCTGATCGCCAAGGCCTTCTGCCCGCCGGAAGCGCCCATGCCGACGGACGCACTCAAGGCGCGCATCGACGACTTTCTGGCCGCACACAACACGCTCGCGCTCGCGACCGGCTGCGGCAACTGGGTGCGGTGCACCCCGCTGGAATATCTGCGCGTGAACGGCGCGCTCTACATCCTCACCGAGGGCGGCCTGAAATTCAAGGGCATCTGGTGGAACGGCGCGATCTCCGCCGCCGTGTACGACAGCTACGACGGCATGGACTCGCTCGCCGGACTGCAGATGACGGGCAAGGCCGTCTACATCGACCCGCTGAGCGACGAGTACCGCAGCGTGATCGAGGCGCGCGGCGTGCAGCTGCAGCAGCTGCAGCAGATGCCCGCAATGCTGCACGCGGTGCGTCTGGACATCACACGCTACGAGCTGCTCGACGGCGCGCTGCGCAGCGAGGGCTATGCCGCGCGGCAGGTACTGTCGCTGGTCTGACTTGATAATCATCCCGTTTGTGGTACAATGGTGACATTCTGTGCTGATTTTTGAAAGGAGGTGCGCGTGATGGAGCGAACGGAGCTCCCCGTGGCGGTATTTGACTCCGGCCTCGGCGGCATCAGCGTTCTGCGCGCACTCGTGCAGCGGATGCCGGGAGAGGACTTTTTGTACTTCGGCGACTCGGCAAACGCGCCCTACGGCGTGCGCCCGGCCGCGGAGGTGCGCGAGCTGACGCAGAGCGTCATCGCCCGGCTGTATGCGCGCGGCATCAAGGCCGCCGTCATCGCCTGCAACACGGCCACAAGCGCTGCCATCGGCACGCTGCGCGCCGCTTTTTCGGACATCCCGGTCATCGGCATCGAGCCGGCGCTCAAGCCCGCCGCGGCGCAGCACCGGCACGTGCTCGTGCTGGCGACACCGCTGACGCTGCGGGAGGAGAAATTTGCGGCGCTCATGCAGCGCTGCGCCGCCAGTGCCGAGATCCTGCCGCTGCCGTGTCCGGAGCTGGTCGAGTTTGTCGAGCGCGGCGAGCTCGACTCCCCCGCGCTCACAGCATATCTGGCGCGGCAGCTCGGCCCCTACGCCGGACATGTGGACGCGGTCGTGCTCGGCTGCACACACTTCCCGTTTGCCCGCCGCGCGATCCGCGCCGCCCTCGGCGGCGTCGCGCTCTACGACGGCAGCGACGGCACGGCGCGTGAGACGCAGCGCCAGCTCGTGCGCCGCGGCTGGATCCGCGGCGGCACGCACGGCACCGTCACGCTCGAAAACAGCCTCCCGTCGGAGCTGCCGCTCAGCCGCAGGCTGCTCGACCTGCCCGCGGAGGACTGAGCCGTATGCAGATCCAACGTATCCCCTTCCCGCCGATCGGCTCGAACATGTACATCGTCACGCAGGGGCGCGACGCGATCGTGCTAGACCCGTGGCCGGACGCCGAGACGATGGCGCGGCTGCAGGGCTATCGGGTGCTGCTGGTGCTCACACACGAGCACGTCGACCACACCTCCGGTCTCGGCCGGATGCAGCGCGCGCTCTCGGCGCGCACCCTCTGGCAGGACAACTGCACCGCCTGGCTGCGCAATCCCGGCAACACGACGCCCGTACTGCTCGCGGCGCTGAGCGTGTCGCGCGGCGCGCCGGCGCGCGATTTTCTGCGCGGGCTGCACCTCAAGACCGAGACCTATGAGCCCGACATGACCTTTGCCGAGCGCGTCTCGCTCGACTGGGGCGCGCTGCACATCGAGGGCTACGCCACGCCCGGGCACTCGCGCGGCAGCGCATGCTACCGCATCGGCGCGCAGGCATTTTTCAGCGGCGACACGATCGTGCCGGGCTGCGCGGTCATCACGCGGCTGCGCGGCGGCGACGCCGCCGTGCTCGGCGAGCACGGCGCGGCGAGCAGACCGTACCGTTTCTGCGCACGCTGCCGCCCGAGCTCACGCTCTATCCCGGCCACGGCCGCTGCGGTATGACCCTCGGTGAGGGGCTTGCTGACATCCGCTGGTGAAAAAAACGTGCGGTTTTGCGGCATATGCAGCAGACTTACACGCCTGTGTGCAAAATGCGCAGACGCCTCGCTTTGTCACAAGTGAGGCTTGACTTTTGTGAGAATATTTGTTAGACTGACCATAGCAGTTTAGGGTAAAAGTTTTTTGTGGGATTTTTGAGATGGTCTCCGGTACTCCTCCGGGGGCCATCTCGCTTTTTAAAAAAGCGCACACACGGCAGAAGAAAATGCATTTTCCCCCGCAAAAATGCTTGACACACGCGCAGACGTCTGGTATTATATTGGAGCGCTCCAAAGACAGCAGGTGGCTTGACCGCGGAAATCCTGCCGAGGATGCATCTATCACGATGTTTCTATTCTGTTTCCGGGGCTTTGGCCGCGGGAATTTTTTTTGGGCGTGTATCTTTCACACGGAGGTGAAAACACACTATGCCGAACGCAAAAGTTCTCAGTGAGAAGCAGGCGATCGTCGCCGCTCTGGCTGAACGGCTCAACAGCGCCAGCGCCGGCGTGTTCGTCGACTACAAGGGCATCACCGTCGATGAAGACACCAAGCTGCGCACCGAGCTGCGTCAGAATGACGTGGAGTATTCCGTCGTCAAGAACACCCTGACCCGCTTTGCGCTCAAGGACGCCGGTCTCGAGGCGATGAGCGATCTGCTCAACGGTACGACTTCGCTCGCTACCAGCACGGCAGACCCGATCGTCCCGATCCGCATGATCCACGACATGAGCGAGAAGATGGCGAAGGACAATAAGTTCATCGTCAAGGGCGCGTTCCTTGAGGGCAAGGTCCTCAATGACGCTGAGATCGCGGAGATCGCGCAGCTCCAGAACAAGGACGCGCTGTACTCCAAGGTCCTGGGCACGATGCTGGCACCCATCACGGGTCTGGCCGTTTGCCTGAACCAGGTCGTCGAGCAGATGGGCGGTGCTGCCGCACCGGCTGCCGAGGCCGAAGCTCCCGCCGCCGAATAAGGCGACCACTTCACTTAACTATTTAGGAGGAAAATTACCATGGCTAGCGAAAAAGTCACTGCTATGATCGAAGAGATCAAGGCTATGTCCGTCCTCGAGCTGTCCGAGCTCGTGCACGAGATCGAAGATGTGTTCGGCGTTTCCGCCGCTGCTGCTGTTGCCGCCGCTCCGGTGGCCGGCGCTGCTGCTGCCGCCGAGGAGAAGACCGAGTTTGACGTCGTTCTGACCGGCTTCGGCGATCAGAAGATCAAGGTCATCAAGGCCGTCCGTGAGATCACCAACCTGGGCCTGGCGGAAGCCAAGGCGAAGGTCGAGGGCATCCCCTGCGCCATCAAGGAGCAGGTCTCCAAGGACGAGGCCGAGGAGCTCAAGAAGAAGCTCGAGGAAGTCGGCGCTTCTGTCGAACTCAAGTAATTCGGTCTTATATACTGATGCAAAAACCTCCGTGCCATCCGGCGCGGAGGTTTTTTGCATCGCTGCGGCAGAGCACTCACAGCGCACCGCAGAAAAGAAGCCCCCGTCCGGCGGTCTGCCGGACGGGGGCTTTGATATCCCCGCGCTCAGGCGCTGAAGCTGACGCTCTTGGCGGCTTCGATGAAGCTCGGCTCGTAGGCGTCAAAGTTGCTCTTCTGGGACGCGAACTGCACCATCCAGAACCCATCGTCAGACTCGTAGAGAACGGTGAGGTAGCGGTAGGTGACGTTCTGCTCCTCGTTGAGGAAGTCATACAGCAGCGTCGGGTTGCCGTCGATGGGCTCGCCGTCGACGATCGCTTTGTCGCTGTTGGCCTGCCGGACGAACTCGACATACTGCTCGAACGTCACGTCTTCCACGCCGGCTTCGGCAAACTCTGCCTTTGTCTCATGGAGGGCGAGCACGATCGCCGTGTCCGCAGCGTAGCCAACGGTGTAGCCCTCGAGGTCTTCCTCGCTGAAGGCGGTCGTGAGCGTGATCTGCATGCCATCGTCGGAGAAGGTCTTGGCTTTGGCGTCAAAGGGGTTGGTGCTGCCGGTGCTGCCGCAGCCGGCGAGCATGGCCACAAGAAGCAGCGCGCAGACAATGGTCGTAAACATTCGTTTCATACGGGAATCTCCTCTTTCTATTTTCTATGGCAGCGGCTTACTGCGCCGGCTTGTCCGTCTTCGGCCGGTACTGGTACGGCTCCGGATCGGGCTCGGCATAGCCGGTGGCGATGTCGAACTGCTTGGTCAGCTGCGTGAGGCCGAGCTTCGTCACCATGAGCTCACCGTAGGCGAGGTCATCCTGGAAGCCGTTTTCGCGGCACTCATCCAGACCCGCCTTGGCGTCCTCGAGCTCGGAGAGGCACTGCTCGTACAGATCCTCGAGCTTGCCGAGCGCCGTGATGGCGTCGTCGGTGTTGCCCTCGGCGGGGCAGACGGCTTCAAAACGGCGGCCGATGCGCACGATCGCGGCATAGCTCGCCTGCAGCATCGCCAGCGTGAGCGCGCCGGCCTGTCCGGCGGCCTCGCTCTGCTTCATGCCGGTGATCATGTCCGACACATCCCCGACCCACTGCTTGTGCACGCCCTTGAGCTGGCTCAGGCGCTCATCGATCTGTGCCGCGGGATGGCGGTTGGCGGAGTAGCCGCCCTTTTTGAGTTTACGGGTCAGACGTTCCATAGTAGCAACCTCCAAATAGAATTCTTGATCAATCGTCCACGTCGAGAGCTTCCAGACCCTTCGCGGCAATGGGACGGCTGTCGCCATGGCGGACGAAGAGCATGGTCACAAACGCGCCGGCCACGAAAATGGCGGCATACGGGAAGAGCACGGTCATGCCGACCTTGTCCATCAGGAAGCCGGAGAACATCGGCGTGATGACCTGCGCAGCCATGCTGGCCGTGTAGTAGAAGCCGGTGTAGCGGCCGACGTCGCTGCCGGAGCACATCTCGACGACCATCGGGAAGGAGTTGACGTTGATGGTCGCCCAGCCGATACCGGCGAGGCAGAACATCGCGTTCATGAGCATCGTGGGGCTCTCGGAATTGAGGAACGCAGCCACGCCGAACGCGATGGCCAGCATCACGACGCCGCCGAGAATGGTCTTTTTGCGGCCGATCTTGGACGCGACGATGCCGACGGGCAGGTAGGCCACGATCGCGGCGGCCTGCGCGAGCATGAGCGTGAGGTTATAGTCCTTGTGCAGGATGTTGCTCGCGTAGACGGAGTATTTCGACGTCACGGCGTTGTAGCCGAAGAACCACAGCACGATCGACAGCAGCAGGAAAATGAGCGAGCGGCGCTCGGCCTTGCCGAGCTTGCCGGAGGCGGCGGGCGTGTCGCCGTCGTCACCGTTGTCGATGCCGAAGCGCTTGCTGTCGGCCTGCATCTCGGCGACAAACTTCGGCTCGTTGACCGTCAGGCGGAAGATCAGCAGCGCAAGCACCATGAGCCCCGCGATCACGGAGAAGTAGGCAGTGTAGCTCATGAGCGAGTTGCGCACGGAGCTCGTGGCGAAGGCCATGCCGATGGCCAGCACGAGGATGCCGCCGCCGGTACCCATGAGGTTGATGACGGCATTCGCCTTACTGCGCAGCGGCTTGATGGTAACATCAGGCATGAGCGCCACGGCCGGAGAGCGGAACGTGGCCATGGCGACGAGTACGACCAGCAGCAGCACGATGAAGCCGATGAGCGCACCCGGATGCTGCAGCGTCGTCTGGTGGGCGTAGGCCTGACGCGCGGGCACGACATAATTCGTGTAGTCGTGGTTCGTGACGGTCTTGCCCTCGGCATTGGTGACCTGGCTCGTGATGGCGGCAAACTCGTCCTCCGAGAAGGTGTCCTCGAGCACGAAGGTCTCGCCATCGGGCGTCTTGAGCGTGCGGTCCGCCTCCTTCTGATAGACGATGCGCAGAGCGGCGGGATCATCGATCGCGGCAGCGCCGTCGAGATTCTTCAGCTGCGCGTCGTCAACGAGCGACAGGCTGATGAAGGCGATGGCGGCGACGATCGTGCCGATGAGGATAAACGGTGTGCGGCGGCCGCGCTTGCCGGTGTGCTTATCCGAGATCGCGCCGAACAGCGGCAGCAGAAACAGCGCCAGGATGTTGTCGAGCGCCATGATGACACCGGACCATGCCTGCGACATACCGAATTTGTTGGTCAGGATCAGCGGGACAGTGTTGTCGTAGGCCTGCCAGAACGCGCAGATCAGGAAAAAGGCAAAGCCAACGCAGATGGTGCGTTTGTAGTTGAGCTTCACAGGGTTACCTCCAAGTTTGTTTCAAATCCGTACCATTCTACAATACCTCGCCGTGCAATTCAACAGGCATTTGACGAAATGCAGAAATTGTTGTTTAATATGAGCAGGCAGACCGGCGGCTCCCGCCGCCAAAAGGAGGACACATTATGAATTGGAAAACCGCTTGTAAGATCGCCGCACCGGCCGCAGCCTGCGCGGGTGCGTTTGCATTTCTGGTCGCGCCGGGCCGCGCAACGCGCGCGCAGAAGGCGCCGTTTTTATGCCGCAACTACGCGCATCGCGGCCTGCACACCGAGGACGGCTCCGTGCCGGAAAATTCGCTCCCGGCGTTTCGCGCCGCGGCCGAGGCGGGCTATGCCGTCGAGATGGACGTGCACCTGACGGCCGACGACCGGCTCGTCGTGTTCCATGACGACACACTCGAGCGCATGTGCGGCGTGCAGGGCGTCATTGATGATTTCACCCTCGCCGAGCTGCGCGCGCTGCGTCTCGGAAAGACCGACTGCGTCATCCCGACGTTTGCCGAGGCGCTCGAGGCGCTCGGCGGACGCGTGCCGCTGCTGCTCGAGGTCAAGCGCGGGCACGATAACCGCCGCCTGTGCGCGCTGACGCTCGAGGCGCTGCGCACCTACACCGGCCCCTACTGCGTCGAGAGCTTCGATCCCACGATCGTCGCATGGTTCCGGCGCAACGCGCCCGACATCCTGCGCGGCCAGCTCAGCCAGCCGCCAAAGGAATACGGCACGGCGCTGAGCAAGCCCGCCGCCGCCATCGTCGGCAATGTGCTCACGAACGTGATCGCGCGCCCGCAGTTCATCGCCTACAAGATCGGCCCGAAGCCGCTGAGCGTGCGCCTGTGCGAGGCCATGGGCGCCGTGCGCGCCGGCTGGACGAGCCGCGCCTGGACGCACGAGCGCGACTACGACATCGTCATCTTCGAGCACTACCGTCCCGGCGCGTGGTTCCGCGCGGACATCTGAGCGCAGGGCAAGCCTGCATACCGTGAAAAACAGCCAACAGCCGAGCCGGCAAATGCCGACTCGGCTGTTGGCTGTTGATTGCTGTGCTTGCGCGTCCGCGGCGGATGCAGACCCGGACGCTGAAATGGAAGAGAGAACACAAACGAGGGGGGGCGTAAACATCATTCGCACAAAACGATGCTTACTGAACACATCCTAACAGTTGTGTCCGTGTTTGTCAAGCGCTTTTTAAAAAATTCTGGATTTTTTCTCACACAGTGCCGTCGCGCAGGATCTGCGCAAGCTCGGCCACGTCACGCAGGACGTATTTCGGCTGCACGTCGGACGCCCTGAGCATCGCCTCGTCCGTCTCACCGGACATGACGAGCACGCTCTGCGCACCCGCATTTACGGCCACGGCAATGTCGGTATACAGCCGGTCGCCCACGCAGCAGATCTGCTCGTTCGGCACGCCGGTCTGCGCCGAGATGACGTCGACCATGTTGCGGTTCGGCTTGCCGATGTAGGTCGGCTTGACGCCGGAGGCAGCGGTCAGCAGCGCGCAGATGCTCCCGCAGTCGGGCAGCACCTCGCCGGCCGGC
>OLXK01001798.1_pt1 | contig 13724 bp, 10 predicted proteins | sample 1674321 | NCBI WGS metagenome assembly OLXK01 (sample SAMEA103958162, study PRJEB25191) | human gut metagenome | reverse complement strand
GCGCCAGCACCTTGGAGGCTTCCGCCTTGTCAATGGGCGCAACAGACTTGCGGGCCTCCGGAATCTCCGCAAGTTCGCCGGTCAAGGCGTTGTTGATGACTTGCTCGTATAGACCGGGATGTAACATCGTAAAATCCTCAATTTCTTCGATCGTTAGGAATTCTCAAATTTAGTTTTCGTCAAATGCTCGGTCGATTAAAGTTCTTGCCTTCTCAAAATCTGCATTACTTTGCAAATAGAGCTCAACTGCACCGCAATCCCAGTGACCGATGTTTGTAACAGCTCCTGAAACCTTCCTCATGCGTAGAGCGGCCTTACTCTTCTTATCGACGAGCAGTTTTCGAAGCTTTTTATACGAAATAGCCTCTCCTGTTCGACTACCGGCTACAAATGTTGTTTTTATTATACATCTTTCTTGATTACAAAACAAGAGGGCCTTACGTCACGTCACGACGATTGCATGAACGCTCACCCTCATGCTGAACTCCCGTTGCTTCATTTTTTAAGCATTAAGAACTACTTCAAGGAGCATAGTGGCGCACAGACTGATTGGCAAACCGCTTTTTCTTCTTTGTAATGCCCCCTTTTTCTTTCGTTTTATCAGAAATCGGAAGAATCCGCACCGGCCGGCTACGCCATCTGTAAAGAAACACTGTTTGCGTTTGTGATCAGCAGGAAAGAATACGGAAGTTTTTCGCTGTTATTCGCAAAAATGCACAATCCCCAGCAGCTCCTCCGCCACCTCCCGGCTTTCCAAACGCATGATGTTATCCTCCACATCGTCCCGGGAAAGGAGGTTCATGCTGCCGTACCAGACGATTTTCTCATCGATCACAGCAAAATGCTGGCAGGTTTCTTCGGCATATTGAATTTCAAATCCCGCCGTCCGAAGGCTTTCCAACAATAAAAGCCGATTTTCGTCATTTCCATAGCGATACATATCCGGGTGCCAGGTGATAACCGCTGCTTTTAAGCCTTGTTCCTGGGCTGGAAGTAAAAGTTCTACCAAATTCTCTACCCGTTTTCTGCTCAGCGTGGGGCTGGAAATCACAACCGTTTCCACAGCTTCCCGGAGATCCTGTTCAAAAACCGGGCGGTAGGTGTCCAAGTCGAAAATCGCGTTGGCAGCCTGCTTCTCCGGGGTATCCGGTGCGTAGAGGGTGTAGCCAATACGCTTATAGGTTTTCAAACGCTTGGCGTACATTTTGTCAAACACAGGGATATGGCTGTCCACATAGTCGTAGATAAACACATTTTTCTTCCCCGGATGGTCCCGGTGGAGCCGTCCGGCGTATTGCTCCACCACACCTTTCCAGGAAACCGGGGTTGCCAGAAACAGCGTATCCAATCTAGGGTAGTCAAAGCCCTCGCCAACCAGCTGACCTGTCGCCACCAGCAGCATGGATTCCTGCGGCATAACCTCTGCCATTTGCCGTATCGCCGCTTCCCGCTCCTTTTTAGGCATTTCGCCTGTCAGAAGAAACGGCTTCTGAGCAGAATCCTTCAGCATTTCATAGAGGATCGCCGCCTGATCCGTAAATCGGGTCAAAATCACCGGCGTTCTTCCTGCCTCCAACGCTTTTTTCACATCTGCTACAATCAAACCATTGCGGTTTTCGTTCCTCCGCAAACGTTCATAGGCCTGGGTCACAGGAAGCTTTTCCTGACCGAAGGGCAGCACCGTTCTTGTAAATCTTGGCACGAGGTAGTGGCCGATTCCCTGCTCTGCCGCTTTTTCCTTGGCAGAATATTGAAAGCGCACCGGGCCAAGAAGCATTTCGTTGATCTTTTCCAGCCCATCTCCACGAAAAGGCGTTGCCGTCACGCCGTAAACATATGTGGCATGAACTTCTTGTAATACGGAACGCAACGTCTCCGAGGCACTGTGGTGGCACTCGTCTACCAGGACCATACCATACTCCCGAAGCCTTGGATGGGACACCCCTTTTTTACACAACGAACCCGCCATAGCAATGTCCACAATGCCTGTAGATGTATCCTTAGGGCCGTGAATCACGCCTACAACGCTTTTCCGCCTTCTTTTCCTTCCGGTTTTTGTTTCATACTCCGGCAAATCCTCCTGAAATTCCAGGAACTCGACCAGTGCCTTTTGCCACTGGTCGATCAGTGCCGAGGATTCCAGCAAAATTAAGGTGCTGACTTTTCGCTCCGCAATAAGAGCGCTGCATACGACCGTTTTCCCGAAGGCTGTTGCGGCACTTAAAATTCCATATTCGTGCTTCAAAAGTGCCCCTACAGCTTCCTTCTGTTTTTCCCGCAGCTGTCCTGTAAATTTGGCAGTTAATGTCCTTCCCTTTGCTCGTTCATCTGTCAGTTTCACCGGAATTTCGGCATTCCCGCAACGGTCCAGCAGCGCATCCAAATGGCCCCTTGGAATACACAGAAAGCCTCTGTCATCTTCTCCCAGATATATAATTCGGGAATTTGCGTAATTGGATAACCCCATGGCTTGATTCCTGTAGAACATGGGATTTTGAATTGCCGCCATTCGACGAATTTGATTTTGCAGCCTGGGTTTTAGATTCCCGGTTTCGATATAAATTCGGTTTGCCAGGGTCATACACAGCTGGCCGTCCACACCTTCTTTGTGGAAGGATGTTTTTCGTTCCCAAGGTTTGGTGTCTTCCGGCAAGAAGCAGCCTTGGTCGGTTTCCGGCACATTCCACCTTTTGATGCAGCTTTCCATTGTCTGTGCGGATAACTTTTTCACTGCAAACAGCGCTTCCCATTGGTCCGGGTAGGCATTCCAGTTCTTGTCCACAAAAGCACTGTTATCCTTCTTCAATGCCTGCCCCTGCAATGGCAGCGCAATCAGATAGCCCAGTTCTCCATCTCCAACACTGTCCTGCGCCGGGAGCATCCGGTCATAAAATCGAAAGGACTTCAGATTCACCGTCTCCGCGCCTTTTTGCAGCAGAGCCATTCCAAACCGCCGGGCAAGGGCCGCTTCTACGGCACTTTCGAAGAAAATCCACAGATGCCCGCCGCGCCCGGACCGGGACCTCTCAACCAGGCACGGAACTTTATTTCCCTCGCACACCTGCCGCAGGGCGTCCACTTCCTCCATCCAGCGGGTATCCGGATTTCCAAAATCCAGAGTTTCCGCTCCCTTTTCGTGGTTGTCAAAATCAAATACCAGTAATCTACAAGTCCCATCCGGGAACAGAGGGTAAATTCCAATCACATCAGAGCCATCCGGCTTTTCTCCCCGCAGGTGCGCCATGATCTGCTCCGCTTCCAGCTGCCGCCACTTCCGGTTGGCACAATCCCCGCATTTGACCTTCTTCCCGGACTTTTTCGGACAAATCCCATCCTTCCACAGATTCTCACACTGAGGATAATATCCCGCCTTCCCCGTCGTTTTGTTCACACTGCGTTTGCTGTAAACATCCGTCCGTCCCCAGAAATAGGAATAAAATCGGCGGGCTAGCTGCTTTGAAATTTCCGCTGTGGGCTTTGAGGCTGGCAACACATAGGAAATACCCACCTCGTCCAGGAGGCACTTGAGGAACGTGTTCTCCGCCTGGAGCTTTTCAATCTGGGCTGTCAGGGCTGCTATTCGTTCGTCCATAGGTTGCCTCCAAGCGCACATGTTGCAGTTATGTCCACATATTTTTACAAAATTCATTGTTATTATAATCGAAAACGAGAATAAAGGCAATGACATAAGGCAACGTTCGGAAAGGCCTTCTAATTCACGATTTAAGGGGTGGGGATACCCTGAAATCAAGCAGGTGGCTGGTTCCCTGGTCGACATCTCACACCGCCAAGTCTATTGTTCGGCACTCTGCGATTCTATTATCAGCAAATTATCCAAGAAACCGAAAGTGCTTCTGAATGGCTTTCTTACTAAATATCTCCTAACCTGGCAGAAAACGCCATCCGTCCGTTTACCCTGGGCCGCAAGAACTTGCTGTTCTGCGATACGCCCAAAGGTGCCGAGGCCAGTGCGGTGGTATACTCCATGGTGGAAAGCGAAAAAGCAAACGGAGTAGAACCAATTGCCTGTCTACAGCGTGTGCTGGTGGAGCTTCCATACCTGGGAAAGTCGCCCTCCCATGAAGAATTGGAGGCTTTCATGCCCTGGACACCCGACATCCAAGAGGATCGTAAGATTCCAAACTCCGATGCTTATACAAATACATATCTTGAGTAACAGCAGGCCCTGGGTGTGGGGCCTGCTGTCTTTTGGTGGGGACGGGGAATTATTGAGCACTTACATCACAACAAGGACGGTCAAAAGAAAGGCAAGGACTTTTCGATACATGGTGTAAAACCTCCTTTTTGATTTCGCGCTTATCACACATGGAACGGTAATGATTATGCTCTCTTCCTGTGATATTCCAGATACATCATGGGGATCAATATGACAGACAGCGTAAGATATAGCGGAATACTGACATCTAAAGTACGGAAAACTTTACTAAAGATGGTGAGAATATTGAAGGAACCCAGATTTTGATAGAGTTCCAGCAAGTGCGATGGCATGAGGCTCAGAATTTTATCCAACCAGTTTGCCATTCCCTCCAGGAAAGAGGGAAGGAATATCAGAATAAATGGGGTTGTCACCGCAAAGACAGTGGACTTTGTCTTGGCGGAGATCCACATGGTCAGGAATGCCAAGAAAAGGTTGCCGATGTAGCCGGATATGAGAGCCAGCATCCAAGCTTGCCACATATTAAGATTATAGATACTTTTCCAGAGCTGCCACTGGATAGCGCAGCTTGCGCCCTCGAAGCCGAGATAGCACAAGGTGAACAGGCTATAGACCAGCATGGCTCCCCAGTACAGGACTGTCACCAGCAGAAAACCTGCCTTGATCTTGGCAGAGGTAGCTTTATTCCTGCCACAAAGGGTGGAAAAATACACCGCATCCGCTTTCCATTTGAACTCGTTGGAGAAGATGCCAGCCAACAGAAAACCCAGAATCAGAATTCCCAGCGAAGGAATATATCCGGCGTTTTCCAGAAGCTGATGCCAGCCTTCGTGGTATGTAAAGTAGAAGGGAATCTCTAATTCCCTGTACTGCCCAATGATGTACTGCTTCTCCGATTCGGAATACTTGGAGTAAGCACCATCGGTTTCATCATAAAGCCAATTTCTCAGTAGTTTCTCACGGTTGGCGTAAAAGGTATCTTCATCGATGGCAGTGATCCTGTCAGCGGTGTAATAATCGTACTCCCGGAAACCATTTGAATAGGACTCATTCAGAATTTTCCGGATGGGTGCGAAACCCTGTTTCCAGCTATACGCGATTTCATTCTGCTGCACAATATCTGACTTTGCTTCAGGTGTTGCATTGATCCTTTGATTTTCCTGAATCACTCTACTCAACTTATTCTGATCAACCCAGCCTTCCCATTCCTTCTGGGCTTCCCGCAGTTTCTTGACAGCAGATGGGCCATATTCGCTCTCCCCCTGTTCATTCACCCACTTTACCTCCACATTCAATGCGCCAGTCGATGATAACCAACAGGACAGCGCCAAGACGGCAATGTACAATATCAGGGCGATCTTACCACTAACGGAACCAAACACCTTTTTTAGTTCATACCGTACCATCGCTATCACCTGTCCTTTCTCCAAAATAACAGAGGAAAACATCCTCCAAAGTTGGTTCTACCCTGACGGCATCTTCTGCCGGTCGTCCCTTGGAAACGATTCGCAGCTCCGCACCTCCAGGAATCGTCTTCACGTTTGCAACTTTGTATGCCTTCAGACAGGCATCGATCCTGCTTTTGGGCACAGTACAGCTCCAAACCAGTTCTGGCATGGAGTCAATGAGTTCCTCAGCAGTGCCGGAAATGGCAAGGCAGCCGTCCTTCATCAGCAGAATGTCACCTGCGATATACTCAATGTCCGATACAATATGTGTGGACAGCAGCACGATTCGATCCTCTGAAAGCTCGCTGATCAGATTCCGAAACCGAATCCGCTCGCTGGGATCCAGACCGGCGGTAGGCTCGTCCAGAATTAGAATCTTGGGGTCGTTCAGCATGGCTTGGGCAATACCTGCCCGGCGCTTCATGCCTCCAGAAAGGGTTTTCATTTTCTTGTGCCGGGCTTTCACCAGACCAACTTGCTTCAGCAGTTCCTTGACCCGCTGCTTTGCCACCGCAGGGCGTATACCTTTGAGGGCGGCAATGTACATCAGGTAGTCGTAGATGGAAAAGTCTGGATAGTACCCAAAATCCTGAGGAAGATATCCCAACAGATTCCGGTATCTGCCGTCCATGGCAAAAATGTCTTCTCCATCCCAGATAATTTGCCCGGATGTGGGTTTCATCAAGGTAGTAAGCATCCGCATCAGGGTGGTTTTACCAGCGCCGTTGACGCCAAGCAGACCATAGACGCCGCAGCTTAAATCATAGCTGAAATGGTCAACAGCTTTGAAGTCGCCAAATTCTTTTGTTAAGCCTCTAATTTTCAAATCCATAAAGGTTTCACCTCCATAATCGTTTGCCATTTTCTCTGTCCGCGATAGAGGGTATATCCCATGAAGAAAACAGATGCAGCCAGCAAAGATACCCACGCAGGAACAGAGATGGCACGGAAAACAGCATCATTCAGAACGAGCACTGACCAGGCTCCAGCCCAAAGGACACACAGAAGCAGGGAAAGTGCCTGAGAATTGATCCGCTTGCTGTAAAGGGTTCTGAAGCAGATACAGCAGGTCACATTGAAGGGGAGCATAAACTGTGTAAGCATTTCCCAGAGAGTCATTCTGCTAAGCAGGGTTGCGACCGCATAGAATGCTGACAGCAGCGCCATATCTACCCAGGCAAAGAGGGTGAGTCGTGCTGCATAGATGGAACGAAGGGTATAAAATGTTGTACATTCGATTTCCAAGGCATCGTAACTTCGGTTTTTCCAGATTTCCGGATAAATCAGAATTACAAACAGCGGTCCGGTAAGCCCCAGAATACGGCGCACGGTGAAGTCGGTTTCTGAGTTGTTAATCAAGAAACATACAAAGGCAAGCAGCAGCCCTTGCATCAGCCACCAGCGTTTTTTGATGAACTTACACTGCTGATACAGAAATTCTATGTGGGATACAGTTTGTTCCGATTCCTCAGAAAGAAATGCTTCCTTGGAAACAGCAATGGTTTTCTGTATTTTGGATTCATCGCAGGTCACATCAAAACGAAAGAGTTCCCTCATTCAAAATCCTCCTTCCCTAAATATATCGTCAATAATTCTTTTGCACGTTTGATCCGGTACTTCACCAGCGGCAGACTGATCCCCAAAATTCTGGCAATTTCCTTTTGCCGGACTTCCTGAAAGAAATACAGGATGGTTACTTCCCGCAGTTCCTGTGGAAGATGTTCCAGAGCCATATGGACATCCATCCGTAAATCCAGTGACTCCATCAGGCAGACAGGATGCTCCGGCAGTTCCTCCATCGGCAGTTCTTCCGGCTTTCTGTAATAATCCCGGCACAGATTGCCTGCAATCACATACAGATAATTTGCAGCCTTCCCATAGTGCTGGTACTGATGGAGCGTGCGGAAGAACCGGGCAAAGGTTTCCTGGGTCAAGTCTTCTGTGAAACCGGAGTCCTTGATATGTAGGTGACAGTAACGCATTATCTTTGGGTAATACTTCCGCACAAAGGATTCGATGGCCTGATCATCGCCATTTTGCATTCTGTGCAGGAGCAGGAAATCGCCGTCCATGTTTTTCCTCCTCTCCTGTAGATTAAAAGCGCTTTCATTTAGTATAACGAAGCAGAATGGAAAAAAGATAGTCTGAGATGAAATATTTTTACGCTGGAGCTGTTAAAAAAGCCCTCCCCAGAAAAACGCAGATCCTCTCTGGAAACAGAAAGGGTCTGCGTTTTTTGGCATCGAGGCTGTGGATAACTTTTTAACTATACTCTAAATGAGCAAATTCATAAAATAGACAAAACGCCCCTATAGCGACGAGCACTGACGTAGAGAGGCTGGGAAACTCCATCTTTGCACGTCAGGAAAAACCACGCAACAGTCAGAATGATCTGAAAACGGTCAATCGCCATAGCAGTGCGGATCATAAAGGATTTTAGTCCCAGATAGCGCTTTTGCTGTTTGAACATGACTTCTATTTTCCAGCGGTGTGTATAGTGTTCCAGGATTTCAGCTCACCGTTACAAGATGAAATTGGTCTTGTGTGCGTGTTTCCGCATGAGCAAGGTCTGTAATTGTCCTTTTTCCCAGTTTTATTTTCACCCCAAAGCAGGTGGAAAATCAACTGCGGGCTGTAATGGTCCACTTTTGATATTACGCATATGCGGCAGAATCCGCACCGACCGGCTGATTCACCGCCATCTGTAAAGAGATGCTGTTTGCGTTTCTAATCGGTGGGAAAGAATGCGGAAGCTTTTCGCTGGTATTCGCAAAAATGCACGATCCCCGGCAAGCGTGATTTGCCTGCCGGGGATGTTTCCTTTTCAAATGTCTTATCCACGGTGGTTCTGCATTACAAACGTCAGGCTATCCCGCAGCTCCTGGTTAAAGCTCCTCGTCATCCCAGCCCGGATACTGCGCCGGCGGGTCTCCAACCGCTTTGATCACACGGAAAGACTTCGTTTTCTCCTCCAATTCCTGCATCACTCTGCACTGAAAACGCCATTCATCTCCAAAATCAAACAAGTACTTAAATTTATCGCCTTTTTCCAGTCTAAGTCGTCCAAGTGGCATCTTGTAGGACATTCGGCAACCCTCATCCATATCGTCGGAATAATAGGCACAGAAATCGCTCCAATACCGGTCATCCATAAAGAACGCATGGCAATGGTCATCGTCAAATTCGAAAGCACTCAAAATCGCTTCACTCAATGCGCCAAGGGTTTTCTGCTTGCCGATTTGAATGTACCGGTAGCAGCTGCGTCCCAGAGACACCTTGATCACATAGCTTTCCACCGTGCCGGTTTCTTTTTCCTTGTTTGGACGACGTTCCGGTTCGCCGCCGCTTAAGGAAAAACGAATCGTATTGTCCTCCTTGGCCTTCCTGTAGATATCCTTAAACGCTTCGCTGTAACCACGTCCGAAGTGGAACGGATAGGCCCTAACTAATCCATCCGAAATAATCATATCCTTAAAGGGGATCAACACGGCATCCAGCAGTACCGGACCTTTTCCCATCATCTCCTCCCAGGTGGAAAACAGCCCCTCGACCATATAGACCGTCTGGTCATCCTCTGAAATGAAAACGGTTCCCTTTTTTAAATGCCGTTCCATAATGTACTTTCCCGGCTTGCACTGCGCCCACCCCGCCACAATTTGGGCCTGCTCCTCTGGCAGCTTTGCATAGGCAATGTATTCCTGAAGCACCTGCGTGTGGGACCACAAATAATCTGCAATCTTCTTCGCATCGGCAGCATCGACGCCTCGGCTCCGGTCAATGGTTCCCGTGCCGGGACATACCCGGTATTTTTGATTCACGAAGTCCAGCAGAGGAAACCAAAGCTCATAAAAAAGCTCCGCATCTTGTTTTTCTAATGTCATATTCCGCTCCTTATCTATTGCGCTATTTTTCTTCCCGCAGGATGTCCATCAGATGGTCCAGAATAAACCGCTGTGCGTTTGCCCCGTAGTACACCGCCTGAAAAGGCCCGGCCTTCCCCTGCATCTCCCGGACAGACAGGCCCAACTGCTCTCCTGCCGCCGTTGGCAGCCGCTTGGATTTTCCGGCTTCGTCAACCCGCTTTTCCAGGAAGCCTTTTTCTATCAACCAATTGGTGATCGTGGTCGCCTTCAGCCGCTTCCTAGCCGGATCATGGACCCCGTCCGTGATTCGATCTGCAAACTGGGTAATTCGAAGTGCTTCCTGTGAAGGCTGCAAACGGGAAATCTCCTCTTGGGTGATATAGAAATTCTTCTCTCCCGAGATTACCCTGCCGCCGTTGGCAATGACCTGATCCAATATCCCGGAAACATAGAAAAAGCACCTCGCCAACCGAACATTGTTCAGCACGGAATCATTGGGGATCTCCTGCCCCGAAATGGGGTCGATCCCCTGGGCCAGCTTGTCCAGATACATTTTCGCCCGCTGCATGGTTTCCAGTTCTGTCATAATAGTCCCCTCCTCGTTATGTTTTTAGCTTAGCACCTTTGCGCCAGACAGGCAACGGAAATCGTCAGTTGAAACGAATATTCGTCTTTTTCACCTAGATCTTTTTTTATTTCTGTGCAATATGACATAGATAGGCTTTTATCCGATAACCGCCCTATTCTTTTCCCATTGCACTTTCCAATCGCTATTCGTTCTACTCCCTCTAGCCAGCGGACTTCTCTTTCTTTGCGAACCAACTTTTCAATATCTTTTCGGCTTATTTTTCAAGACTTTTCAATAAATATATCGGCCCCAAAATCCCACTTTTCAAATATTTAGGTGATAACCTCCTAGCCTTCTGTCCTCCACCCATAGAGAAGCCCCAGCAAGCAACCTTCGCCTGCTGGGGCCATTTATATTCATCTTAGCACCACATTCCAGTAAATTTTTGCGTTGTGGTCACAGTACACAGACAGGTACACCCCATCCGTCCGCCACACAGGGTTTCCGCGGGCTTTACCAGTTCTTAGACTGGTGATGCCTGCGGTGTGCTTGAGCGGTGTATAGACAGCCTCGTAGGTGCTGCCCAGCTTCAGAAAAATGTCGAGATGAATATCATCCTTGGTGCTTTCCTTCTTGACAACAACCCTATCCAGAATCGTTGCCACCAGCGCCGTATCGATTTCCCCGGTGAAGCGCAACGCCTCGTCCAGCACCCGCCGGATGGCCGGGATGTCCAGTTCTTCGGAGGACCTGCTTTCTTCCTCCTGCCGGATTGCGGTCAGCTTTCCCTGGCAAGCCAGGATTTGGGCGTTAAAGGCATCGTTGCGCTCCTTGAATTCTTCTACCGTCAATGCACCGGCAATGCTCAAATCCAGCAGCCGATTTTTCTTTCGCTCCAGATCATCCATCTCATTTTCCACCTGACAGCGGAGCTTGCCATAATCCACTTCTTTGGGAATGTTGGTCAGCACCGTCACCAGAGAATCGATAATTTTCTGCTTATCCCGAATCAACTCCTTGAAAATGTCGCTGAGGATAAAATCCAGGTCACTGCTGCGAATCTGTGGTGCCGAGCAGGCCGCCCTTCCGTGGCTGCGGTAAACCTTGCACTGCCAGACCTCCTGCTGCCCCTTTTTTGTCTGGATCACCTGACGGTGAAAGGTGGTTCCGTGTTCCTCACAGTAGATTTTTGTGCTGTAGGGATAGCGATTGTGAAAGCTGAGGCCGCTGCTGTGTGACCTCATTTCTTCTCTCCTTCTCCTGTACAGGGCATTGGCCCGATTCCACAGTTCTTCGGAAACGATGGCCGGTATAGATGGGTCCGGGTACGTCACCCACTCGCTTTCGTCCAGCAAAACATTCCGCTTTGTCCGGTAATCCACACTCTGGCTCTTATTCCCACAGTACCAGCCCTTGTATTTGGGATTTTCCAGAATATGCCGGATGGTCAGCGTGTTGAAGGCATTCCCCTCCCGGCTGGTGTAGCCCAGCTCCGTCAGCCTTTTGGAAATCGCGCGGGTTCCCAGCCGCTCATTTCCGTACAGATCAAAGATAATGCGGACAATTTCCGCTTCCTCCTCGTTGACGGTCAGAACGCAGTCCTTTTTATCGTAGCCATAGAGCTTGTCGTTGCCCAGCACATGACCGTTCTTGATAGCCTGCCGAAAGCCGAATTTCAGCCGCTCCGACAGCTTCCGAATCTCATCCTGAGCAACACCCGCCATAATCACCAGCCGGAACTCGCTGTCTGTATCCAATGTGTTGATATTATCGTTCTGAAAGAACACCCCCACGTTGTAATCCAGCAGTTCCTGCGTATATCGGATGCTGTCCAGAGTCGATCTGGAAAACCGGGAAATCTCCTTGGTAATGATGAAATCAAACATCCCCGCCTTTGCATCCCGGATCATGCGGTTAAAATTGTCCCGCTTCTTCGTAGAGCCGCCGGAAATTCCCTCATCCACATACCCCGGCACGAATTTCCAGTTGGGCTTGCTCTGAATCAACTCCGTGTAGTACTGCACCTGATTTTCTAGGCTGTTGATCTGCTCGTCCTGGTCTGTGGATACCCGGGCATAAAACGTCACCCGGAGGGGCAGGTCATAAAAGGACCTGCCCATGCGCATTTCAGCACGAATTTTCCGTACTTCCATATACATCCTCCTTTCCAGCCTCATTATCCCAGAAGAAAGGTGGAAAGTCCAAGGTGCCAAGAATCTTTTCATGGGATTTGTCGTAAACCGTCCTTGAAATCAAGCCCTTGCCCAAAAGCATCTGCAATAAAGCATCCAGAACGTCCCACTGTACCTCATTCATCCGCACTCACCTCGAAACACCATATGTCCACCCCCCGCTTCATCTTTCCGCAGCCCGTTGCCGCTTGCGCTGATACTCGGAGAGCAGCTTCAAAATCGTCTCCTGCATCTGGGCCGCACTGTAACTTTTCGGGAAGAATTTCCGGAGGTCGCCTGTCTTGAAGCTGACTTTTTCCTGCTGGTTGGCCTTTTCCTCCTGCATGATGGTGGAAATGTCCTCTGGGAATAGGCTTCCGGTCTGGTACAGCTTCTTCATGCGGATCGCTTGAGATAGGGATGGAGTGCAGTCGTTGCGGCGCATTTCTTCCAGGAGGCAGGTCTGGGCTTTTTCCGGGAGATAACTCAGTTCCACAGCGGGGGTGAGGGCGATTTTTCCGTCATCGACAAGCTGAAGAAGCTCAGGAATCAAGTAGGTTAAACGGATGTAACGTTGTACTTGCCGTGCGCTCTCTTGTGTCGATTCTCCGATTATCTCGTCTGTCCTTGACTTCGTGCCAACTTGGCACGAAGTGCCCTGATGGCTCATTGCTTCCATTTTCAGCTTATAGGCAAACGCCTTTTCACTGGGCAGAATATGCTCCCGGTGGAGATTGCTGTCCACAAGCATAATGGCGGCCTCTTCCCGGCTGATTTCATAGACAAGGGCAGGAACCTCCGAAAGCCCTGCCCTTTGTGCTGCGTGTAGTCTGCGGTGGCCGCTAATCACTTCGTATCCGTCTGTTCCCTCTAATGGGCGAACAATCAACGGGGAGAGAACGCCCTCATTTTGAACGCTCTCGGTCAACATTTCCATTTCTTCGTTGTCCAAGACCTTATAGGGGGTGGCCCTCAAAGGGGTAAAGTTTCTCTACGGGAATTGCGATAGGTTTACATAATTTATTATCTATTCTCATTTCATCCTTTCTCTGAATCTTTGATATGCCGCCTGTTCCAGGCGGTGTTCTTCTTGCAATAGTTCGTATAAATGTGGGGACTCGTCCAGAATCTTTTTTGCCTGCCGCAGCTTCTTCCGCAGCGGTGCGATTTTCTGAGTGAGTTCCTTTTTGCGGTCTTTGGCTTCTTGCTGTGCCTCCGGCGTCCTTGCCCTGCGGCGGGTGTTGTCAGCTTTGCTTCGTTCCGTTTCCAGATTATCGATTTGGGATTGGATGTCCGGGATAGTGGTTTCCAGCTGGGTGATCGTGCGAATTCCGTTTTCCTGTAGAAAGCGGTAGTCCGCACGGTAGTTTTCCAGGTCCTTTGCTGCCGCCCGCAGGTCAGGAGAGATAAGTAGCCATTGAGGCGGGCTGTTTATTAGGGTGTATCTGAAAACTCAAACATCATATAAAAATTGCACAAAATCGAAAAATGCAGTAG
>OLXK01001792.1_pt1 | contig 13788 bp, 10 predicted proteins | sample 1674321 | NCBI WGS metagenome assembly OLXK01 (sample SAMEA103958162, study PRJEB25191) | human gut metagenome | reverse complement strand
AAGCCATAAGGGGCTGCGGCCCCTTATCAACCCCTGGGTTTTTCGACAGTCTCAAAGGACGGCAGATGCCGTCCTTTTGATTTATGCCGAAATATCCTCGCGCTTTGCTCCGGTACCGTCGCTGAGCCAGACGTATACCTTCTCGTCAGGCACATCCGCGCCCTTTGCCTTGGATAAGGTAAAATGGAAGCCGTCCACGTCACACCTTAACGTGGTAATGGTACCGTCGTCCCTCGTGACGGTAGATACCCATACGTTGTCCTGAAATTCTATGGTGACGCTGTGTTTATCCCGGCCTTCCTCATGAAAGCTAAGTACCGAACCGTTCAGGCTGCCCAAAAGCATCCTTCCGTCAGCATATTCAAACTTAAGATCATATCCCGATTCCTGCTCATCCACCGCCTCTGCAGCCTCATGCCCGTCGCCGTTCGGTATGGTGGGCGTGAGCTCATCGGTAATGACAGGCGTAGCCTCGGCTTTTTCCGCCTCGTCCTCCTCGGCTTCCTCCTCGCCGTCGTCTATCACTATTCCGTGGGGGGCTATGGAGCCCTTGCCCTCTGCCGCGCCCGTCACAGATGAAGCAAACTGATCCGCCGTATCCGTGGAGAGCAGCCAGCCGAAGGTTGCGTTGCCTTCCGATACCCGCATGTCGTGATCCGCAAGGTAAAGCAGCGTATCCGCCGCTTCCGCGCTTTTATCGTCTTCCAGCCGGCTGCGGAACAGAGCTTCCATGGCTTCTGTGGCTGACTTGTAGCCGGTATAGAATGCCGACACCGGGTTCTGCTCTATTGTGCTCTCGACTTCCTGTGGTTCCGGCTCAGGCGTTGCCTGGGGCTCCTCGATGGCCGCCGGTTTCTCTTTCGGGGCACAGCCCGTAAAGGCAGCCGTCATTATAATTGCAAGGACGAGCGCCGTTATCTTTTTCATTGCTCGTCCCTCCCATTCATGTATTTTATTATGCCGTTATAAATACCTGCGGCACATGCGTCCTGATATGACGCCCGGCATAATTTCGTATCCTCCTGCGGATTGGAAAGATACCCCATTTCGACGGTCACTACCGGGCTATCCGACCAGTTAAAGCCGGTCTGGCTGGCGGAATAGATCACACTCCTGTTGATTGCGCCTGTAGCAGCGCAGAATTCATCGAGCAGCGCCTTGCCCAGTGCTTCGCTTTGTGCGCCTATGGCCATCTGCTTTGACGGCGCTATCACCAGCGCGCCCTCAGTCAGCTTTGACGTTGAACTGTTGCAGTGTATCCTTATCCAAAAGTCCACCTTTGCATCGTTCATCATTTCAGCCCGCTCTTTGTTGGAAACCGAAACGTCGTTTTTTGTGCGCGTCATGACTACTGTAGCGCCGGCGTCCTGAAGCAGCGCCATCAGCTTCACGGACACGGCAAGGTTCACATCGTATTCGTTGACGCCGGAGCGGACGCCAGTGCAGCCCCTTGTCATGCGGTCCTTGGTGGTCTTTTCGTCATTGGGAGATATCTGCTCCTGTCCGCTGTCCGCCTTGAACTGATGGCCGGGGTCTATACCTATGATCACGTCCTTGAGGGGCTGTTCAGGCGTATCCGCAGCCTGAGGGGCAGGCGTGCCTTCGGCCTGCCTTGCGGGGTATGCGGCGCGGCCGGTAACAGGCACAGCGAAAGCGGCGCTAAAGCTCATCAGCGCCGTAATACAAAGCAGTAATGCAATTGTCCTTTTCGTCAATGCCTTCATATTTCGCACCTGTTGTCAAAAATACACCTAAAAGGTACTTTTTTATTGTACACCCAAGTTCGCACTTTGCAACCCCGGATACCTTAAACAAATTGTTAATAATACCTGACTTTTTTTAATGCGTTTTCTCAAAGGCAAGCTTTCCGCCCTTGGCTTTCGCTTTTACTTTATCTCCAAGGCGTATTTTCCCCGACAGCAGTTCCTCGCTGAGGCTGTCCTCCACCTGATGCTGTATGGCCCTTCTGAGCGGCCGCGCGCCGTACACGGGATCAAATCCGTCCCTGGAAAGCTGCTCTACTGCGCCCTCCGAGAACGTCAGATCTATACCACGCTCACGAAGCCTGTCAGCCACGCCCTTTAGCATAAGGCGCACTATCTTTGCCGCCTGCTCCTGCTCCAGCGGGTGGAACACGATTATCTCGTCTATCCTGTTCAGGAACTCCGGCGAAAAGGTCTTCTTCAGCTCCCCCATCATGGCTTCCCTCATGCGCTCATAGGTAAGGGCCTTGCTTTCGCTGCCGAAGCCTACGGTGTTCCGGCCTGCCGCAGCCGCAGCGCCTATATTTGAGGTCATGATTATTATTGTATTGCGGAAGTCCACTGTCCTTCCCTTGGAATCTGTCAGCCGCCCGTCCTCCAGCACCTGCAGGAGTATATTGAACACGTCCGGGTGCGCCTTTTCTATCTCGTCCAGCAATATCACACAGTAGGGCTTGCGGCGCACCCGCTCAGTAAGCTGTCCGCCTTCGTCGAAGCCCACGTAGCCCGGAGGTGAACCTACCAGCTTGCTTACGCTGTGTGACTCCATATATTCCGACATATCCAGGCGTATCATGGCGTCCTCATTCGAAAACATCACCTCGGCCAGAGCCTTTGAAAGCTCGGTCTTTCCCACTCCCGTAGGGCCGAGGAAAAGATATGAGCCTATGGGGCGCTTGGGATCCTTGAGTCCTGCCCGCGCCCGGCGTATGGCCCGCGCTACGGCCTCCACCGCCTCGTCCTGCCCTATGACACGCTTGTGAAGCTCATCCTCGAGGTGCAGCAGCTTCTCGCTCTCGTCCTCCGTGAGCCGGTTCACGGGTATGCCCGTCCATGCGTTCACTACTTCCGCTATGCTGTTTTCCGTTACGACGCACTTGCGGCCCTCCCGCTCCCGCTCCCAGCTGGCCTTTCTTGAGGTCATCTCATCGCGTATGGCCCGTTCCTCGTCCCTTATGGCAGCCGCCCTCTCGAAGTTCTGATTGTTCACCGCCTCTTCCTTTTCCTTGAGCAGCTCAGCAAGCTTGCCGTCAAGCTCCTTCATTCCGACCGGGGCTACAAATGCCGCGAGGCGCACGCGGCTCGCCGCCTCGTCCATAAGGTCGATCGCCTTGTCCGGCAAAAACCTGTCCGAAATATACCTGTCCGAAAGCTCAACCGCCGCCCGTATGGCCTCGTCGGTGATGGTGGCCTTGTGGTGGGCCTCATATCTGTCCCTGAGGCCGAAAAGTATCTCTACCGCCTCTTCCTTTGTGGGTTCGCCTACCGTCACTGGCTGAAAGCGCCGCTCCAGGGCCGCGTCCTTTTCTATATAGCGTCGATACTCGTCAAGTGTAGTAGCGCCTATCACCTGCATCTCGCCGCGGGCCAATGCGGGCTTCATGATGTTGGAAGCGTCTATGCTGCCCTCCGAAGCCCCCGCGCCCACAATGGTATGCAGCTCGTCTATAAAGAGTATTGTATTCTTGTTTTCGATGAGTTCGTCTATGGCGGCCTTTATGCGCTCTTCGAATTCACCCCGGTATTTTGTGCCGGCCAGCATACCGCCAAGATCCAGCGTCACCACCCGCTTGTTTTTGAGTAGCTCCGGTATGTTGCCAGAAGCGATGCGCTGGGCCAGTCCCTCTATTATCGCGCTTTTGCCCACGCCGGGATCTCCAATGAGCACCGGATTGTTCTTGGTCCGCCGCGAAAGTATCTGTATAATGCGCTGTATCTCGTTTTCACGGCCTATCACCGGGTCGAGCTCGCCGTTTTTCGCCTGCCTGGTAAGGTCGCGGCCGTACTTGTTCAATACCGGGGTGCCTTCCTCCTCCGCCTGAGCTCTTGCACTTTCCGGCTTCCTCGTGGTTCCCGCAAGCATCTGATACAGCAGCGTAAAGTCCACGCCAAGATCCTCCAGGATACGCACAGCCACGCAGTCCTTCTCCCGTATGATGGCAAGCAGTATGTGCTCCGTGCCTATATAGCTGTTTTTAAGCGACTTGGCCTCGTAGAGGCTCAATTCGAGTATCTTCTTTGTGCGGGGGGTATAGCCGAAGCTGTCGGTAAAGTGGTAATCCCCGTGGCCTACCAGCTCGTCCGCCCGTGCGGATACGTCCGCCTCCCGTATGCCCAGCTGCGCCAGGGCGCGAGCCGCCGCCCCCTCGCCTTCTTTTATGAGTCCCAGCAGCAGATGCTCGCTGCCCACGTAATTATGTCCCATCTCCTTGGCGCTGTCCTGAGACAATGCAAGCGCCCGGCGGGCTCCCTCTGTAAATCTATCTATGAAGTCCATATCTGACCTCCCAATTTATAACGATCTTATTTTATATTCTAATGCAAAAGCGTTTTTCAGGCAACGAAAAACGGCTCCCGTTTGTGACAGGAGCCGCAAAATCTTTGGTAGCCTTGAAAGGGACCGACCATTTCTCACTTGCAAGTTTATTATAACCTGCCCCATAAGCTATTTCATCACAAAAGTATTACAAACCCATCAAATGTTGATTAAGCTTTGGTTTAGTTTTATATACGTCAGTCCTTAAGCAAAAATGATACGCGTATTTCGTTCCCATCCGTACCTTCCTTACGGCTCACGGAGAACCTGCCCCATTCTCCGTCTATATCCTTCGCCTTGCCATCCTTTGCGGCCTGCCATATCAGCGCGAGCATATCCGCCTTGTCCGCGTAAGTCACCTCGCTGCCCACGTCTATTCCGCTTATAAGGCTGCCGAGGTTTGTATCCAGCCATGCGCTTTCCGCCTCATACCTGCCAAGCCGCTGCTCATACAGCGAAAGCTCCACCGGCGTGGGATCATCGGGCAGATCGTCCGGCTTGGCCGCCGCAGGTATCATCAGGGTAAAGCCGCACACGCCCATATTCCGCATAGACAGCACCAGCGCCCCGCCGTCAAGGCCGCCGCGCTTCAGCGTATAGCCCTTGTCCGGCGCATAGCCGTCATCCTCGGTGTATTCAGCATCAAAGCCGTAGCCCTTTGCCCTCTCAAAGAACACCTCAACCGAGGGATATACCCTTTCCATTTGGGCGGTAGGCTGCGGCGGTATATCCATCGAGGTATCTTTGGCGGTATTTCTGCCGCCTTTGGAAAGCAGGTATATCAGCACGCAGCAGCATATCATTGCCGCTGTAAACAGCGTGCCTGCCAGCGCGTTGCCATTGTTTTTCCTTTTGTCCCCGCTGCCCTTCCTGTCCTTAGCGCTCATAGGTTCAACTCTCCCCAAAAGCCTCTTTTAAGGTATCCTCTATGTCCTTTTCCCCGGTCCTTCCCGCCTTTTTTAGTGCGCTTCTGAAGTATCCCGGCACCTTTGCGGCAAATACCATTCTCTCGCCGGTGCGGGGATGTGTAAGCTCCAGCCTTGCGGCGTGCAGCGCCTGCCCGTCAAGACCCAGCCTCGGCTTTGCCGCGCCGTATATCGTATCCCCTGCTACGGGGTGCTTTATGTATGCCATATGAACCCTTATCTGGTGTGTACGGCCGGTCTCCAGCCTCGCCTCGATAAGTGTATACGCGCCGTATCTCTCCAGCACCCGCCAATGAGTCACGGCATTGCGACCGCCCTGCACCACGGCCATCTTTTTACGGTCCACCGGATGCCTGCCTATAGGGGCGTCCACCGTGCCGCTGTCCTCCCTTATGTTGCCGTCCACTATTGCGATATACGTCCTATGTGCGCTGTGATCCTTCATTTGCGCCGCAAGGGAGGTGTGAGCCATATCGTTTTTCGCCACGACTACAAGGCCCGAGGTCAGCTTGTCTATCCTGTGGACTATGCCCGGGCGTATCTCTCCGCCTATGCCGGAAAGCCCCTCGAGGTGATACATGAGGGCGTTTACCAGCGTGCCGTTGGGATTGCCGGGAGCCGGGTGTACCACCATTCCCTTGGGCTTGTCTATTACCGCTATGTCCGCATCCTCGTAAACTATGTCTATTGGTATGTCCTGCGGCACTATATCCACTTCCTCAGGCGGGCGAAAAGCTATTGTCACGGCATCTCCTGCCCTGAGCTTGTCCTTTGACTTTGCGGGCGCGCCGTTGAGCGTGACGTCCCCGCTGTTTATCATTCTCTGCACGGCAGAACGGGTATTATCGCTTACACGGGCGCAGAATACGTCCAGCCGTTCTCCTGCCTTATCCGCAGTAAACACCTGCTCCTGAAATTCCTCCGTTTCGCCGCCTTGTTCGATCCTTAGCTTTGCCATTTTTATCAGCTGTTCTCGCCGGTTTGGGGCTTTTTATCCATCATTTCCATATACTTCTTCCCCTTGAAAAACAGCAGGTCCAGAACAAGAAGGCAGCAGCCCACAGTCACCGCCATATCCGCTACGTTGAACACTGCAAAGTCTATCAGCGCAACATATATCATATCACGGACGTAGCCGAGAGCTACCCTGTCTATAAGGTTGCCTATCGCGCCGGAAAGCAGCAGCGCGATTGAAAAGGTCATCATAAAATGCAGCCTTTTGCGTTCCTTTATGAGGAAATACAGCATCGCCGCGCAGGCTATACCGGTAATCGCCAGGAAGAACCACTTCCCCCCCTGCATCATGCCGAAGGCCGCGCCCCGGTTTTCCACGTAACGCAGGTGCAGCACCCCGTCCCATATCTTATACTCGCCATTGGTCCGAAGCCACGTCTCCGCCCAGTGCTTGCTGAGCTGATCGCCTATAAGTACAATGGCCGCCACTATGGCGGATACCGTCACGTTTCTCTTTTCCATCGTCTCTCCAATAATGCTATTTCTGTTTTTCCGTGGTGTATATATACCACTTATCCACGTTCCTCATTATATCCGGTTCTCGCACGTCCGTCATGCCTTTTATTTCGGCAGCACATACTATGCTGTCCAGCCTGAAATACAGCGGTATGAACGGCAGCCTCTCCGCGAAGGCAAGCTGAAACTTTGACGCAGCGCTGCGGTATGATGCCTCGTCTCCGGCTTTCATCATGGCGCAGGCGAGCTCATACAGCTCCGCATCATAGTAGTTGCCGTAATTTGCCTTGCCGTCCCGTGCCATTACGTCCCGCATGTCGCCGTCTCTGCCGACATTTATTCCGACCAGGGCGATATCGTATTCCCCCGCCGCCAGCTTGTCGGTATACTCGTTCTTATCTGACGCCACGGAAAAGGGTGCGGCGACTATCTCGGTAGCTATGCCCAGATCCTCAAGCTGCTCCGCTATGGCCGCAGCAGCGTTCTTGCGTGTGCTGTCCGTAGAATCGTTCACCAGTATCTTCAGGCTCATTTCGGTGAGGGACATACCGTTTTTCTCAAGCCTGCCGTCACCATCGCTGTCCGTCCACCCCGCCTCTGCAAACAGTTCCAGCGCCTTTACGGTGTTGTAGTCGTACAGTTTTGATTTTGACTCATATATCCATGAATCCGGCGCTATTGGCACATCGCAGGCCTGAGCGCGGTTCATATAAATATTTGAGATTATCTTGCTCCGATCCAGCGCACATGCGAGAGCCTGACGCACCTTAACGTCGTTGAGCGACTGGGAATTGCTGTTCACCAGCATTATCTCGACATTCTGCGTCATCACGTCCTGCACGTTTGTTATTCCGTCCTGGCGGTATTTGCCTACGGTAGTGGCAGAGGTGGACACCACGTCCAGCTGGCCCGCATTATATGAAGCAAGGGCAGTATCGTTGCTGTCGCGTTCGATGAAGATGAATTTGTCTATATAAGGCCGCTGCCTCCACCAGCCATCGTTGGCAGTAAGCTGTAAACTCTCCCCGGAGTAACCATCGTAATAATATGGGCCTGTCCCAAGTGGATATGCTGACGGCTCACCGTTCATCATTACAGGAAAGGTCATAGCATACAGGAAGGCGTAGCCTCCTTCCTTCATTACCACCTTCAGAGTCGTGTTGTCTATAGCCTCTATGGATTCTATATCCCGGGCGGCGTAGTAATAGTAGCTGTCCTCCCCCAGCGTCTTCAGCCTCTCGAATGTGGCCGTGACGTCATTGGCTGTAAAATTTCTGCCCACCTTATGCCATGTAACCCCGGTGCGAAGGTTTACTGTCCATGTCTTGCCGCCGTCTTCGCTGGTCCAGTTTTCAGCCAGCTCCGGATTTAGCTTTCCGTCGTTATTTATGGTTATAAGGCTCTCGTATACCAGAGAAAAGAAATTCATCATCTCCTCTGTGTTTACGGAAAGCGGGTCGGTGAGGTCCGCATTGGTGGGGATATACATCTTTATCTCTCCGCCTGCTGCGGGCAGCGTCTCCTCGGTTATAGGCACGTCTATGTCCAGCCCCAGCGTTTCCTTCTGCTGCTCGCCGCCTTTTGAGCAGCCCAGCATAGCGAGGCTTAGCGCCGCCATGGCAAACGCCGCTATCCTCCTAACCCAGTTCATTCGCGTATAGCTTTGTGTATTTATCATATGCCCGCTGTACCCTTTCAACGTATTGGGCGGTTTCTTTGAAGGGTATGCTATCGAGTTCGCCGCCCTTGGAGTATTTTTCATCGTTAAGCCATTTCCTTACGTTTCCCGGTCCCGCGTTGTATGCGGCCACTGCAGTTTTTCTGTTTCCGGAAAAGCTGTCCAGCAGATATCTCAAATACCAGCAGCCGAAGCGTATATTCACCTTTGGCTCAAACAGCTCATCCTCCGTAAAATCTTCTTCTCCCAGTTTTTCTGCTATCCAAAAGCCGGTATCCGGCATTATCTGCATCAGCCCCTTCGCCCCTGCCCGGGACACTACCGTATGCCTGTTGGAGCTTTCACAGTGTATAACTGCCGCTACGAGATACGGATCTACGTGAAATTCCCGGGAGTACTCCTTTATCTCCGCGCTGTACTGGAGCTTATATGCCCGCTTTTCCAGCAGCCAGCTGAGCTGCCACGCAAGGGCGCTCAGCACCACCAGCGCACAAAGCCCAAGGCATATGGCCCTTCCCCATTTTATGTTGGCGCTTTTACGCCTTTTCTTTTTGGCTTGGCTTTTTCTCTGCCCCGCCGGTTTGCCTCTGGTTGCTGCCATCTTTCTCCAAAGCCTGTCTATACAGCCTGTCAGTCATCTCATAAAGCCGCTCAATATCGCCGCTGTTGTCTATTATCACGTCGGCAAAGGGCTTCTTTTCGTCGTCGCTCATCTGGGAGGCAATGCGCTGCTTTGCCGCCGCTTCGCTTAACCCGTCCCTGGCCATTATGCGGCGTACGCGTTCTTCCATCGGGGCCGTCACCAGCCATACCTCATCTGCTATTTCCTGCCAACCGCACTCTATCAGCAGCGGCACGTCAAAGACGATCACCCTGAAGCCGCTCTCCTCGGCAGCTTCTGCGGCCCTCAGCATTCCTGCACGTATGGCTGGGTGCAGTATGCCGTTTAGCCTCAGACGCGCAGCTTCGTCGCCGAACACTGCCGCGCCGAGCTTTCGCCTGTCCAGGCATCCGTCCGAATCCAGCATTCCGCCGCCGAACGCTTTGACTATCTCTTTCAGCCCCTCGCTGCCTTTTTCTACGGCAATTCTTGCGAATGCATCGGCGTCCAGCACCGCCGCGCCCAGCTCGGCAAGCCTGCTCGACACCGTGGTTTTACCAGACGCCATGCCTCCTGTAAGGCCAATGCGCATACGCTTCTCCTTACTTGGTATCAAACCAGCTGTGGCCCGAGCTCACATCGGCTATGAGCGGCACCTTGAGCTTCATTACGTTCTGCATGCATTCCGCGAGCAGCTTGCGCACCCGCTGTTCCTCGTCAAACGGGGTATCTATGATGAGTTCATCGTGTATCTGGAGTATGAGCCTTGCCTTGAGGCCTTCCTCCTCCAGCCGCTTATGCACGTTTACCATGGCCATCTTTATTATATCCGCCGCAGTGCCCTGAATAGGCATGTTCATGGCCACCCTCTCGCCAAAGCTCCGGGTATTGAAATTAGACGATTTGATCTCGGGAAGCTCGCGTCTGCGGCCCATAAGCGTAGTTACGTAGCCCTTTTTGCGGCCCTCCTCCACACAGCGGTGCATATACTCCTGCACTCCGCAGTATTTTTCAAGGTAACGGCGTATGAACTCGCCGGCCTCCTTTCGGCTCACGCCTATGTTCTTGGCGAGACCGTAGTCGCTTATTCCGTAAACTATGCCAAAGTTTACAGCCTTTGCGGCGCTGCGCTGCTCTCTCGTTACGCTTGCCTTATCAACGCCGAACACCTCGGCTGCCGTGCTGGTATGTATATCCTCGCCGGAGTTGAAGGCGGCTATAAGCCCCTCGTCCCCGCTTATGTGTGCGAGGAGACGAAGCTCTATCTGGGAATAGTCCGCGCCCACCAGTATGCGCCCCGGGCTTGCCACAAAGGCCTTGCGTATCTCGCGGCCCAGCTCCGTGCGGACGGGTATATTCTGCAGGTTGGGCTCTGTGGAGGATATGCGGCCTGTGGCTGTGATATTCTGGTTGAAGCTGGTATATACCCTGCCGTTCTTGAGAAGCGCCAGCAGGCCGTCCACAAACGTGCTCTTGAGCTTTGAAAGAAATCTGTATTCCAGAACCAGCTTTACTATGGGGTGCTTATCCTCTAGCGCCTCCAACACCTCCGCATCGGTAGAATAGCCCGACTTTGTCTTTTTCTGCGGAGGCAGACCCAGCTTTTCAAAGAGTATAACCCCCAGCTGCTTTGTGGAGAGTATGTTGAACTTCTCCCCGGCCAGGGAGTATATTTCCCCCTCCATCTCATCTATGCGCGCAGCAAACCTGTCGGACAGCTCCCGGAGCATGTCCCTGTCCACCGCGAATCCCTCCCGCTCCATATCATAAAGCACCCGGGTAAGCGGCAGTTCAACCTCCTCGTAAAGCTTCCAAAGCCCCTTTTCTCTGAGCTCGCCGGTGATGACACTCTCCAGCGCCAGCATGGACGCCGGGCATTCCGGCATACCCCTTTCAGCACAGAGGGTCTTTAATGTATCCGCAGGGTGTATTGCATGAAGCAGGTAATCGGCTATCATCAGGTCGAACACATTTCCCTTCAGGGAAATGCCTGCGCCTTGCAGTATATGCCGCGCATGTTTTGAATCGAACAGGCACTTTTCGATGCTTTCGCTTAGGAATACCGGCGCTAAGGCCGCAAATACCTCCTCCGCGGACAGACCGGGGTCCAGCAGCGTCGCTCCCAGGGATATATCGTACTGTGTCTCCGTATCCGCCGCCACGTGCATGCGTTCGCCTATACACACCGCCACGTGTTTTGCGTTTTTCAGTTTTTCAGTCAGTTCGCTTAGCTGCTCCGCGTTGGATATTTCTATTGTTTTTGCATTTATCTCTGGCAGCTGTTCGGCGGCAGGCTTCTCTCCCTTGGGCAGTCGCTGAATAAGGCTGCGAAGCTCCAGCCTGTTCATCATGGGTATGGCTCCGGCCATTTTGTCCGGATCAAAAGCGCAATCTTCAAGGCCGACGGATATAGGTGCCTCGGTATCGATTATGCCCAGCCTGTAGCTCATTCGGGCGGAGTCGGGATTGTCCAGAAGCTTCTGGCGCAGCGCGCCCTTTTCCTTTTCAGCGCTTTGCAGCGTATTTTCCAGCGTGCCATACTTCTGCAAAAGCTTCATCGCCGTCTTTTCTCCAACCCCGGGTATTCCGGGCAGGTTGTCGGAATTATCACCCATGAGACCCTTTAAATCGGGCATACGGGCAGGCTCGAGGCCGTACTGCTCCTTTAGCGCCGCCTCATCGTACTCTACGGTTTCGGTTATGCCCTTCTTGGTAAGCAGCACGTGGGTATGGTCGTTTATAAGTTGCAGCGCGTCCCGGTCTCCTGTTACCAGCAGCGCGTCAACGCCGTTTTTATTGGCTATTCTGGATATGGTACCAAGTATGTCGTCCGCCTCGTACCTCTCGCATTCGCATATGGCTATGCCCATTTCCCTGAGCAGCTCCTTCAGCAGCGGAAACTGGGCCCGAAGATCCTCCGGAGTCTCCCGCCTGCCCGCCTTATACTGGCCGTACTGCTCATGGCGGAAGGTAGGGCCGTGCATATCGAAGGCCACAAGTAGATAGTCAGGCTCGTAGGAAAGCAGCTTTAAAAGCATTCCTACAAAGCCGTATATGGCCCCCGTGGGGGTTCCGTCCTTCGCGGTCATTGAGGGCAGCGCATAATACGCCCTGTGCATAAGGCTGTTTCCGTCTATGGCTATAAGCTTCTTCAAGTACCTGTACCTCGCGAAAATTTCTCTTTATCTTATTAAAATAACACACGGAGCGCCCTTTTACAATCGGCGCCCCGTGAACTTATCGTAAATCAGGCGTTATTACTTTATAACATCGTATACCATCGGCTCATGCTCCGGCTTTTCCGCTCCCAGTTCTATGGCTCCCCTGAGCGTCTTTACGGCTTCCTCAAGGCGGCTCTCGTCGTTTACATACATTGTAGCCACCGGCTCGCCGGCCTTTACGAGGTCGCCCCTGCGCTTGTGCATAACAAGCCCTACGGCGGGATCTATTATATCTGTCTTCTCCGCTCTGCCGGCACCCAGCTTCTGGGCGGCATTGCCTATATCGGCGGCATGCATACCGGTAATGTAGCCTTCGCCATTGAGATATACCGGCACCTTCTTTTTAACGGTGCATAGGGTATTGGGGTCGGCTATGCAGGCCTTCGCGTCCCTTGCACCAAGAGCTGTGAGCATCTGCTCAAGCTTCTTTAATCCTGCGCCAGTCTTTATGGCCTCGGTCAGCTTTTCCCGCGCCTCCTTATCGTCCGCTGCCAGATCGGACAGCCTGAGCATATTCTCCGCAAGCAGCATGCAGACTTCATAGAGCATGTCGCCTTCCTTTATCTTTCCGGAAAGCACCTCAATGGCCTCCCTGACTTCAAGGCCGTTGCCTACGGCCATGCCCAGTGGCTGATCCATATCCGTTATGAGGGCTACTGTCTTTCTGCCCAGCGCATCGCCTATCTTTACCATGGTGCGGGCAAGCTTCTTAGCCTGCTCCGGAGTATGCATGAAGGCTCCTGTGCCGCACTTTACATCCAGCACTATGGCGTCTGTACCGGCGGCCAGCTTTTTGCTCATTATGCTGGAGGCGATCAGCGGGATGCTCTCCACCGTTCCGGTAACGTCCCTGAGGGCGTACATGAGCTTGTCAGCAGGCACGAGGTTACCGCTCTGTCCTATGACGCAGAGGCCGATCCTGCGCACTATATCTTTGAATTCATCTATGTTCTTCTCTATACATACCCCCGGCACCGACTCAAGCTTGTCGAGGGTCCCGCCGGTATGGCCCAGTCCGCGGCCGCTCATCTTGGCTACCGTACCGCCGCAGGCAGCCACAAGAGGCGCTATCACAAGGGTTGTGGTATCGCCTACGCCGCCGGTAGAGTGCTTATCCACCTTTATGCCGGGAAGGTCAGAAAGGTCAACGACGTCGCCTGAATGCATCATGGCGGAGGTGAGCTCGCTCACTTCGCGCTCCGTCATGCCCTGCCAGCACACCGCCATAAGCCACGCCGACATCTGGTAATCCGGTATATTGCCCGCGGTATATTCGCGGATTATATAATTTATTTCCTCCCTTGTATGGGTTTTTCCCTCTCTTTTATCTATTATGAGATCTACCATCCTCATATATGCCGCCTCCTGTACTGCGCGAAGTGCCATTATACGCAGAAAAATAATTATTAATATTTTAACATAAAAGGCCGCCCCTTGCAACCGCGCCGGGCGATGGGACTCAATCCTCCTTAGCCCCCTCCGACTCCATATCAAAGGTTATATCCGCATAGTATTTTTTGCTGTCGAGGCTGTTGAGCGCCTTCTCCACCGTTTCCTTTATGCTCTGCTCCTGTCCCCTGAGATCCTCCGGCA
>OLXK01001786.1_pt1 | contig 13805 bp, 14 predicted proteins | sample 1674321 | NCBI WGS metagenome assembly OLXK01 (sample SAMEA103958162, study PRJEB25191) | human gut metagenome | reverse complement strand
GCTTGCATACCCGCCGCAACGGTAAGAATACTGAACAGAACCGTCTTTTTTGCTGTAATGCGTTTGCAAAGTCATTCTCCTGCCACAGTCGGCACAATATAGATAACCGCTTAATCGGTTGGTATGTGTACCTCTTGCCGCAGCTCTGTTCACTCGTTTCTTTCGCTTCTGAACGCTGTCCCAAAGTTCCTGCGATATGATAGGCTCGTGGGTGTTATAAAACACATACTGCTCATCTTCATCGGTAGTCTTTCTCTTATGCAATTTAAAATTGGTGCTGACCGACTTTCTCAAAACAGTATGTCCAAGATATTCCTGCCTGCTTAAAATCGTTCTAATGGCAGATATGCCCCAAATATAAGGGTCTGCAAACTTAATCCCGTTGTACTGTTCGGGGTGATATTCCTTTGCATATGCGGCAGGAATTAAAACCTTTTCTTCGGTCAGTATTTCCGCTATGGCTCGTGGGCTTTTGCCCTCATTTGCAAGCAGAAAGATACGCTTTACCACCTCAGAAGCCACAGGGTCAACAACAAGCGTCTGCTTATCGCTCGGCAATCGGTTATATCCATAAGGGATTGAACCGCTACAACGCTTTCCGTCTTTCATTCGGGCATCAAATACAGCCTTGATTTTATTGCTCGTGTCTTTGGCATAAAATTCGTTCATAATATTCAAAAACGGAGCAAAATCATTATCCGAAGCATTGTTGCTGTCAATGCTGTTGTTGATTGCAAGAAAACGGACATCTTTCTGCGGAAACAGAATTTCCGTATAAAATCCGACTTGCAGATAGTTTCTCCCCAATCGGCTCATATCCTTAACAATCAATGTTCCGACATTGCCTGCTTCAACTTCTTTTATCAAAGACTGAAAACCGGGACGATTGAAATTCACACCCGAAAAACCATCGTCAGTAAAATGACGGATATTCTCAAAGCCATTCCTACGGGCATAATCTTCGAGGTATTTTTTCTGATTGGTAATGGAGTTACTCTCGCCATTCAAGTCATCATCTCTTGATAATCTCTCGTAGAGTGCCGTAATCTTTGAAGTCCTTGACATTCTCTTAACCTCCTTCCTTATGTATTTTCAATTTAGGACAGTTAATTTTATCGTCCTATTAAAGTATAGCCCTCTGGTTGAAGCCACAGACGCGCTGGTGATTTTTCCAAGCGAATGTTGTAAAGAAATGTCAGATCAAGACTATTCACCCGCAAGACTTCTATTCTATCCTGACGATTGGAATCGACAGTCTGCTGGGGACTGTCTGCAAGCATTGAGTCAGTATGGGCACTACGCTTCATTGCCCCAGCTTGAATCAAATGATTATCAAAGAGCATTATACGTAAATAGGGAGCATGTTGTAACTGCAATATCACTCTTCATCTTCAGTCTGCTTAGTTTGGGTGGCTATACAATTCTGAATCTGATCAATGAAAGACGCACGATGGAGATTTACCATATGTGTGGAATGACGAAAATACGAGGCGCTTTTATTCAAATCATATCGACTTCCTTGCTCATAATCATTCCGGCGATACTCGCTCTACTATCGTTTCCCTCTTTGCTTGAGACATATGCCATGCTTTCGTGGCCCGCATATACAACATTTGCTGTTGTAATAGTACTACTCTTAATCCCGCCAAGCCTCTGTAGTTTGGCAATCAATCTTCATTTATCGAATATGATCGACAAGGAGTGAACTATATGTTAATAGAAATGGTTGGAGTTTCCAAGGCATATAACCCTGGAAAGCAAAATGAAGTTAACGCACTGCGTGATGTCAGCCTAAGTGTAGAAAAAGGAGCGCTGGTCGCTATCATTGGCCCATCTGGTTCGGGAAAATCGACCCTTCTGAAGATCATTGGTTGTCTGGACAAGCCGACAACCGGAAAATGTATCGTAGACGGTATTGATGTAGGGACGGCATCAGATAGACAACTTGCTCATATGCGGAATGCAAAAATCGGCTTCGTACTACAAGAGTTTGGACTGATAGAGGATCGGACAATTCTTGAGAACATCTATGTGCCGCTCTTTTTCTCAAGAAGGTCTATCAAGTCGCAGCAGGCCAAGGCAACCGCAATCCTGGAACACTTGGGAATCGCAGATATCAAAAAGAAACCAGTTTCCCAGCTGTCTGGTGGACAAAAACAGAGAGTAGCCATCGCTCGTGCATTGATTGCAGACCCTGATATTCTACTGGCGGATGAACCGACAGGGGCGCTGGATACAGAAACATCCGGCGATGTGATGAGCCTCTTTGAGGAACTCAACACAGTCGGGAAAACGATAATCATCGTTACGCACAATCCAGAGATAGCGAAACGATGCCACAAAATCTACACCCTTGTTGATGGCGTTATCCAATAAACATTTTTGAATAAAGCATGAGACATTACTTATGCTGACGGTTCGGCCGCTATAAGATAGCACTTCAAACCGTCGCAGGGTACCTGCTTCAGATAGTGCCCCGGCGGCACGCGATGTCGCGCAAAGAGCAGGAGCCGTCATATAACCGCAGTTTCAGTATCGCTGCGCGAACCTGCAACGCCTCGCAGACCTCGTAGTGCAGCGTGAGGATATTCGTGCGGGGTACGGCTGCCTGTCTATTATGTGCCTTGCCCAGCGCCACACTGACCTGCCGCCCCTAGGCAGACGGCAGGTCAATGCGGGAATGGATATGCTGGATGGGGCAATCCATCTAATCCATATCAGTCTTCTTCCAACTTGTTCTTGATTTCCTCAAAACGGGGATACTCCCAGACGTCAGGACTGTGGCTGTTCTTGGCCACCCGCAGCAGTGCAAACAGCTCTTCCAGCATCTGCGTGTCCGCATCGTCCTCGCCGCGGCCGATGCGCTGCTCTACTTCTGTTTGCACCCGATCATGCAGGTCTCTCACCAGAATCTCATACTCCCACACGTCCTTCTGATAGGACAGCGCCTTGAGAATCCCGGCGCAGCTGTAAAACACCTTGGCCGGGGCGCCCATGGGAATGCAACAGGGCAAAAGAAATTGCACATTTTGGCCCTCGTCCAGTCCCAGGAAATAGGGCGCCAGCTGCATCTGCCCTTTTTCGCGGGCCATATGGAACATCTGCCACAGCCGAACCTGATGGTCCGGAACCTTGTCGCCGTCCGCGTGTTCCACCAGCACCTCAAAGATGAGCAAATCGGTGAGCCGATCCGCCAGACGGCCGGAAATGGCCTGCGCTTCCTCGTCAGCGAGATGCTGAATCGCATCCAGCAGCTGCTCGCGCTGATTGCAGTACCCGCTCAGAGAGGCCAGGTATTTCACATCTAACGCCAGCTGTCGGGCCTTCGGACTCAAAATGGGCGCGGGAAAAACGGGATTGGCTAGATTTTCCACATCCTCCAGGGCGGTAGCAGCGTTTTCGGCGCCACTGCCGTTACCTAAAGCCTCACGCACTCGATCCATGAGATTCGCATTGGTGACCCACGACAGATACTTGGCCGTTTCACGGGACATCCCCACAGGCCGGGCCAGGCAGTCGCAGTAAATTGCTCCCATGGCCTCCTGCAGTTCTTCTGGCGTCTGTGCCAGCACGAAATTCTGAGCGATGGTAATGGGGTTGGTTTCATGAACTTCCGTCATACTGTGTACCTCCTTGATCTTTGGGTTTTGGAAGCATCGGTGTACAAGGGGTACAAACAAGATTAAAAAGAAATGTTAGATTTGAAAGTAAGTAGAGTGGCAAAATCAAGAGTGTTCAGATTTTCCACTCTACTTGAACGTGGTCGCTGGTTGCGCTGATTGAAATAATCAGGCCGTCAGCGGCTTTTCTTTTGTCGTCAAACTCAATGCTATCCCAGTGGTCAAGAAAATAGGAAAGCTCCTGTTCCTTCTGGGGTGACATTGTTTCAACGGACAATTCTGCAATCGCCTTTGAAATGGTCTGGCGGCGAGTGTCCAGTTCTTCAATTTTTTTGTTGGCATAAGCAAGCAGTGTTGCATTGGCTCCGGTCAGTGTATCAAGCAGTTTTTCAATTTCAGCCTCAACCTGTGCAAGCTCAATCTGATGGGCGGTCAGTTTCGGGTTTACCTTTTCCTCTTTGTCATGGCGGACTTGAAAGTTCTTAAACCTCGCCCGCATGGCATTGAAGATAAATTCCTCAAATTCAGTCTTTCGGATTTTCCCACATCCCGGACAGCCTTTTGTCTGAATACGCTTCGTGCAACGGAAATATTCAACGCTTTTAGGATTGTGCGTGGCCTTTAGCGCATATCCGCAATGTCCGCATTTGACTTTTCCGGCAAGCCATGTATTTTTCGGTTTGCGGCCTTGCTGAAAAGTCTTATTCGTCATTAGCTTCTTCCGGCATTTCAGCCAAACATCAGATGGTATGAGTGCTTCATGTGGGGCAATCACAAGTATCTGATCTTTCAGGCACCTGTCCTTATCCTCCTTTACATCCCGGCCCTGATAGAGATAGCAGCCGTTGGTTCCGGCAAAATCAGAAGCGTCATTGACAATGGCTGCGCCCTGGCTTTTGAAAAACTCGTACAGTTCAAAGTCTGCCTGTGCATAAACCGGATTTCTCAAAAGCTGGGAGAGGAACGTGCGGAACAGGGATTTTCCGTAAACCTTGATATTCTGTTCTTCAAAGTAACGGGTAATATCCCCGAAGGATGTTTCCGGCTCGGAATACATCTCAAACATCAGCTTCACATATTGAGCGGTTTCTGGGTCTGCCACCATCTTCTTTGTGCGGATACCTTCAACCACTGTCGGCTCCAACTGATAACCGTATGGGGCCTGCCCGCTCATGTGAAAGCCTTTCAGGCACCGGGAGTAATAAGCGTCCGTCACGCGCTTCTGGATTGTCTCACGTTCAAGCTGTGCGAATACGATACAGATATTCAGCATGGCCCGGCCCATCGGGGTCGAGGTGTCGAATTTCTCGGTGGAGGAAACAAACTCCACATCGTACTCTTGAAACAGCTCCATCATGTTCGCAAAATCCAGAATGGAGCGGCTGATCCGGTCCAGCTTATAGACGATTACCCGCCGTACCCTGCCTTTTCGGATTTCTCCCAGCAGCTTTTGAAACTCCGGCCTGTCCGTGTTTTTCCCGGAATAGCCTTTATCCTTGAATACCTTACAGCTCCCGCCTTTCAGTTCGTACTTGCAAAAGTCAATCTGGCTTTCAATGCTGATACTGTCCTTGCGGTCTACCGACTGCCTTGCGTAAATACAATCTTCTCTGATAATGTCCATATTGGGCTCCTTTCCGTATGGAATGGAGCTACCAACCTTACAACTATATTATACCATCAGCAGCCCCGGACAACAATGTTGCGATTGATTAGCGAAACCTGTCCCCGTATTTGCTGAATATATCGTACAGGTTATTTTCGATTTCTCTTTTTCGCTTCTTCTTTTCCTCCGGGGAGAGTACCGGCGTCAGGTTTTCCAGCACAATGAGCTTGCCTTGAAAATAAACAGATTGCTTGTCGCTTTGGTATGTAACAGTTTGAACCATTGAAAACCTCCCTTTTCCAGTATAGGTTAATGCCGACCGGTCTCCCTCTTGTCTGAATGGGGAAACGTCAAAAAACGGCACCCCGGAAGGTGCCGCTCTTTGAGCTTTCCCCAGCTTCGGGCCAACATGGCCCGAGGTCAATAGTCACCATGATAGTATTTCTGCTCAGCTTCGTTGATGGTATGGAAGTCAAAGACTTCGTAAAGCTGCCGTACCACACGGCGAATATCCTCATGGGAGAAGCCACAGTCCTGCATTGCCATAATCACATAACCACGGCAGGCGTCGTTGCTCCATGCGTCCGGTTCTAATTCCGGAATGGACGGATAAGTTTTCTTCATAAGGTTCTCCTGTTCATAAAAGTATGGGGCCCCGCCGGAAAGGTCGCTCTATCATCAGACAGAATAGCGGCGAGGCCCCACAGGTCAAAAGTGCTTTTCAGATAGACCGGACGGGCGGCTGGCGTTCCGCCCCATAGCATTTCAGCTCTCCCCATTCTGATGGCAAGGCGATCTCATTACCTGCGACGGCTCACGGTTCGCAACACCGCTGCACGCTCGGATTGTGACTAATCGCAAGTATCCGGGATTTTGTGTTTTATCCGGCAGACCTGCCAAGGTCCGCCTGCGGCATGGGCCTTGTCGCTCTCTCTATTCTCTGGCAATAGAGGTCATGGCGGGCCTGTCACTGGACACAAGCACCCTTCGTATCCGGGTATCTTTTTATTCAGTTTTCAAGCTGCGTAAGGCTTGTCCGAACTTCGGGCCAATGTGGCCCGAGGCTTTGACTGCCTCTCATATACCATTTCATTTTTGGGGCTAAATCGGTACGCCTTACAGAATTTTTTTCAAAATTTTTTCCAAGCTCCGCAGACCACGTTCAATGGCAACCCGCACGACTTTCTCATGGACGCCTTCTGCCCGGGCAATATCCTTTTTGGTCATGCCAAGAATGAAATGGGCGTAAATACGTTTCGCCTGTTTATCCGGCAACCGGGAAATAGCGGCATGGAGTTCCTGCATAGTCACCTTACGCTCATACAGCTCATGCGGAGAAAGAGCGACGAAAAGAGCCTCATGCTCAATGCCATCGTTTCGGTCAAGAGAGTAGTATGCCTTGTACCGGTATGTACGCAGACGGTAAGCCGCTTCTTTGTGGTCGAACTCAGAAAACAGATCGGCCACTTCGTCAGTTACTTCAACAAAACAATCCTGTGTATAATGAGGGTAAATATCCCGCAGATTGATAACTTTCATAAATACCTCCGTTTCGGGTGTTTGGATTGACGGGCAGCCGAAACGAAGGTGGTGGAGAGCGACACCGGGGAATAACTTCGGGCCAACATGGCCCGAAGTTATCCTGATAGAACACAAATGCGCCTGCGCGACACAGGGCCACACAAGCGCATGAAATGATAAATTCATTTATGTACTGCCAAATTTCGCATCCACCGCCGGACTGATCCTGTTCGGGGGATGAGCTTTTTTTGACAGGTTAGGGGGACGGAAAAAGAAAAAGGACACAGCGATACCTCCCGGACACCGCCATATCCTTAAAAAAGGGCGACTTTAACACACCCCCCGCAATCTCTTTTTTGAAAAGAAAACGGCGGTTGAAAAATATATTTCAAACCGCCGTTTCTATTTGTTCACGCAAGATCGTCATTTGATGGCGGTTTTGTGTGTAATGAAAAACAGAGCCGATAACCGCATTTTGATCTGCGCGTTATCGGCTCTGCGTCTGTGCGTCTGGCTCTTTGACAACTGATATATTTAGGTGTTGCACATTGATAAGTGTTTCCCGTTTGCATTTTGGACAAAAGAGTGGAAAGTTTTCCAGTACGGTATCTTGACGAATCTTGTTCCGTGTTTTATTGCCGCAAACAGGACATCGTATCCATTCGGCTGTGTTTGAATCCATACACTACCTCCTGCAAATCAGCGCTCATAGCTATCTCTTTTTTTGCTTTTGGCGTATCCAGAGAGCTTGTCAACAGCAAGGGAAGCAGTAGGCTGAAAGTAAATATCCTTTCCTTTATTACTCTCATACATAAAATCCTTTAATGGCTTGCTTGTATATTTTGAAAAATCTCCGTATATGGCAAACCTCACACCATAGTTGATGAATTTCTGCAATATTTCTCCTGCCAGGCAAGTACTCAGTACAAAGAAATCATTTATGATAGCACCCTTGTTTACAGCAATATTTGTACAGCCCGTTTCGTGCTTTACTGTCATAATCAAGTCTAACGCCGACTGAACATCTGTAATCAGCAGTTCATCACTGCTCACAACTGCAACCTCTGTATTATTTTTCTTTATAACTTCTATTTTCATTTTATACCTCCATCAATTTTAACAACAGCTTTCGCTTGCCACTTATTACCCTTGTATCTCAGAACCACAATAGCACTTGCTACGCACCATCCCAGACAAGAAGCAATCGCAATCGAAAGAAATCCTAATCTTCCTATCAGTAATACAGTGACAAGCATTTTCGTGAGTATGGACGCCAGCGAATGAATCCCTACAATCAAGGTATCTCCAACACCAGAAAGTACACCGCCCAATCCGTATATCAAGGCATTTATCGGATAAAACCATAGGCAGACATGGAAATAGCTGTAACCGCTTAATATCATTTCCTCGTTATTGCCGATGATTAGCCCCAATATTCCTTTTCCCCAAAACAGTAGAATCGCGGAAAGCAGGGCTGTGATAGCGACTGCAAGCATTATGCCAAACCGTGTGCCTTGCTTCATACGGTCTTTTTCATTTGCTCCGATATTTTGTCCCGAAAAAATGCTCAGAGCATTTCCGAGCGACTGAACAGGCAACAAAATAAATGCTTCAATTCGGCTTGCCGCTGTCATTCCACCGATGCTTGCATTTCCTAATTGATTGATAAAACCTTGCACAATCAGCATACCGAAAAAAACTGCCAGTTGCTGTATGATAATTGGTGTACAGATTTTTAAGGAAAGCCCTAATAACTTTCTATCGAAAACAATCTCGCTTCGCTTTGGAATTACCATTGGAAATTTCTTTCGGAGTTGTATCAACAGATATGCGCCAGAAATCGCCTGTGCAATAATTGTTGAAACTGCAATTCCAACGACACCCCCGCCATTTATAACAAAGACGATATTAAGCACTAAGTTGATAATGGATGATACAACCAGAGCATACAACGGCATTTTTGTTTCGCCGAAACTTCTCATAACTGCGCCGAGCATGTTATACAGCATTGAAAACGGAATACCTAAAAATACCATTCTTAAATATGCCGTTGCAGGCTCTAAAAGCTCAGCGGGGGTCTGTGTAACCTGTAACAGCAGTTTTGCTAAAATTGCCCCGATAAACGCCATCACTAATCCTAAAACCAACAGAAATATAGACATCGTGGAAATTAAGCTTTTAATCTGACCGAATTGCTTTGCTCCAAAAAATTGGGAAAGAAGTATCGTGATCCCAATAGCCAAACCCAAAATAACGGAAACAAACAACAGATAAATCGGAACAGATACACCGATTGCAGACAGCGCATCTTCATTCACCAAACGCCCCGCAACAACTGCATCAATAACATTATAAAGTTGTTGTAATAAAGTTCCTAAAAAAATTGGAATAGAAAACAGCACTAACTGTTTCTTTATGCTCCCAGAAGTCAGTGTCGTAGACTGACCTCTGCTTTCTGCCTTTTGCACTTCTTTTCTGCCTCCTGTTATTCATATATACTTTCAATCAAATGGTCAACCATAAAATCAAAGGTTTCCATGTGATTGTAAGGAAGAATATCCTTATTTTTAACATTCACAATCAAAGAATAAATAACTGACATCGCCAAATCTGTATCGATCTTGAATTTCAAATACGCTTGCCTTAAAAAAAGCTGTTGGCTCATATAATTGGATTCCTCGATTTTTTTTGCCTGTTCCTCCGATAGCTTGTTCATTAAAATTATAAAATCCATACTGTTCGAATCGTACAAAAAATTGTTTTTATCATATTCCCGATAAATGAACTTTAAGGCTTCTGCAACGCCATATTTATCTTTGTGCTGTTCCATTACCTCTGATGCCATATTGCAGATTTGTTCTTGCACTGAACACAACACTTCACAAAAAAGTGCCTCTTTCGATTCAAAGAAAAGGTAAAATGCCCCCTTTGAGATGCCTACCTGTTTGCAAAGTTCATCGACACTTGTTTTTTTATAGCCATACTGTGTCCAACTCTGCTTACAGGTTTCCTGTAAACTTCTTTTGATCTTTTCTTTTTCTCGTTCCGTAAAACTTCTTGGCATAATTGTTTCCTCCTTTGTGACCAAATATATGATTTTGGTCATATAGTATCACAAACGCATTGGAATGTCAACCGATCCTCCAAAAACATGAAATTAAATAGTTAGTAGTATGAAATACACAATCGTTCAAATAATAATACCTGAAATGTAAAATTACATTAGGTGATATTATGAAGATTGAGAGAGATGAACGACGATTTGATTTTCGCGATATAGGGCTCGCCATCAAGCGGGCACGGGAAGCCGCCGGGATGACGCAGGAGCAACTGGCTTATATTGTTGACCGGGCTCCACGCACTATCATGTATAATGAGAATGACGGCCAACACCCCAGCCTCAACACCTTTTATCAGATGGTAACAATGTTTGATATATCGGTAGATCAATACTTCTATCCGTCCAAAAATAAAGGGAGCGAGTGCAGAAAGCGGATTGACGCCATGCTGGGTTCCCTGGACGAAAAAGAATTAAAAATTGTAGAAGCCACCATCCAAGCGATGAAAGCGGCTAAGGAGACGGAGGATGCGTAAAGAGCACGCGCCTCCGTTTTTTGCACCCATTTCCGGGCCTGCACGAAACGGCAAGCAGGGCAGGTGTGCCCACACCTGCTATTTTTGCGTGGCCGGGAGCCCCGCAAAAATGCTTGTTGGGGAGCTCCCCAAACCCGCCGGACTTCTGGACACTTTGTCCAGAAGTCCTTGTTGTCTGCGGCCCGGCGCTATCGCTCCTGGGCCTTATCCCGCTCGTCCGTATGTCCGAGCAGATGGTCGATGTTCCCCTTGACGGCCACGGCCTCCCGCATATCCGCCTGGGCCTTGCGGTATTCCGCGTAAAGGGCTTTTTTCTTTTCCGCCAGTTCCCGCCGCTTCTTTTTCAGCGCGTCCATTTTGGGGAGCTTCGCCCCGTCTAACAGCTCATTCATAGCGGCCTTTGCCGCCCGGTAGTCAGAAAGCTCCGTCTCGTGCTGGGCCAGATATTTTTTAGAATACCGGGCCGCCTTGTAGCCGTCGAACACGGGCCGCGTCTTTGCGTACTGCACCACCGCGCCCATGAGCTGGGACGTGTGGGAAAGGGTCGCTTCGGTGTCCCGTAGCTCCCCGGCCAGCGTGTGAAAGCGATCCACCGCCGCCTCGGTGCTGGCTGCAAGCGCCTCGTAATCGGCAAGCCCATGCTCCCGGAGATACAGGAGCGCGGCGGCCATCTGCTTTATGTTATAGACTTTGGCCCACCGCTCATAGGCCGGGCCTTTGCCTTGGGCCAAACGGTTTTGAATGTCGATGATAAGATCGACACGCCGGGGCGAGGGTAGGCCCTCTTTCGGCAGCTCCGGGATCGGGCGCTCCCCGGCGATCACCGCCCGGATGTCCTCCGGGTCAAAGCCGGGGCCCAGGGTGGACGAGCGCAGGCGGGTGGGCTTATCCTGCCCAGGGGCCAGAAAGGAAATGACACCGCCCCGGCCATGCTTCACCGCAAAGCCCGCATCCTCCATGAGCCCCAGGAACGCCGCAAAGTCGGCGGGCCGTTTCCCCAGGGCCCCCACGACGGCCAGCCGCACCCGCTGTTTGGCCGAGGGCGGGCGCTCCCCGATCCATTGTCCATAGTGGAGAAAGCGCCCCTTGCTGTGGAGCTTCGGGTTTTGGATCACGGACAGGTCATGCTCCAGGCACACCCGGTCAGAGAGTTTCCGCAGGGCCGCCGCCGATCTGAAAAAGTCCCGGAATTTCCCGGTATAGTCCAGGGTGGTGGAATTGTAATAAATGTGATTGTGAATGTGCTGGCGGTCTGTATGGGTGGCAACGAAAAAGGCGTGCTTGCCCTTTGTCCAGCGCATGGCCGTTTCATAGCCCACCCGGTTTGCCTCCTCCGGGGTGATCTCCCCAGGGCGAAAGGACTGCCGGATCTGATAGCAGAGCACATCCGCATCCCGTTTTTGTTCCCGGCCCGTGACAGCCTTGTACTTTGCCTTTGCCAGAAGAAACTCCGCGTCGGCGGTGCGGTGGTCGCACTCATAGGCGGAAATGAGCTCGCCGCCCTGGGTTTTCTCCGGGTTCTGGCCGTAGTCAAAACGGTCTTTCAGCGATTGGGCAACAGTTTCCCCCTTACTGATATGATGGGTAATCAAGCGCGTTGTGGCCGTATGCTCACCTCCTTCCCACAGATGAAAACAGGCGGCGGGATAATCCGCCGCCTGCCGCTTCTGGACAAAGTGTCCAGAGGTCATCAGCTTGTCATAAAATCCTGCAAGGCATATTTCACCCCATACAGACGATCCAGCAGCCACTCTCCAATGGCCGGGAGCCCAAAGGGGGAAACAAGGAACGCCAGCACCAGAGCAGCAATACAGCCCGTATGCAGCCCCGCGAAAAAGGCGCAGGCCGCCAGCAGGACAAATACCGTACACGCAAGGCCGCAGCACGCGCCCGCGATGCAGGCAAGGAACGAGAGCACCGCCACAATGAGCATCAGCGCCAGGACAAAGGGAGCCGCGATAATTTTTAAGATTGTCCGCATGGTTCATACCTCCTACAAAAATTTGATCTTTGCCTCTATATGTATATTATAACTCCGTAGGAGGGGGACAACAAGGATGACTCCGGCTGCCCCCACCTCTGGACAAAGTGTCCAGAAGCCGGGGCAGCCGGGGAGCGTCACGCTCCCCGGCAAGGGTTAAAGCTCCACCACCGCCGACAGCTTTTTGAGCAGATCGGACAGCGGCCCCCACAGGGTTTCATAGTCCCGCTGCAACGCCTTGATCTCCTCCGGGTAAATGCCGCCGTAGGTGTTGGCCTGGATCGCCACCTGGTTTAGATTGTTGGAGCACCGCCGCTGGAGGGACACCAGCTCCCGCACGTCGGAAAGGTCAACATGGAGCACATAGCCATTGAGGGCCATTTTCCGCACATAGGCCCCCAGGTTGCGGACGCCCGCCTCGTCCATGCGTTCCCGGATCAGCGCCAGTTCCTCCTCGGATACCATGACGTGCAGGTGGATGGGGCGGCGGCGTTTCTTCTGGCTCACCGATCCTCCCGATCCAGGCTCCGGCGGCGGTGGGGCGGTTCCTTTACCTTGTCCAGCGGCTTTTCCTGCTCCGGGGGCGGGGCCTGGTTGTTGAGTACGCCATCCAGCATATTGTAGTTGTGCTCGGTGGCAATCTCCGCGCTTTTCATGGGGTTATATTTTTCTTCCATAAAATCCTCCTTGTCCTATCGTTCGCCCCGGTCGGGGGCGCTCCGTTTGAGCGTGTCCTGGCCCCGGCCAGCCTGGGCCTCCCGCTGGGCCGCTTTCAGTTGTTCGGCAATCGGCTGTTTGCCCTTTTCCTGCTTGTGAGCCCTGGCCGCCGCTTGACGCTCCACGCTGCGGACGCGGGTGGTGAGCTGCTCCGGGGTAACATATTCTTTCGCCACATAGCAACCGAAGTCGTGATAAAACCAGGTTAGCCGCCTTTGCTCCGGGACGTGGTGAGCGTCCTCCCATTTGCCCACCACCTGGGCCTGGGCGTCCATCTGCCGCCGGATGTCCAGATTGTCGCGGGCGGGCCGCAGCTCATAATCCCGCATTTCCTGTTCCGTCAACGGCTGGGCATAGGTGATCGCTCCCCACGCCTGGAACGCCTCGCCCGGCACCTGCTGGCGGGTGGGGTATATGTCCATGTGGACAGGGCGGTTGAAATCGCTTTTGGGATAGGTGCCGATGTCGATGGGCCGCTGGGTGGAGTAGTATTTGTAGGTTTCCTTGTCCGGGGCCTGCTCCACTTCAAACACATAATAGCGCCGCTGATAGTCCTCGGCCCGGTTGTGCAGGTCACGCTCGGCCATGTCCGGCTCGTTGTGGTAGTGGCCCCAAAAGTAGTCCCGGTGCCCGTCCTGCTCGTTGAATTGCCATGTCACATAGGGGTTCGGGGCCTTGGGGTTTTCCCCCAGCACAAAGCCGCATTTGTTGTCAAACAGGATCGTGCGGCGGATCACATAGCCTTGATTTTCTTCCAGAATAACAC
>OLXK01001784.1_pt1 | contig 13809 bp, 8 predicted proteins | sample 1674321 | NCBI WGS metagenome assembly OLXK01 (sample SAMEA103958162, study PRJEB25191) | human gut metagenome | reverse complement strand
GCCCGAATTTTTGAGGCGTACGTTGATGAAATTTGGGTGCAGCTGGCGGAAAATCGGCCGTAAAAGCAAGTGCAGAAAGGCTCCGAGAGTACATTTTATACTATTCCTTTTTTCCCCGTTTTTATACAGAACTCAGGGACAGCAGGAAAACAGCCGCCCGATCTCCTGCCTAGGAAACCAGACGGCTGTCTATTTCACATTACTGTAATGCTTTCTCCAGTTTTTCAATCATCTCATCGATGTCATCTTTCGTAATCACAAGCGGCGGTACCATACGAAGAACGTCGCTTCCGGCGGAAATCACAAGAAGTCCGTTCTCAATCGCGCGGTTAATGACTTCTCCGACCGGACGGCCCGTTACGACAAGGCCCTGCATAAAGCCTTTTCCACGGCGTGCTGCGAGGCAGTCATATTTTTCCACCAGCTCGTCCAGCTTTTTCTCCAGATACGGAGCCGTCTCTGCTACATGCTCTACGACATGCTGTTTCTCATAGCATTCAAATACAGCATTGACAGCCGCGCAGGCCAGCGGGTTTCCGCCGTATGTCGTTCCGTGGTCTCCCGGAACGAGCGAATGCTCTGCCGTCTTTTTATTCAGCACGAAGGCGCCGACCGGAACGCCGCAGCCAAGTGCTTTTGCACACGTCATGACATCCGGCTGTACGCCGTAATCCTGCCATGCGAACAGTTTTCCCGTTCTTCCCATACCGCACTGGATCTCGTCGAGAATCAGCAGGATGTCGTGCTCGTCACACAGATCGCGCACGCCCTGTAAAAATTCTTTCGTTGCCGGATAGATACCACCCTCGCCCTGTACAGTCTCCATGATGATCGCACATGTCTTGTCGGTAATCTGTGCCTTTACGCTCTCCAGATCATTAAAATCCGCAAATTTAATGCCGCCAATCAGCGGTTTGAACGGATCCTGATAATGCGTATTTCCTGTTACAGAAAGCGCTCCAAGGCTTCTTCCATGGAAGGAATGGTTCATCGCGATGATCTCGTGATCATTGCTGCCGTCTTTTAAGTAAGCGTATTTTCTCGCTACTTTGATGGCTCCCTCGATCGACTCCGTACCGCTGTTCGTAAAGAATACTTTATCCATGCCGGATGCCTTCGCCAGCTTTTCTGCCGCGGAGCCCATCGGAACATTGTAGAACAGGTTGGAAACATGGATGACTTTGTCCACCTGGTCTTTCACTGCTTTTTTGTAATCGTCATTGCTGTAGCCGAGCGCATATACCGCGATACCTGCCGCAAAGTCCAGATATGCTTTTCCGTCGGTGTCATACAGATGAACGCCCTCGCCGTGGTCGATCACAAGCGGGAACCGGTTATAGGTGTGGAGCACGTACTGCTCGGTCTGTTCCATATACTCATTCGTTTTCATGATTGAATTTCTCCTTGTTTTCCCCTAAAATAGCCGTACCAATTCCTTTGTTCGTAAAGATCTCAAGCAGCAGGCAGTGCGGGATTCTTCCGTCCATGATGTGGACTCTCGATACGCCGTTCTCGATCGCATCGATGCAGCCCTGCAGTTTTGGAATCATGCCGCCGCCGACATTTCCATTTGTGATGAGATCTCTTGCTTCCTGTACGTGGAGCTCGGAAATCAGGCTCTCCGGATCCTTCGGATCTTTGTAGACACCCTCGATATCGGTCAGGAATGCCAGTTTTTCCGCATTTAACGCCTCTGCGATCGCGCAGGCTGCGTCGTCTGCATTGATGTTATAGGTGTTGAAATCATCGTCCATGCCGACCGGGCAGACAACCGGAAGGAAGTCGTTCTCCAGAAGATCGTACAGCACCTTCGGGTTTACGTTCTTGATATTTCCAACGAAGCCGATATCCTCGCCCTTGGACAGCTTCTTCTCTACATTTAAGAGTCCGCCGTCTTTTCCGCTGATGCCGACAGCATTAACTCCGAGTGACTGAATCATGGTGACAAGCTCTTTGTTGACCTTATTCAGCACCATCTCTGCCACTTCCATCGTATCGGCATCCGTTACACGAAGGCCGTTGACGAATTTCGGTTCCATGCCGACTTTTCCGACCCAGCGGCTGATTTCCTTTCCGCCGCCGTGTACGATGATCGGTTTGAAGCCGACCAGTTTCAGAAGAACCACGTCCTGGATGACGTTTCTCTTTAACTCTTCATCCACCATTGCGCTTCCGCCGTATTTGATGACAATGATTTTGCGATTGAACCGCTGAATATAAGGAAGTGCCTCGATCAGCACATTTGCTTTGTCCAGATACATCTGATTTACCATGATTTTTTCTCCTCTTATGCTCTTTTCCCGTGCCTGTTCCGGATCCGGTCAGGAACGATAATCTGCGTTGATTTTTACGTAATCGTAGGTCAGGTCGCAGCCCCATGCCGTTGCTGTCGCCTCTCCCATGTGGATGTCGGCGGTCGCAGTTACTTTCGGCTCGGAGAGGATCTTCGTTGCCTCCTCCTCGCTGTAGTCAACGGCAACACCTTTCGTGATAATCTGCAGTTTTCCGGCTGCGCTCTCAAAGTAGAGATCTACATTTTCCGGATCGAATTTTGCTCCGGAGTAACCCATCGCGCAGAGGATTCTTCCCCAGTTGGCGTCATGGCCGAAGATTGCCGCTTTCGTCAGACTCGATGTGATGACGGATTTTGCCAGTGTCACGGCCTGCTCTTTGCTCTCGGCTCCCTGAATCGTCACTTCGAACAGTGCGGTTGCGCCCTCGCCGTCGCCTGCGATGTGCATCGCCTGTGTTTTATTGACTTCAAAGAGTGCTTCTTTGAAAATCTTGTAATCCTCGTTTTCTTCCGTAATTTCCGGGTTTCCGGCAAGACCGTTTGCCAGAAGGAGAACGGTATCGTTTGTGGAAGTATCCCCGTCTACGGAAACCATGTTGTAGGTGTCCGGTACGACTTCGCTTAACGCTTTCTGCAGCATCTCTTTTGAAATATTGGCATCGGTTGCCACGAAGCTCAGCATGGTGCACATATTCGGATGGATCATGCCGGAGCCCTTGCACATGCTGCCGATCGTTACGGTTTTTCCGCCGATTTCGATCTGAACAGCAACTTCCTTCGGCTCGGTGTCGGTTGTCATGATCGCCTGTGCTGCTGTAGCTGCGGCTTCTCTTGTAGCTGCAAGCTGCGGTTTCAGCATTTCCACGCCGGCTGCGATCTTATCGATCGGGATCTGTTTTCCGATAACACCGGTCGATGCAACGAGAACGGAGTCCTCTGGAATGGAAAGTGCAGCTGATGCTGCCTCTGCGGTTTTTCTGCAGTAGCCATAGCCCTCCTCGCCGGTGCATGCATTGGCGATTCCGCTGTTGCAGACGATTGCCTGTGCGGTTGGATGGTTGTATACAATCTCCTGGTCCCATTTGACCGGAGCTGCTTTTACGATGTTTGTAGTAAAGGTTCCTGCTGCTACGCACGGTACCTCGCTGTAGACAAGTGCCATATCCTTTACGCCCTGTTTTTTAATTCCTGCTGCGCCGCCTGCTGCCTGAAAACCTTTTGCAGCAGTGATGCCTCCTTCAATCTTTTTCATTCTTTTATCCTCACTTTTCGTAAATTCCGTCTGTTGTCTGCTTCTGTCTTTTTTACGGGAACATCGGCGGCATGCACAGGCCTTCGTTTTCCGGCAGGCCGAACATCAGGTTCATATTCTGTACCGCCTGTCCTGCTGCGCCTTTGACCAGGTTGTCCATCGCACCCATCATGATGATTCGTTTCGTTCTCGGATCGATCTTGAAGTTGACATCCACATAGTTGCTTCCCTCGACCCATTTCGTCTGCGGGCAGACATCCTTATCGAGAACACGTACAAACTGCTCGTTGGCATAATACTTATCATAAACGGCTTTAACCTCTTCGTAAGTCACATCTTTTTTCAGGGATGCATATGCCGTTACGAGAATGCCGCGGTTCATCGGAACAAGATGCGGGGTGAAGTTCAGGGTGATCGGGTAGCCGGCTGCATAGGAAAGCTGCTCCTCGATCTCCGGTGTGTGGCGGTGGCCGGCAACGCCGTATGCCTTGATATTTTCATTAACCTCGCAGTAGAGGTTGTCCACTTTCGCTCCTCTTCCTGCTCCGGAAGTTCCTGATTTTGCATCAATAATGATGGTGTTTCCATCAATCAGATCTTCCTTTAATAAAGGATAAATCGAAAGAGTTGAGCAGGTCGGATAGCATCCCGGGTTTGCCACGATGCGCGCTTGTTTTACTTTCTCACGGTTGATCTCGCACAGTCCGTAAACCGCCTCGTCGATATACTGCGGGGATTTATGCTCGATCTTGTACCACTCTTCATACGTTTTTACATCTTTAATACGGAAATCGGCGCTCAGGTCGATGACCTTTACTTTCGAAAGAATTTCATCATTTACCAGGGAAGCACAGAGTCCCTGCGGAGTTGCTGTAAAAATGACGTCTACTTCCTTTGCAAGCTGCTCCATGTTGTCGTCCTTGCAGACATCGTCTACTAACTGAAACATATTCTGGTAAACCGACGCATATTTCTTATCGATATAGCTTCTGGAACCATACCATTTAATCTCCACATCTTTGTGTCCCAGGAGAATACGCACCAGCTCGCCTCCTGCATATCCTGTAGAACCGATAATTCCTGCTCTGATCATACCTTTTTCTCCTTTTTTCTTTCGCCCGTTTTCTTGTCTTGCCGGACATTTTTTCTTTTCTCTTTATGATAGCTCAATTATTTTCTTTTTTCAATGAAAAATCTTTGTTTTCTGCTGTCATATACCGTCGATTGCATAAGTATACATCTCAAATGTATATTATGCAAGTTTTTTTTGAATTTCTGAAAAAAAGCTTGCATAATCCTGTCGTATGATGTATATTTTAGTCATTGACGATGCACCGCGCATATAGGTGCACGAGAAATCCAAGGAGGATCTTACATTATGAAAGAAAAAGTTGTACTTGCCTATTCCGGCGGACTTGATACTACTGCCATTATTCCGTGGCTGAAAGAGACCTTTGACTACGAAGTAATCTGTTGCTGCATCGACTGCGGCCAGGGAAACGAGCTGGTTGGCCTCGATGAGAGAGCAAAACTTTCCGGCGCTTCCAAATTATATATCGAAAACGTTATCGACGAGTTCAGTGAAGACTTCATCATGCCGTGCGTAAAAGCAGGCGCTGTTTATGAGAACAAATACCTGCTCGGTACTTCCATGGCACGTCCGGTTATCGCAAAGAAACTCGTTGAGATCGCAAGAAAAGAAGGTGCTGTTGCCATCTGCCACGGCGCTACCGGTAAAGGAAATGACCAGATCCGTTTCGAGCTCGGCATCAAAGCCCTTGCTCCGGATATCAAAGTAATCGCTCCTTGGAGAATGACCGATGTATGGACCATGCAGTCCCGTGAAGACGAGCTGGCTTACTGTAAAGCACACGGCATCGACCTTCCGTTTGATGCAAACCACAGCTACAGCCGTGACCGTAACCTGTGGCACATCAGCCATGAGGGACTTGAGCTTGAGGATCCGTCCAACGAGCCGAACTACGACGATCTTCTCGTACTGACCACTCCTCCGGAAAAAGCTCCGGACGAAGGCGAGTACGTAACCATGACCTTTGAGGCCGGCGTTCCGAAGACCTTAAACGGAAAAGAAATGAAAGTTTCTGAAATCATCACCGAGCTGAACAAGCTGGGCGGAAAACACGGCATCGGTATTGTTGATATCGTTGAGAACCGTGTTGTCGGCATGAAATCCCGCGGTGTTTATGAGACTCCTGGCGGAACCATCCTGATGGCTGCACATGAGCAGTTAGAGGAGCTGATTCTCGACCGTGAGACCCTGAAAACAAAGAAAGATCTCGGAAACCTGCTTGCTGAGGTTGTTTACGAAGGAAAATGGTACACTCCTCTGCGCGAAGCAATCCAGGCATTCGTTGATGTAACCCAGAAATACGTAACAGGCGAAGTAAAATTCAAACTGTTCAAAGGCAACATCATCAAAGCCGGCGAGTCTTCTCCGTACAGCCTGTACAATGAGTCTCTTGCTTCCTTCACCACCGGCGATCTCTACGATCACCACGATGCAGACGGATTCATCACACTGTTCGGTCTGCCGCTGAAGGTTCGTGCGATGAAAATGCAGGAGCTGGAGAAAAACAACAACAAATAAGATCTGATCCTATGGATTCCCAAAAGAAAGCGGACTCGCTCCGCTTTCTTTTTTTGCATGCAAAAAGGACCCGCCCATTTCAGGCAGGTCCCTTTGTTTATTCGTAATATGCGTCGATTCCGTCCGCAATTCCCTGTGCCATCTTGTTTCGGTAATCCTCGGTTGCCATCAAACGGTCCTCGGAAGGATTGCTCATGAAGCCAAGCTCAATGATCGTGACCGGAATGGTACTCCAGTTGATGCCGCTCATGGAATCGGTGTAAATCACATCGCGGTTCTTCGCACCGGTGTCTTTGCAGAATGCTGCGATCATCTTCTGGGAGAGCTTCTGGCTCTTGCTGACCACATCACCGGAAAGATACGTATTTCTGCTGCTCGGTGCCATCGTAAGTGCTCCGTAAACCGACTGGTTCGAATCGCCGTTCGCGTGTACACGCACGAGAATGTCTGCTCCGTTCTGCGCGGCAAGTTTTGCACGCTCGGAATTGCTGATATTGACGTCGTGCGTCTCGCGGATCATGTAAACATCGTAGCCGCGCTCCTCAAGGATATCGCGTACCTTTAAGGATACCGCAAGGTTCAGCTCATACTCATTGATGCCGGTTGCCACACCGCATGTTCCGGAAGCAACCTTCGCCTTATAGGTCGATGATCCCGGTCCGATCGGCTCTTTCTCGCTGTTTCCTCTTCTCTGGTGTCCTGCGTCGATTGCCACGCAGATATTTTTGCTGTTCCGGCGGACACCGTTTTTATCAACGTAATAGCCGTCGATGTAGGTGTCCTTATAGATGCCTCCCCAGCTTCGGAAGTAATACGTTTTTCCGTCCACTTCCTGCCAGCCGTTCTTGTAAATACCGCCCCAGCTCCGGAAGTAATACGTTGCGCCTTTGATCGTTACCCACTGGCTCTTATACATGCCGCCCCAGCTCTGCAGGTAATACCAGTTATTATCATACCACAGCCATTCACTGTGCATCATTTTGCCGTCCTGCCTCAGATAATACCAGTTCTTGTCATACAGCAGCCAGCCTTCCCCTTTTGGGGTTCCGTTGCTGTCCATGTAATACCAGTCACTGCCCTTGGCCGCCCAGGCGTTCACGCGCATGCCGCCCCAGCTTTCAAAGTAATAATCAACGCCGTCAATCGTCTGCCAGCCGGTACTCATCACACCGTCTGCGTCTACATGGTACGTTCTTTTATCATGCACAAACCACTGATTCGTTCTGAGACTTCCGTCCTCATTCAGATAGTACCATGTTCCGCCGACTTTTTTCCAGCCCTGGAATCCGGCTCCGCCCCAGCTCTCAAAATAATAGAGCTTTCCGTTGACCATCGAAAGACCCGTGCACATGATTTCGTCTGCATTCAGATAATATCTCCGGTTCAGATGGGTGATCCACTCGCTGGCGGCCATCGTGCCGTCCTCTTTTCTGTATTTCCAGCTTCCGTCCTCCTGTTTCACCCAGCCGGCAGGAAGTTTCTCTTCCGGCTCCTGTTCGTTGTCCTCACCTGGAATCGTAACAGCCGGCGTCTCGTTTTCCGAAGTACCGCTCTGCTCCTGCACTGCCGCTTCCTCATCCGAATTCTGCTCGGAACTTTCCGTCTCATCCTGCTGCCAGGTTACGGCCGTGCCGTCATTTTCTGCTGCGCTTACCCTTGCCGGAAGCGCCCAGCCTCCTGCCGCAACGACCGCTGCGATCAGCAGTGCTGCGATTTTCTTTTTTGCCATCTGGTTTTCCTCCTTTTATCGCGCCATCTGGTAAATCTCATATACTTCCTGTGCGCCCAGCTTGCGGATGCGGGACAGTTTTACAGTGTCCTGCTGTGTTGCATCCATGGAAAGGGCACGCAGATCCTCATCCGACGGGTTCGGGATATCAAGCTCATGCAGGGAGGTCGGCATGCCGAGCGAATGGAAGAACGCTACTGTGCGCTCAATGCCTTCCGTTGCCCGTTTGTGATCGCTTCCCTCTGTGATGCCCCAGACTTTTTCTGCAAACCGTGCAAACCGCCAGAGAACCGTCTCATCATCGTACTGGTATTTCGCCCAGGCACCCCAGACTGCCGCCAGGGATGCGCCGTGTGCTACATCGTATTTTGCACTTAACGCATGGCCGAATTTATGTACCGAAAAATCTTTGCCGCGTCCGCACTCCGTCAGTCCATTGTGTGACAGACTTCCGCACCACATGATTTCCGCCATCGCATTGTAATCGGATGGGTTTTCCAGAACCTTCGGTCCGTTTTTGATTACGGTACGGAGGAGTCCCTCTGCGATCTCGTCCGTCATCTCGCACTGGCTCTCCGGAATGAAATAGCGCTCCATCGTGTGCATCATGATGTCGGTTACGCCGCAGGCAATCTGGTATTTCGGCAGGGTTGCTGCCAGCTCCGGATTCATGATGGCAAATTTGCAGCGGTTGAACGGCGTGTTGATGCCTGCCTTTTTGCCGATTGCCTCGTTTGTCAGAACGGCGGAATCACTCATCTCGCTTCCGGCTGCCGGAATCGTCAGAACCGCTCCTACCGGGAGAGATTTTGTCAGCGGTACTTTTTTCGTCCAGATATCCCAGAGTGCCTCCTCCGGATTTGCAGCTCCGTGTGCAACGGCTTTTGCGGTGTCAATCGAGCTTCCGCCGCCGACGGCAAGAATAAAGTCTGCCTGCATTTCCACTGCTTTTTTCACACCCTCCTCGGCAAGGGCAAGTCTCGGGTTTGGTTTTACGCCGCCAAGCTCTTCAAAGGCAAGGCCCTCTTTTGCAAGAGATGCTTCCACTCGGTCCAGAAGACCGCTCCGTTTTGCACTTCCGCCTCCGTAAACGACGAGCACCTTTGTGCCGCCCCATTTCTTTACCTCAGCGCCTGCCTGGTTTTCGGTCTCTTTTCCGAACACGACTTCCGTCGGGGTATACTGTATAAACTGATCCATCTTCTTATTTCCTCCCTGCATTTTTATTCTTCATAAATCCGTACGTTTCCCGAGCTTACACGGTAAAGATCGTCTCTCCTGTTTTCCAGAGACGGGATTTCATTTCTTGTCCGCTCCAGCACTTCCGGATCCAGCTCTGCGATGAGTACCTGCGGGGTATCATCTGCCTCCGCAAGAATTTCGCCGTCCGGCGCAATGATCATGGAATGGCCGTACGCCTCAAACCGCGCTTTCTGGCCGCACTGGTTGGCGGCGAGCACGTAGCATCCGTTTTCAATGGCGCGCGTGCGCAGCAGTGCTTCCCAGTGGCGCTCTCCCGTTGCTTTCGTAAAATCCGCCGCTATCAGAAATGCATCTGCTCCGGAGGATGCCATCAGCCGGTACTGTTCCGGAAAGCGGATATCGTAGCAGATGCTCATGCCGAACAGGCCAAGCGCCGTGTCCGCAAGAACAATTTCATTTCCCGGGCAGATCTCGCGTGATTCTTCGTAGGAGACACTGCCCGGAATATTTACGTCAAACATATGTATTTTGCTGTATTCTGCAATCGTTTCTCCATCTGGTCCGAACAGAAACGACGTGTTGGACGGACGCCCCGGATGGCGCCGTACCGTCATGCTGCCGCAGTGCAGATAGACACCGTACCGTTTGGCAAGGCTGGAAAACCGGCGGCTGACGTAGCCCGGCACTGCACTTGCGTGGCCCGGCATGTCTGCTCCCGTGTATTCTGCGGTCTCCGGGAAAAGAATCAGCTTCGCTCCCTGTTCCGCCGCCTCCCGCACATACTGCTCGGCCATACGCATATTTTCATTCATATCCGGCCCGGAATCCATCTGCACCAGACCTGCAATTATTTTTTCCATCTTTTTGTCCCCTCGTTTCACATGTTAGCTTGTGATTTTTCCGCTTATACTCTCGTTTATTATATCGTTACAGTTCACAGATACCTGCGAACTGTAACATTCGCAGCCCTCATTGAAAGTTTTGCTACGCAAAAGGAGGGCTGCTCACACCTGAATCACTTTCTTACGCAGCGAAACAGCAAGTGTTTCACTGCTGATTGAACAGTAATATTATATCTCATATTCCCCAAAACAGCTACCCAAATTCGCAATTTTCATACCTTTTGCAGCTTTTATTTTTTAATTTTTGAAAATAACAATTGACAAATCCGGAAAACAGGAGTAGCTTAGAATCATAAGCTGTCGTGTTCGATCAGATGCGGCAGAAAAAATCATGAAAGGAGAACACCACTTATGATCAATCTTATTTATGCATCCAGCGTAAAACAGAATAAACTTCGTATGGCGATCAAACCAGGTGGCTGCCCTTCTTTCGAAATTCTTTGTAAGCATTAACTCTGCATAACAAATCTCTATGCATTCTTTATGCCTGCTATTTCGCACAGAAGGCGCGGTACGTCGATACTGCGGCTTTTTTTATTGCTATAAACAGTACGAAACCGTTCTTTCCGGCTTCGCTCCGTTTCCGGCAGGCAGATTCCGCGGTCTTCTTACCGCATCGATTCCCTTCTTTTATATACAAACGCAGCCTTCGCTTTCGTTTCCCGTTGTTCCGTTCCCACACTTACGGAGCTTTTGAAAGCCTATGTTCTGCCAGACACCCAAACGACATCAATGAGGAGGTTTTAACATTCATGAAGAAAAATCCAATCGGTAAGTACCTGCTCCAGAACTGGTACTACTACGTTTTCGCTTTTGGTTCCATGGCCTTAAGTGTCTTTCTCGATATGCTCGCGCCACTTGTCACGCTGCACATCGTGGATGACGTGCTGGTCGGTCACAAAATGGAACTGCTCTGGAAATACCTTGCCGCCTTTCTTCTGATCGGTGCCGCAAAAGCCCTGTTTCAGTACATCAAAGAATTTTTATTCGATGTCAGCAGCGTCCGCGTCGCCAGCCAGATGAGGGACAACCTGTTCCGCCACGTCCAGCGGCTTTCGGTGGAATACTTTGACAAAAACAATACCGGCGAACTCCTCGCCCGCGTGCGCGATGACGTCGACCGGATCTGGGATATCCTCGGCTTTGCCGGCATGCTGATCTTAGAAGGCCTGATCTGTATCATGATGGCAATGGTCAGTATGGTCAAACTGGATCTGCCGCTGACACTCGTCTCCGTGGCGATCCTTCCTTTCGTCGCAGGCATCGCAATCCGCCTCGAAAAAGAACTCGACCGTGTCTACGATGCGATCAGTGAGGAAAACGCCGTCATGAATACCGTTGCACAGGAAAATCTCGCCGGTGTCCGCACCGTCAAATCCTTTGCACGGGAACCGTATGAGATCAAAAAATTCCGGAAACACAATCAGAAATACTGCGATCTCAACATGGATCAGGCGCGCGTCCTGATGAAATACGATCCCGCCATCTCGTTTCTTACGAAGCTGATGCGCGTGCTCGTCCTTCTCGCGGGCGGCTACGGTGTCATCCACGGACGCATTACGCTCGGTGTTTTAACGGCCTTTATGGAGTACACCTCCAAGATCACCTGGCCGATCGAAAACGTCGGCTGGCTCGGCAACTGCTTCGCTTCTGCGATTGCTTCCAACAAGAAGCTGAACAAAATTCTCGCAGAGGAGCCGCAGATCGCAGAACCGGAAAATCCGGTGGAGCTTTCAAAACTTCCGGGTGACCTGGAATTCCATCACGTCGATTTCTCCCTGCATGACACACCGATTCTGCAGGATATCGACTTTACCTTAAAGCAGGGCCACACACTCGGCATCATGGGTATGACGGGTTCCGGAAAAACAACCATCGTCAATCTGCTCGAGCGTTTTTACGATGTCACCAACGGTTCCATCTGTCTCGACGGCCACGATATCCGCACCCTGCCGCTGCGCACCGTGCGCGATACTTCTTCCGTCGTCATGCAGGACGTCTTCCTGTTCTCAGACACGATTTCTGAGAATGTCCGCCTCGGCAGCCGCAGCACAATGAAATCCGAAGAGGTACATAACGCCGTCTCCGCTGCGTGTGCTTCCGAGTTCGTCGACCACCTTTCCGATCAGTACGAAACCGTCATCGGCGAGCGCGGCATGGGACTTTCCGGCGGTCAGAAGCAGCGTCTTTCCATCGCACGCGCCCTGGCAAAACAGGCTCCGATCCTCGTACTGGATGATTCCACCTCGGCGCTCGATATGGAGACCGAATACGAAATCCAGAGCCATCTCGCCGAGAAAAAAGATGTTTCCAAGATCATCATTGCCCATCGCATTTCTTCGGTGCAGAGTGCCGATGAGATCCTGTATCTCGATCACGGACGCATCGCCGAGCGCGGCACGCATGAGAGTCTGATGGCACAGAAAGGCCTGTACTACTCCACCTGGGAGGCTCAGTACGGTGATTACCATAAAGCAAAGGCAGCCCTCGAGCAGGCACTTCCTGCCAATGCTTAATTCAATTTAATTTGTTACCCGACAACTTCTGTATTTACTTACCCGTTAAGAGAGGAACAATACGATTATGGCTATCAATTCCAGTAAAGTAGATGAAGAGCAGAAAGAGGTCTTAAAGAGCGCGACCATCCGCCGCCTCTTCTCCTACTTAAAAAATTATAAACGCCAGGTTGCCGTTGTTCTCGTGGTTCTCGCCGTTACCATTGCGATTTCCACTGTGAACCCACTGCTCCTGGAGTACGCCATCGACGTCAATATTGCGCAGAAAGACTGGCGCGGGCTTGTTGCCCTCTGCGTATTCATGGTTGTGATCAACCTGGTTTACGCGGCCGGTGTCCGCCTGCGGATGCTTCTGATGGCGCGCATTACCAACAACATTCTTCTGGAAATCCGTGACGAGCTCTACACGCATATCCAGACCTTAAGCTTCAGCTTTTTCGATACCCGTCCGGCCGGAAAGATTCTGGCGCGCATCATCGGCGATGTCAACTCGTTAAAGGATGTGCTGAACGACGGTGTCACAAAGCTGATTCCGAACATTCTCACGATCATCGCTATTCTGGTGATCATGATGATCAAAAACATCTGGCTCTCCTTAAGTGCGATTCTCGTGCTGCCGCTGATCGCTATCGGCATGTATTTTATTCAGATCGTCGCACACAAGAGATGGCAGACGTTCCGGAAAAAATCTTCCAATGTTACGGCGTATATCCACGAGGACTTCTCCGGTATCCGCATCATCAAGAGCTTTACCGCAGAGCAGGAATCGCAGGGCGAGTTTGACCGGCTTCTTCTTGAGCATCAGAACTCCTTCATCCATGCGGTCCGCCTGGCGGATGGTTTTTCCGCTGTGATCGAGGTGACCTGGGGCATCGGAACGTTTCTTCTGTATTTTATCGGTATTTCCGTGCTCGGCGTGGATGCCGTTCCGATCGGTACGTTCACGGCGTTTGCGATGTATCTGACGATGTTCTGGGATCCGATCCAGAACCTGGCCGGTTTTTACAACAAGCTGATCACGAACCTTTCCGCTGCGGAGCGAATCTTTGAGATCCTCGACACACCGGCGGAGGTTGCCGACAAGCCTGGCGTCACAGAACTGCCGCCGATCAAAGGAGAAGTAACATTCGACCACGTCAGCTTTGCCTACTCCGATGATCCGGACACGCTGGTTTTAAAAGATGTCAGCTTTACAGCGGCTCCCGGTGAGACGATCGCACTCGTCGGCCCGACCGGCGCTGGAAAGACGACCATTGTCAATCTGATCAGCCGTTTCTACAATATTACTTCGGGAACGGTCCGCGTC
>OLXK01001781.1_pt1 | contig 13815 bp, 13 predicted proteins | sample 1674321 | NCBI WGS metagenome assembly OLXK01 (sample SAMEA103958162, study PRJEB25191) | human gut metagenome | reverse complement strand
CTGTGCACTGCCGCATCCTGGCAGAATGACGTAATCGTCCAGCCGCCCCGTCAACTGCAAAATGTCTTTCGTGCCGGAGATGCTGTTTGCGTCCAGCATCCCAGCGAATTTGTCACAGTCGACCTCCGACATATGCTCCAGCCGGTCGGCAAGCTGATTGATGCGCTCGACTTCACCCTCTGCGGCAAGATCTACGCCGCTCAGATACAGACCTAAATTCATGACCTCGCTTGCCGCACCCTGAATCGTGACCGTTTTGGACATAGATTTCAAGCTTTCCATCGTTGCAGCCACGTCCGCTTTTTCTGCCGGTGTCGTTGCAGGAAAGGAGAGAAGTACCTGCTTCCCGTTTTCACCCTGCCTTAAAAACAGCGTCACCATGTCATGCCCTCCATTTTTGCTTCCTGCTCCTGCTGATATCTCTCTGCCGGATCATCCTGCATCAGTTCCTCCAGCGTCAGTGTGCCGCGGTAAGAAATATAGCCGCGGTCTACAAATGTGCCGTCTTCCTGAAGCAGTTTCTTTACGCCGTAATCGTCGTAGTTGTAGAAGTCTTTCAGCTTTTCGTCGTATTCGTAACGTCTCGACCGCTGGATCATGTACTTTCCGAGTTCCTCTGGTGTGTGGGCATCCGGTGCAAAATCGAATTGATCCAGATTTTCAGCCAGCTGGCGGATATTTGCTGCACACGTCGGTTTCGCCATCTGGCAGACAGCACCGAGTTTCTCGAAATCTGCATCCTGAAAATTTGCGCACGTCTGACACAACCGGTTCAGCTCAAAGAGCGATTCCTGTTCAAAATCCAATGCGCAGTCGACTTCATCCGAGAACCGGCTGCCTGAAAACAGGAGCTGCATTTCTCCGCAGGATGGAATACCGGCACGAAGCATCGCGCGTTCCAGCTTGATTTGGCTTGTTGGGAGCTGCACCCATTCAAACTTCTTTTTGTCTGTTTCACCCTGTGCACCAATTTCCAACTCCATTAGGCAGTTTTCAGCCCACCAGCTCTGCGGCAGATGCTTGCCGTCATAAGCCTGTTTCAGCTTCATGCCATTGTCGTAAACAACACCATACTGCGTCACATGGCCAGGCTGACCCGCGATCAACCGCTGTGCCGTTTCTGTGCCAACCAAAGCCCCCTGTTCTTCCGGAACACCGGTAGTGAGAAGCGTCAGATGGTGCCGCTTTCCGGCATTCTCCAGATCATTGAAGTCAGAGATAACTGTTATCTCTCTGGAGTGAAAGGAAAGATCGATCATTTCGCCCACCGAGGACAACCCAAAGCGTTCCGCTGCCGCGTTGAACTGCAGCAGCTCATACCGGTCGAAGCTCTCCAATTGTTTTCCAAGCCAGTCCAGCTCGTCTACGTTCGCCATCCGGTTGATCATCCTGCGCAATGCTGGGCAGTCTGTCGAACGAAGACCTGCAACGCAGCAGTCCTTATCCAACGTTGTGCCGATCTTGATTTTTTCCAGCGCACGGACCGTTTCTTCGTACTGATCTTCCGGAATTGGGAACTCGACTGTAACAGTTCCCAACTCCGGGCTATTGTTATTTTCCAGCGATGCTTTGAACAAGAATCCTCCCCCTTCCATTGATTTCTTCCATGTCTGTCAGCACACACTGGCCGTCTCCGTGGTTGCATTGAAAGCCGTGTGCCATGTAGTTGCAGTGCTGACAGCGTTCATAATCGCTGCACACCAGCGGCTCCGGTGGGTCGCGCGGACAATCCGGCGCACACCGGCTGATGTGCAGATTCCAGTGTTTTGATTTATCTACAATGATCGTTCACCTCCAAGAACGCAAAAAAGCCGAGACTTCTGAATAGAAATCCCGGCCCTCTGCGAATATTACATTGTCTGTTCCATCCCGGAATGCTGTTCCTGCTCCTGTTCCTGCTGCGGCAGAAGCAGCTCGATCTGCTCCTGTACGCTGTGGAGCTGCTTTTCTTCGGCATATGAGAGCGTTGCATCATCCTCCAGCGCAAACTCGCAGGCATTTTTGATCACAGCAAGCTGCTCGTCTGAAAAAAGGCACTGGCTTTCCACCAGACCAGCGCGGACAGCGAAGTCTTTTTTTGCTGCCTCATAGTTTTCCATGAAGTAATGTCCAGCGTGGACGCCCCGTCGGTCGAAGTCCCACTCCCACGTCACAAACCGAGCGCCCTTTTTCCCAAGCTGTCCAGCCAGCACCGCATCACCGAAGTCCGCAAGGACTTTGTAGGTATCATCCAGACCGATTGCTTTCAGTGCGGGCGCACGTTCAAAGATCCGCATATATTCTTTGACCTGACCGGCCATCTGTGTCACCGTCCGAAGCTGCTTATCTACTTCCGGTCCCGTGATATCCGCTGGCCGGAAGCGGACGATGCCGTCTCTGTCAACTGAGCAGAGGAGCTTCTCGTTCCATCTGACGTGGATCAGACCATCTTCCAGCAGCTTTGTGTCCAGCTCCCTGTGCAGAAGCTGATGTTCTAGCTCTTGCAGAAATCGTTCCTTCTGCGGTGTGAGTTCTTTGCTCATGCAATGCCTCCAATCTCAGCGCCCTTTTTGAGCGCAAAAAAGGCGCTGGTCATTGGTTCGTGAAAACCAACAATCCAGTGCCCATAATTTTGTGAAAGATTTTTCTTTGATTTGAACTGCTCCCTGTCAAGTAGACAAAGCAAGAAATAATAACTATGCAGAGGATTCTATAACATGTAGGATTCTCTGCGTTATTATTTTGCTGAAGCTGCGATGAATTCCGCCGGTGTCATACAGCCAAGCTTTTTCTGGTACCTGTCATTGTTATAAAAGTCAATATATGCGCAGATCGCCTTCCGCAGAGTTTCGTAATCCTCGAAATGATAGAGGTAATACATTTCTGTTTTTAGGATGCCCCAGAATCCCTCCATTGGGGCGTTATCAAGGCAGCGTCCCACGCGGGACATACTCTGGCATACGCCGGCGCGTTTCATTTCTTTTCGGAAGGAACGACTGGTATATTGGACGCCCCGGTCGCTGTGCAGCAGCGGTTTTGCGTCCGGATATTTCTGAAACCCCTGCTCGAAGGTGTCCAGCACAAGAGGTGTATTATTGCGGCAGCTTAGGGAGAACGCAACGATATTCCTTCCGTACAGATCCAGCACGGCGCTCAGGTACGCCTTGCTGCCAGAGCCGTATTTGAGTTCTGTTATGTCAGTCACCCATTTCTCATTCTGCCGGTCAGACGAAAACTCCCTGTTCAAAATATTTTCCGCGGTGTATTCCGCCGGGGTCTTCTTCTGATACCGCCGCTTTTTCTTCCTGCATACAGACCGCAGTCCAAGCACGCGCATAAGACGGTAGATTCGTTTCAAGTTGCACTTTAGCCCATAGCGGCGTTCCAAAATGATCTTCATCTGCCGGTATCCGGGAATACCGCGCTGGGTCTGATAAATCTCGGTAATGAGCCCGGCCAGTTTCTCGTCCTCCGTTTGCTTTTGGCTCACGGCGCGATTGAGCCATTTATAATATCCGGCCTTGCTGACGCCTACCGCAGCGCAGATCTTATAAATAGGCCATCTGTGTTCCTCGTGCAATTCTTTGATGGTCTGATACGCGGCAGCCTGCCGCACGCCGCTGAGATCCGGCGAACTGCGGCCTTGGTGTCGGTACTGCTGAAGCTTCCGATGCAGCACAGCCTCCATTTCCAGCTCAAGATTGACCGCTTTGAGATGCTTATTCTCAATGACCCAGTCGGAAAGTTCTCTGGAGCACTCCCGATCCTCTCGCAGACTGTTGAGACCCGCCGCGTGATACTTCCGCACCCACCCATAGATCTGCTGGTATGTAAATCCGAAGCGCTCTGCTGTCAGGGCGTAGTCCCTGTCATGGGCGATGCAGAATTCCACCGCCTTCTCTTTTTCTTCTCCGCTGATCCTGGCCATACATGTACCCTTTCTGGCTCCGCCCGCGGGACGGAACTCTTTTTGGCCATTATACAACGAAACCCACTTCTCAAGCTGTGTTCTCGACCGAATCTGATATTTTTTGCAGATTTCCTCTTCACTCATCCGCCCGGACAAATAGGCTTCTACCGCTTCGCGCTTGATCTCCTTGGAGTAGTGATGGTTTCCGGCCCGATGGCATAGACCTTCCGTGCCAAACATTTCATAATTTAACAGCCATTTTTGTAGTGTGCTCCGGCTCACGCCAAATCTCGCTGCGGACTGATTGAGGCTTTCGGTTCCGACGAGACTGTGTTTTACCGCAATGATTTTTATTTCCGAACTCACATAATTCATTACTGACATAAGAATGCTCCCCATCCGAAGTAGTTGCAGATTTTTACTCTCTGCTTGTCTACTCTATGGGCAATGTCATTAAGATTAAGACTGCACAAAGCGCAAGGCAGCTGCCACAAGTAAGCGAAAAGGTCTATTTTTGTGGTAGCAGCCCTTTTTGCGCATGACAAAAGCAGATGTCCAGAGGCCATCTGTAATTACGTAATATTGTAAGTTGTTTTAAGAAAACCGGTATTGGAAAGCTACAGCGGAAACAGGGTTTTGATAACGCTTATATTGTCGCCCCGGCCTAATTGGCGACAGGTGCTTAGGGTGTATCTGAAAACTCCTAACGCACCCGGACAGCGGGCCTTTTTGCGGTGCGCCGCGTCATTTTTCCTTGAAATACGTCAGTATTCCTGCGAAAAAATGTCTTGCGCAACGCAAAAATCCCTCGCTGCCGGTCACATCATGAGTTTTCAGATACACCCTAGACAATATTCCAAATATTTGAGCAGGCCTGATTTTCCCTTTCAGGAATTGTTTGCATACAAGTATAGCAACCAAAAAGTTGATTTGTTTTTCCTGTGGGACAGGTATTTTCCGCGCAATAAGCGAAGCATAATTATATAGGATCAATCGGGCAAAAACCTCTTGCAGTAAAAAGTCCGTTTTCTTGCCGTGCAGGCAAGATAGCCCAATGGTATATTTAAGTTCTCTAAAGGAAGTTTCAATTCCCCAACGGAGACGGTAAAGTTCTTTGATTTTTCCAATGGGAAAAGTCTCTGAATCAAGATTCGTATAGACGGTCTCGTAGCATCCGCCAGAAATTCGGAAGCGAACAACGCGGAAACGCAAATCATACATCTTGGGATCTTTGGGAGCAATGTAATCAAATGTAGTATGTGGCTGGATCCAACGGTATCTTTCTGGATAAGCAGATAACAGTGCCAATGTCTCTTTCGTTTGTCGACGCGTTAGAGTCAATGTTGTATCGACATCGAATTCTTCGCTATTTGGCAATTGAAGATTTGAGATCATGCCGTAGGATTCTTTTGCACGGATGATGAAATTCCACTTTTTTTCTTGTAAGTGGGCGATGTTATTGAAGGATTCATATCCGCGATCCATTAACACAATTACCTTTCCCGGAATGTTAGAGCGATCTATCATCGAAATGAGAGCTTTGTGCTCATTCATCCCTTTTTTGCCTTGCATAGTAACGTCAACATAGGCTTTGCTCATTAGATCGAACATGGCATTCAGGTGAGCAAGGTTGTATTGCTTTTGCCCTTCCGCATTCCTAATTAGAGAAAAATCATTGGTTGGATCGGATGGTAAACGTAGATCTGATCCATCGACTGCAAAAAGACGATACCCCCGAAAGGTCATAGTCGGCATCGCCGATGCGACAAATTCGTTGAATATCATTTCGACAGCTTTGGAGCGGATTTTATTGCGCTGTTGGACAAATGCGGAAGCAGTTGCTGTACTTGGTGTGTATCCAAACCAGTCATATAATTCTTTTGAAAGGCTTCCGCCTCCCATGCCGATCAGCATTAGCAGCATCGTTTGCAGCGGAAGTTTTCTCTTTCTTGAAAAATCTTTTCCCGGGACCTTTACGCATGCGTCTAAATTTGCGGCGGTTTTCTTTATTGCATGGAACAATGCGGACCGAACACGTTCTGGATATGATTTTCTGTTCACTTGGAAGGCCTCCTTAAAAAATGTCATCATTTTCAAGGCGAAGCCTTCGATTTTTATTGATTTGTCAAGTGTTTTTTTGAGAAATATTGCTTTTATATGTCCCCCTGTGCTGAAATAAAAACGCTCAATCACCATCATAAGTGATTGAGCGTTTTGTGCGCAAACTTAATGACATTGACCAGGAAGTGGACAAGGAAATGACCCATAGCGGCATGAACTATGGTATACTGAAGACAGGAAGAAGGAGAGGGCTATGGGAACACGGAAAAAATTCAGCGCGGCGGAACAGGAGCTTCTGCGTGCAAATCCGTACACGGAGAAGGTCACAGAAAATCAGATTTCGTTCACGCTGGCATTCAAGGAAGCCTTCTGGCGGCTGAGTGTGGAGGGATGCACCGGGAACATGGCGCTGCGGAAGCTGGGTTACGATTCGGAGCTGCTCGGCTTTGAGCGCGTCCACAACATCACAAAGCGCATCCGCCGCGCGGGGAAATCACCGGAGGGCATCCAGCCTGCGCCAAAATCCCAGATGCGAATCAGCAGGGAGCAGTTCGGCGCGGCAGAGCTGGAAAAAATGTCCCGCCGGGAGAGTGAGCGCCGGATGCAGCAGGAAATCGTGTATCTTCAGCAGCAGATGGCGTTCTTAAAAAAACTTATGCGGCAGCCGGAAGAAACGGATTCGGATAATGCCGTGCAGGATGCTTTCTTTGAGGTCTATAAGCATAACTCAGAGAAAACCTGGAAAATTCATGGCGTTGAGGAGAGCATCAATTTCCACAGGCGTGTGTTGGACGCGCTCAAAAACCGGGACGTTGCGGCATGTCTTAATTTGCAGAACGAACTTATCACGGATAAAAGTCTTCAGGAATAAAAAACCGCGCGGGGAAACATTTTGTTTCCTCGCGCGGTTTTTTGCAGATGTGCGCGGCAGCTTATAAAATTGCGCCCACGGGAAAGTCCTCCTGCGCGGAAAAGAGCGGCGCTTTCTGATACAGCCGGAGGCTCAGATCGATAAAATCGCGGGCGATTTTGCTGAGATAGCGCTCACGGTTATAGCCGATGGCGATGGTATCGGCAGTATCTTTATCGGAAAAGGGGAAAATCTCAACCTTCTGGCGGACAGGACCAGCGGCAGTGCCGGAGACGGTATAGGGGCTATAGAGATAGAGTTCGGGGCAGATGGTAAGGCCCATGCCTTCAGCCGCGAGGCAGAAGGCCGTTTGAACGTTCTGCGTTTCCAGACGAATATCCGGCTGGATGCTGTAGCGGGAAAACACGCGGTCGGCAATGGCGCGGATCCGGTCGCCCTTTTTGAGAAGAACAAAGGGAAACTTTGCAAACAGACGCAGATTACGCGTCGCCTCATATGCCCGGCACACCTGCTGCGTCTGCGCGCCAAAGGTCTGGTGGAGAAGCTCTCTTTGGCCGACCAGATACATTTTTTCCTGCATCAGCGGCGCATATTCTGCGCAGTCCGGCGTAAAGGGAGCAAAGCCGATCAGAACATCGATCAGACCTTTGGAAAGATCTTTTTCCAGAACGGTCGTGCTGCCCTCGAAAATGGTCAGCTCGACCAGGGGATAGAGTTGGCTGAACGTCGGAAGCAGCAGGGGTAGGATGGACTGTCCGCGCGTATGCGAAACACCGATGCGAAGCACGCCGCGCCGGCTCTCCCGGATGTCCTGCATGGCGGCAATCGTCTGGCGCTGAATATCGAGAATCTGAATCGCGGCACGCTGCAGGCAAATCCCAGCGTAAGTCAGCTCCAGACCGGAACGCCGGAAAAAGAGGGGACTTCCAACTTCTTTTTCAAGACGTGCGAGTAATCCGCTGAGCGCCTGCTGCGAGACGTGCAGTCGCTCGGCCGCGCGTGTAACGCTTCCTTCCTCGGCCAGAACCAGAAAGGATTCCAGATTCTGAAAATTCATGAAAATTTACACCTCTCTTTTGAAAATACAACAGCGTCTTTGATGCAAGAAAACTGTCAAACAGTTGCAGTTTCTGGCGCGAACGTGTGAAATTTTTGCAATAATTCTGTCTTTTACGCTTCCCTATTTGAAAGATTACCACAGGACTTGCTTCATTACAAGCTTTTTATTGTTTTATTGTAAAAGATAATCCTGTTTGAAGTTGTAGGATATGCGTGCTATCTTGGCAGTAGTTCACTGGGAGTCGATATTTTTCCAGTCAGAAAAGACGAGAGGAGCGGAAGCGGTGAGCAGTCAAAAAGAGTTGGTGCTGAATCTGGCCTGGTGCAAGGGCTGCGGAATATGTGCGGCGTTCTGCCCGAAGGGAGCGTTGGAACTCCGGGACGGAAAGGCAGCACTGGCGGAAAATGCACAGTGTGTGCTCTGCGGGCAGTGTGAGCTGCGCTGTCCGGATTACGCGATTTACTTAAAAGAAGCGGAGGGAGGGGAAACGCAATGGGTAAAACCGTATTGATGCAGGGAAACGAAGCGTGCGTCGAGGGCGCGCTTGCCGCGGGCATGCGGCTTTATGCCGGATACCCAATCACACCGTCAACCGAAATTGCAGAGCTCTCTGCGCTGAGGCTTCCACAAGAGGGAGGAAAGTTCATCCAGATGGAGGACGAAATTGCGTCCATTGCCTGCGCCATTGGAGCCTCCGTTGCGGGCGTCAAGGCCATGACCGCGACCAGCGGCCCAGGCTTTTCTCTCAAGCAGGAGAACATCGGCTACGCGTGTCTGGCGGAAATTCCGATGGTAATTGTCGATGTGCAGCGCTGCGGCCCATCGACCGGCATGCCGACGTCTCCGTCACAGGGCGATGTGATGATGGCCAGATGGGGCACGCACGGCGATCATCCGATCATTGTCATCAGCCCCTCTTCCGTGCGCGAAACATATACGCTCGCGGTGCGCTGCTTCAACTTATCCGAAAAATACCGCACGCCGGTCATTTTTCTGATGGACGAAATTATTGGCCATCTTCGGGAAGGCATGGAGCTTCCCGAGCCGGAGGAGCTGGAGGTCATCGACCGGCCGACGGTTCGCTACCCGGAGCCCAAGCGGCTGCCGTATCATATGAAGCCCGGCCAGCTCGTGCCGCAGATGGCGCCCTTTGGCTGCGGGCAGCGGTATAACATCACAGGACTTATTCACGATGAGACAGGCTTTCCGACCAACTCCACCGAGGAAGCGGCCAAGCTGATGGACCGGTTGATGCGCAAAATTTCTGATAACTATGACGATATCGTTCAGTGTGAGAGGGTTTCTCTTGACGACGCGGAAACCGTCATCATCTGCTACGGCGGCACGATGCGCGCCGCAAAAAGCGCCATGGAGCAGGCACGCACGAATGGCAAAAAGATCGGCATTTTCCGCCCCATTACCATCTGGCCGTTCCCGGAGCGCGAGCTGCGGGAGATCTGTAAAACGGCAAAGCGGATGCTTGTCGCCGAACACAACGGCGGCCAGATTCTGCTGGAGGTCGAGCGCATCGTCAAGGGTGCGTGCGCGGTTGATTTCATCGGGCGGCTCAACGGCACGGTCATTACGCCGCAGGAAATCCTGAAAAAGCTTGAGGAGGCAGAGTAAATGGTCAATACCGGCGATATGAGCGTCAACCCCGGCAACACCTCGACGCTCGTTTATAAATACATGCGCCCGGAGCATCTGCCGCACATCTGGTGTCCCGGCTGCGGCAACGGCATCATCATGCGCGATGTGGCGCAGGCGATTGAAAATCTGGGCCTTAGCCGGAACAAGACCGTGATCGTCTCCGGTATCGGGTGCTCCTCGCGTGCGGCGGGCTATCTGGACTTTAATACAATCCACACCACGCACGGAAGAGCCATCGCCTTTGCAACGGGTATCAAGCTGGCAAACCCAGAGCTCGAGGTCATCGTGCTTGCGGGCGACGGCGATATTTCCGCCATCGGCGGCAACCACCTCATTCACGCGGCAAGGCGAAATATCGGCCTGACCGTCGTCGTGTTCAACAACGAAATCTACGGCATGACAGGCGGCCAGTATTCTCCCACCACGCCGCGCGGCGATTATGGCACGACCGCGCCCTACGGAAACTTCGACCGCTCGTTTGATATTGCGGGTCTTGCCTATGGGGCAGGCGCGAGCTATGCCGCCCGGGGAAGCGCGTATCATGTCCAGCAGACGATCAGCCTCATTCAGGAGGGCATTCGCCATCAGGGCTTTTCGATCATCGACGTTGCCTCTGTCTGCCCGACCTACTATGGCCGCAAGAACCACAAGGGCTCTGCAGTTGACATGATGAAGTGGCAGAAGGAAAACGCTGTCACCCAGGAGCAGGCGAACAAAATGACGCCGGACGAGCTGCGCGGCAAGCTTATCATCGGTCTTCTGCATCAGGTGCAGTATCCGGAGTTTACCTATGAATATGAGAAGCTGATTCATAGACTTGCAAAGGAGCGTGAAGCGAATGAGTAACATGGAACTGCGGCTGGCAGGAAGCGGCGGACAGGGCGTCATTCTGGCGACCGTGATTCTGGCGGAGGCCGCCATATTGGCAGGAAAATATACCGCGCAGTCCCAGGCCTATGGCCCGGAGGCAAGAGGCGGCAGCTGCAAAGCAGAAGTCCTGATTTCGGAGGAGCCCATTGGCTTTACCAAGGTGCAGAAGCCGACCTTTCTGATGGTCCTCACGCAGAAGGCCTTAGACGATTACGGCCATGATCTGCCGGAAAACTGCGTCGTGCTGGCAGATGAAAGCCTGCAAATCCCGCAGGAGCTGAACCTGCCGCATCTGACCCAGCTTCCGATTCTGCGCACGGCGCAAGAGAAGGTTGGAAAGGCTATGACGGCCAATATCGTGGCCGTCGGCGCAATCAACGCGCTGCTGGGACTTGTGTCACAGGACGTGCTGCGCGAGGCTGTAATGCTGCATGTGCCCAAGGGCACGGAGGCGCTCAATGCGCGCGCCTTGGAAGCCGGTCTTGCCCTTGGCTCACATAAAGCGGCACCGGCAGCATCATCGCAGACAAAGAAAAAGAAGGAGACCGCGGCATCATGAAAATCCATGAATATCAGGCAAAGAAGCTCCTTGGCGATTATGGCGCGCCAGTTCCCTCCGGCATTGTTGCCGAAACAGCGGAAGCGGCGCGTCAGGCAGCCGAGAAGATGCTTCCTTGCGTCATCAAGGCGCAGGTGCACTCCGGCGGACGCGGCAAGGCAGGCGGCGTGAAGCTGGCAAAGACGGCGGACGAGGCGGAGACCATCGCCCGGCAGATGCTCGGCATGCAGCTTGTGACGAAGCAGACTGGCCCCGCAGGAAAAACGGTTCACAAGGTGCTAATCACAGAAGCTGTTGCAGTGAAAAAAGAATATTATCTCTCTGTTACCGGCGATATGAACCGGGCAGGACTTGTGATTGTTGCGTCCAGCGCAGGCGGCACGGAGATTGAGGAGACCGCGAAGACTGCGCCGGAGGCAATTGTCCAGATTCCGGTTTCTGCCGTCATGGGGCTCAAGGCCTATGAGGTTATGGACACTGCTGACCGCATTGGCCTTCCGCAGGTGCTGCGTGCGCAGTTTCAGACGCTTCTGGACGCGCTCGTCCGGATGTATCTGGAAAAGGACTGCTCGCTGGTGGAGATCAATCCGCTGGTGGAAACGCAGGATGGAAAGCTTTTGTGTCTGGACGCAAAGGTCAACTTTGATGATAACGCGCTCTACCGCCATCCGGAGCTTCAGGCTCTGCGCGATGCGGCGGAGGAGGATGAAAAAGAGTACCGTGCGTCGCAGTTTGACCTCAATTATGTGAGTTTAGATGGCAGCATCGGCTGCTTGGTCAACGGCGCAGGCTTGGCCATGGCGACGATGGATATTATCCAGAAGTTTGGCGGAAGCCCCGCAAATTTTCTGGATGTCGGCGGCAGCGCAACCGCAGAGCGCGTCGAAGCTGCATTTGAAATTCTGCTCTCTGACGCGCATGTCAGGTCGATCTTCGTCAATATCTTCGGCGGCATTATGAAATGCGACGTAATTGCCGAGGGCATTGTCGCCGCAGCAAAGAAGACGGGGCTTCCCGTGCCGCTGATCGTCCGGCTCGAGGGAACAAACGTGGAGCGGGGTCGCGAGATTCTGCGGCAGTCAGGTATGCAGATTATCGCTGCGGATGATATGGCGGACGGCGCAGAAAAGGCCGTGCAGGCCGCGAAAGGAGGAAGCGACGCATGAGTATTTTAGTCGATCAGAATACGCGCCTTCTCGTGCAGGGTATTACCGGCCATCAGGGAAAATTCCACACCGAACAGATGCTGGCCTATGGAACGAACATCGTCGGCGGCGTAACTCCCGGCAAGGGCGGACAGACAATTGTTGACGTGCCCGTTTTCAATACCGTCCGTGAGGCAAAGCAGGCCACAAACGCGAATGCGTCCATTATCTATGTGCCGCCGAAGTTTGCGGCCGACTCGATTCTCGAGGCTATTGACGCGGAGCTTCCGCTTGTTGTGTGCATCACAGAAGGCATTCCGGTTCTGGATATGGCGCGCGTGAAGCACTATTTGGAGGGCTCTAAAACGCGGCTGATTGGCCCGAACTGCCCGGGGCTCATTTCGCCGGGTCTGTGCAAGGTTGGCATTCTGCCGGGGTATATCCACAAGAAAGGCCACGTGGGCGTCATTTCGCGATCCGGGACGCTGACCTATGAGGCGGTCAAGCAGCTCACCTCACGCGGCATCGGGCAGTCCACAGCGCTCGGTATCGGCGGCGACCCCATCCGCGGCACGGGCTTTGTTGACGCGCTGCGGCTGTTTGAGGAAGACCCCGACACCTACGCCGTTGTGATGATTGGAGAGATTGGCGGAGACGGCGAAGAGGAAGCGGCAGAGTATATCAAAACCCGGATGACAAAGCCGGTCGCGGCCTTCATTTCCGGCCAGACGGCCCCCATGGGTAAGCGCATGGGCCACGCGGGCGCAATCATCTCCGGCGGCAAGGGAACCGCTGCGGGCAAGATTGCAGCACTGGAAGAAGCAGGCGTTCTCGTTGCGCCGACGCCGGACAGGATTGGAGAGATGCTGGAGGCCGCCATTTGCAGAGCCGGGATTTTTGACGCCTGCCGCGAAGAGATATAGGGAGGAAAATGGAATGGTGCATCTTTTTGAGCTCTGCGAGATTGCAATGCTGCTGTGCTTCGGCTTTTCCTGGCCGCTGAGCGCGATCAAATCCTACCGCGCGCGGACGACGAAGGGCAAGAGCCTGCCGTTTCTGGTGCTGATTTTGCTTGGCTACGTTGCGGGCATTACCAGTAAGCTTCTGAATCCCAATGGATTTAAGTGGTACGTAATGTTTTTCTATGTGCTGAATTTCTGTTTCGTCAGCATCGATTTTAGCCTCTACTTTAGAAATCTGCGTCTGGATCGGCAGGCGGCGGAGAAAAACTGAGGCAGGCAGAATCCTAACTGACGGTTAGTCGTATCTTTCCTTGCAGGCGGTATAATAACAGTAAAATATCCGGCGTTCTGCCAGAAAACGCTCGGGAGATAGGGAAAATGATGCGATGAGAAGCAGTCGGAAAATAGCAGCTGCGCTGCTGGCGCTTTTGATGCTTGCCGCATGTGCGGCATGCGCAGAGAAGCAGCAGGAGCCGGAGGAGGAACAACAGATTGCGGGCGCGGACTGGCGCACCTGGGGCTGGGTCAACGATGCCGAAAGCATCACGCAAGGCGGTAAGACAACAGATGTGCTGGTCTGCGTCTTCACAGACGAGATTGATCTCTATCTCGATGATGAAACGCAGACGCTCTATGCCGCGGCCAGCTATTGTGTTTCTCCTCTACCACATCCTGATTGTCCTCGGTGTGGTGGTTTTCATCTGACCAAGATTTCCAGTTCAGGAATTCTTCCTCGCTGGCAAAGTCC
>OLXK01001764.1_pt1 | contig 13928 bp, 15 predicted proteins | sample 1674321 | NCBI WGS metagenome assembly OLXK01 (sample SAMEA103958162, study PRJEB25191) | human gut metagenome | reverse complement strand
AGGCGGAAAAGACCCGCTGTTTGGGCATGTTGACGGTTTTCAGATAGACCCTAATCAGAGCTTCCATGAGAAGGAGACATTATGAAATTCATCAAAACAGTTATCATTACGCTGCTGGTCATGGCGATCCTGTTCACCGGCATTTTTATGGCGGGGCGCTATGGCTGGAAGGTTTTCGGCTTCCGCGCCTGCGAGGAAGCGGCCATTACATCCGTGGACGTGAGCGAAAGCGCCGTCACGATCAAGGGCTTCTATCCCGGTTCCTTCCCGGAGGGCTTCTGCGGCTGCTACACCGAGGAACTGGGCGGCAAGCTGTATGTCGGCTTCCGTTTCAGCGCGGTATTCGGCATTTTTGAAACGGGGGACTTCCATGTCGCCATCCCCGTGGAAGGGGAAATCGACGAGGTCATCCTCAAGACGGGGGCTGGAGAAACCAGCATCTGGAAAAAGGAAGCCGCCGCTCCCGATGACGGAAGCAGTCACGACACCGCCGCGACCGAAGCGCCGACGGAACTTCCCACCGAAGCGCCGACCGCGGCAGAGCCGGTTCTGACCCTGCCCATTCTGGACGATATCGACGAAAACGTCATCCCCGGTATCTCCGGTTCCTCTCTGCGGGCGGTGCAGGTGGCCGTCAGGCTGCTGGACTGGGGTGTGAACACCGGCCTTGGTACGGATGAGATCGGCGAAGCGGCCGCCGCGTGGTTGGCCGCCAAGGGTGACGATCAGGCGCTGTGCGTGGAAAAACTGGAGCTGGTGGACTATGCCTATCAAGAGCTTCTGACCGACGAGGCAGACGACCTGCTGGACGTTGCCGGATGCGCGGATATTCACCGTTTCTGGGGAAGCGAGCCGGTAGAGAGCATTGAAGCCATCATGCAGGCGGCGGGTCTGCGGGGCTGACGAAACAGAAAAGGAGGGGTACAATATGCTGAACATTGAACATCTGACGAAAACCTACGGGGAAAAGAAGGCTGTGGACGACCTGAACCTGCACATCCGTCCCGGTGAGATTTACGGCTTCATCGGCCACAACGGCGCGGGCAAGACCACGACGCTGAAATCCGTGGCGGGCATTTTGCAGTTTGACGCGGGAGAAATTTACATCGGCGGCGATTCCGTTCGGGAAAAGCCTCTGGAATGCAAGCGGAAAATCGCCTATATCCCGGACAATCCCGACCTGTACGAGTACATGACGGGTATCAGGTATCTGAACTTCATCGTGGACATTTTCGGCGTGGATGCCGCTCTGCGGCGCGAGCGCATCCGCCGGTACGCCGACGCCTTCGAGCTGACCGGCGATCTGGCGCAGCCCATCGCGGCCTATTCCCACGGCATGAAGCAGAAGCTGGCCATCATCGCCGCGTGGCTCCACGAGCCGCAGCTTATCCTCATGGACGAACCCTTCGTGGGCCTTGACCCGAAGGCGGCGCACCTGCTGAAAGGCATGATGCGGGAGATCTGTGACCGGGGCGGCGCGATCTTCTTCTCCACCCACGTGCTGGAAGTGGCGGAAAAGCTCTGCGACAAGGTCGCCATCATCAAGGGCGGCAAGCTCATCCGCTCCGGCACCATGGAGGAAGTCAAGGGCGACGACTCTCTGGAGGAAGTGTTCCTTGAGCTGGAGGGAGAATCATGCTGAAACTCTTGCTGAAAAAGCAGCTGCTGGAAATTTTCCGCTCTTATTATTACGACGCGAAAAAGAACAAAGCCCGTTCCAAGGCGGCGACCATTGCGTATATCGCTATGTTCGCGGTGCTGATGGTAGTTGTTCTGGGCGGCATTTTCACGCTGTTTTCGGTTAAAATGTGCGCTCCCATGGCACAGGCGGGCATGGGCTGGCTGTATTTTGCGCTGATGGGACTTCTGGCGGTGTTCCTCGGCGTATTCGGCAGCGTGTTCAATACCTATGCCAGCCTGTATCTGGCGAAGGATAACGACCTGCTGCTGTCCATGCCCATTCCGGTCTGCGTGCTGCTGGCCTCCCGGCTGCTGGGCGTTTACCTGATGGGACTGCTGTACTCCGGAATTGTAATTCTTCCGGCGGTGATCGTCTACTGGGCAGTGGCCGGTGTCACACTCGCCAATGTGCTGGGCGGCGTGCTGCTGACCGCGCTGATCTCCGTTTTTGTCATGACGCTGTCCTGCGCGCTGGGGTGGGTGGTCGCGAAGATCAGCCTGCTGAAGCATAAGAGCTTTGTGACCGTCGTCATTTCTCTGGCGTTTTTCGGTGCGTACTATTTCTTCTATTTCCGGGCAATGGCGCTGATTCAGGAGCTGCTTGCCAATCTGGCGGTCTACGGCGCCGCCGTCAAGGATGGTGCCTACCCCATTTATCTGTTTGGCAGCGTCGGCACGGGAGATGCCATCATTGTGACCGTGTTTGTCGCGGCGCTGTTCGCCCTCATGTGGGCGCTGATCTCCCGCAGCTTCCTGAAAACCGCGACTGCCACGGGAAAGACCGCCCGGACGGTGTACCGGGAAACCACTGTGCGGCAAAAGAGCATTCCCGCGGCGCTGCTTGGCCGGGAATTCGCCCATTTCGGCGCAAGCCCCAACTATATGCTCAACTGCGGCCTGGGTACGTTCCTGATGCCGGTCTGCGCGCTGCTGATCCTATGGAAGGGCGGCGAATTCCTCTCCACGGTGGAGACCCTGCTTGACGGTCTGGAGGGGAGCGTGCCGGTGATGCTGTCCATCTGCCTGTGCGGGGTCGCTTCCATGAATGATATGACCGCCCCCTCGGTGTCGCTGGAGGGGAAGAGCCTGTGGCTCATGCAGTCCCTGCCGGTCACGCCGTGGCAGGTGCTGAAAGCGAAGCTTTCCATGCAGATCATTCTCACGGCAGTTCCCATGGCGCTGTGTATAGCGTGCGCGGCGGCAGTCTATCCGTTCCTGCCTGTGCAGCTTCTGATGATGACGCTGTTGGTAATGTCCTACGTGGTGCTGATGGCGCTGTTCGGCCTGTTTCTGGGAGTGAAAAATCCCATTCTGACATGGACGAATGAAATTTCGCCCATCAAGCAGAGCGCCCCTGCGATGATCGCCCTGTTCGGCAGCTTCGGTTATACGATATTGCTGTTTGTGGGCTACGTGGCGCTGCCGGGGTGGAAGCTGGGCTTCTTCGGATACATGGGCTGCCTTGCGGGGCTGAATCTGATCCTGTGCGCCCTGATGTATCTGTGGCTGAAGAAGAAAGGCAGCGCCCGGTTCGCCGAGCTGTAATAAGGGAAACTCTGAATAAATCGCCTTCGGCTATGAGCGGATCTTTTCCGCCCACTCTTCGGTATCGAAAACGGGAAATATAGCGCAGCCGTTGCCAGCGCGAGCTGGCTTACGGATGCGGCATACCCCTTGCGGGTACACAAAGTATTCCTCCGTTTTCGATACCTCGATTGGACGAAAAGTCTCTCGCTCACAGCTCTCACCGATTTAATCAGAGCTTCCCCACTGAGAAGGGAGGAACGCGCATGCTTCGGATGGAGATCGCGCTGCTTCTGGTGGTGGCCTTTGTCGCCTATATGTATTTCACGGCGGAAAAGGAGCATACGGCGCTCCACAAAACCTTTTCGGTGCTGCTGGTGGCGGTGCTGGTGCATCTGGCGCTGGACGGCTGCACCGTCTACACCGTCAACCATCTGGACACCGTGCGCTCCTGAACGGGGCGCTGCACCGGCTGTTTCTGGGCAGCATGGCGGCGGTGATCTACCTGTTTTATCAGTACATCGCCATTCTGGTGCAGGAGGAAACCGGCAGGCCCCGGCAGCTGGACTGACCGGCGAAGGTGTTTCTGGTGCTCGCGGAGCTGGGGAATTTCCTGCTGCCCATTTCCTACACCGTCACGGCGGAAGGCAACTATTCCGCGGGGGCCTACATGCTGGTTCCCTATGCCGCCGTGGCCTTTTACCTGCTGCTGTGCGCCGGACTTCTGGTGGGAAACTGGAAAGCCATCCCCGGAAAAAGCGTTCTGCCATCAGCGCGGCGCTGGTCATTGAGTTTACCGTGTGCGTATTGCAGGGATTGCACCACACATGGCTTATCAGTGGAATGGGCATCACCCTGATGACCCTTTCCTTTTACCTCACGCTGGAAAATCCAGAAGCGCTCCGGGCGGAGCTGGTGGAGCAGAAGCTGTCAATGCTGTACCTGAAAAGTCAGGTCAACCCCCATTTTCTTTACAACACGCTGGATACCATCCGCATTCAGGCACATCTGAACGGGGATAAAACGGTGGCAAGCCTGCTCATGCGGCTGGTGGATTTCTTCCGGCTCAGCGTCAAGGTGGACAGACCCATGGCCACGCTGGACGACGAGATGGAGCTGCTGGAAGCCTATATGGAGCTGATGTGCTGCCGTTATCCGGAACTTTGCTGCGAATATGACATCGACCCGGAGCTGGGGGGCGCACAGGTGCCGAACTTCATTTTGCAGCCCATTGTGGAAAACAGCCTGCTCCACGGTCTCATACTGAACTCCAATTAAAATCTTTAAAAAAGATTTTAATTGCCTGAAGGGCATGGAGTTCATATGAGACTTGTTTTGTGATTTCTTTCCTTATAAATCACAAAACAGGCAGCGCTTTCAGGCGATGCCTTCCTATTAAAATTAAGATTTTAATCAGGAAATAGTATCAAAAACAGGGGCTACCGGGGCACGGTGGTGATCTCGGCGCAGAAAACGGCGGACGGCCGCATGGAAGTTTGCGTCCGGGATACGGGCAGCGGCTTTGCTGACGGCAAAAAGGCCGCCATCGACGCCATGCTGGCATCCTACGATAAGCAGCCGCCCAAGCTCACCGGCAACAGCATCGGCATTCTGAACGTGCAGAAGCGCATCAAGCTGCTCTGCGGCCGGGAATGCGGCCTGAGCTATACGGAAAACGAGGACGGCGGCGTGACGGCGCACATCGTGCTGCCGCTGAAGGAGGAAGGGGAATGAAGAAGCTGCGTGTGCTTCTGGTGGATGACGAGATCATGATCCGGGAGGGCTTCAAGCGCCTGTTTGACTGGGAAGCCCACGACTGCGAGGTGGTGGGAGAAGTCGCCGACGGCATGGACGCCCTGACGAAAATTGACACACTCCAGCCGGACATTGCCATCATGGATATCAACATCCCCATTATGAACGGCCTGAAGGTCATCCAGCTGTCCCGGCTCAAGCACCCGAACGTGTCCGGCTACGACGATTTTTCCTATTGCCGGGAAGCCCTGCGGCTCCAGATCACGGACTACATTCTGAAGCCGGTGAACTATGAGGAGTTCGGCACCTGCATTGACAATCTGAAGATCGCCATGTTCCGGCATCAGTCCGCGGGGGAGACGACCTGTCAGGAGGAACGCCCCATCCATGGCATTACCCGTTATTTGCAGGAGCATTTGGCCGAGGAAGTGAGCCTTGGCGTGTTGACGGAGGAATTTCACCTGAATCCCCAGTATATCAGCCAGCTGTTCAAAAGCGAGATCGGCGTCAATTTCCTGACGTATTTCACCAACATCCGCATGGAGCAGGCGAAAAAGCTGCTGCTGACCACATCATTGCCCATCGCGGAGGTATCGGAGCAGTCCGGCTATGCCGACTACCGGGTGTTCACCAAGGTGTTCAAAAAGTCCGAGGGCGTCACGCCCTCCCAGTACCGCCGGGATTTTCTGGAACAGAACGCATAAAAACAGCGCCATCCACAAAGCGGGTGCAACTCAGGGATTTTGTGGTCCCGAAAGAATATCGGCATAGCCGTGTCACGCGGCTATGCCGTTTTCCCTTTGCCGCCTGTCTGTGGTGGATCGAAGGAGCCAGTACACTTCCATACGATTCTGGGCTTCTGAACCTTTTTTGCATACATGTTCAGTCTGATAAATTTCAATACGCTCAACAAATTCTTTTTCCATAGATGTGACTTTCCTGACAGAAAACCCTACTACTAATACTAATGCAGCACCGCACAATTCGGCAAGAAGTCTCAGGCAGGATTTTTGTTCCAATTCAAAGTTCCGAAAATGGAGGAATACTGTATGTATTTCCCATTTTCGGAACTGCGGAAGTGGAGCAAAAAGACGGCTGAGACTCGCAGACGCAATTGTGCGGTGTTGCCTTAGAGAAAACAATAACATTCACATCAGGGCAGCATGTCCGCCGTGACAGGGAAAAAGTCGGAGTTTCCCTTCGAGGTGTCCGCGTTTTCCACAATGAGAAGCACCATCTGCTCATTTCCGGCAAGATTGTGCCAGACGCCCTTTTTGATGTTGTACATCTTCCGTTTTTCCATCACGACCGTCGAAATCTGTCCGAGAGCGTCTCCGACGCCGTCCGCGACATAGAGCGTACACTCCCCCTCCAGCAGAACGAACAGCTCGTCCGTTTCATTATGCCGCTCCAGATAGGGGATCGTTTCGCGGCGGTATTTGCTGGGATCGTCATTCAGAAACGCGACCCGCCAGCCTTCATAGTAGACCAGCGCCCGATAGCCGGGGCCATCATACTGTGCTACTTCAATCAGGTTTTCCTTCATAATGGTTTGCTCCTTTCCAAATCATGCCTTTTTCAAACGGTTCAGCGCTGTTTTCCGAGGCCGCTGTTACCCTGCTACTAGCCATTATAGTAAGGGGCCATCCCCACTGTCAATGCTGAAAAAATCTGTTTCTGTCAGATTTTTTGGTATTGACATTTTTTCTCAAGGCACTGCCCACGGTTTCCGCCTTGATTCTGGCAAATCATCCTGAATATCTGCAGCTATCATACCTGCGCCCATGGAAATTGGCAATGCAAAAAAGGAACACATGCTTGCAGAAAATACACCTTCTGTCCGTTCGGCAGTCCGGGGGAATTGACAGTCACACCCGCCCATGCTATACTGGACGAAATTCGACCACTTTTTGCAAAGGCAGATTCTTCTATGGGGCATAATTACAACGATTCTATCAATTTCTCTTTCAAAAAAGATTTGGAAACAATAAAATCATTGCCAAAGGAAAAACGGTGGAAATACATCTGGGATTATTATAAAATAATCATTCTGGTTTTGCCCGTGGCGCTGATCGTGCTTCTGATCCTCGGCTCCTTCTGCGTCAATATGGTCAAGGGCACTTTCTTTCCCAAGGACCCCGTCAGCATCGGTATTGCAGTGTCCGGCTGCTCCGCGTCCCCGGACTGGTTACAGAGCTGCGAGGAGGCCATCGGCTACGATCCGAAGCGGGAATATCTGCAAATTCTGGAGTCCCCGCCCTACAGTACCGAACGGGACGATTTTGTGATAAAATCCACTCTCTGGCTTACCGCCGGACAGCCGGACATATTCATCGTGGACGAGGACGGGTACGAATATCTCCTTTCTCTGGATATTCTGGTCGATCTGTCCCGGGACTGGCCGGCGGAATTGCAGGCGCTTTCTGCCGGATACCCGGTCACAGAGTATGCCGTCGAAATTTCCGGCACCGCCTTCGCCAGAGAACACGGCATTTCGGATGAGCCGGTCTACCTGTGTATGTTCGCCAATGGTCACGGATATCAGCGGGGGCTGGATATTGCCGCGTACATTCTGGAAAACGGCTGACGGCATGTCACTCCATACACCGGAAGCTTAGCAAAGATACGCCCGGAAACGAGCAGAACAGTACCCGGAGATTCTGAAAATCTCCGGGTATTTTACTATGGCAACACCGCGCAATTGCGTCTGCGAGTCTCAGCCGTCTTTTTGCTCCACTTCCGCAGTTCCGAAAATGGGAAATACATACAGTATTCCTCCATTTTCGGAACTTTGAATTGGAACAAAAATCCTGCCTGAGACTTCTTGCCGAATTGTGCGGTGCTGCCCTATCCATTTTTCTGCATTTCGCAGCCCGCGATCTCCATGCGGACCGTTCCGTCTTCTTTTTCCGTGCAGGTGATTTCCACGGGCGCGTTTGCGTTCGGGTACTGCAGCAGCACCCGGAGGGCGCCGCTTTCATCCTTATCCACCGCGTAGGTGCCGCTGCGGGTCATACTTGCCTCTTGCTCCCCCAGCGCGATATGCGCCTCACAGTCAAACGTTCCGTTTTTATGAAACGTATATACCGCGGTCGTCCCCTCGGACATCTGAACGTACCATTCGGAAGAAACCAGCTTTTTTTCAAAACTGTCCCCCGCGCTAAGCTTGTAAAACGCAAACGCCAGGATAGCCACCAGAATGATCCCCGCAATAATCAGACAGATACGACGCTTCATACTTTTTTCTCCTTTGTTTCTTCGGCTATTCCCAGTTTACAGGATTCTTTCCGCCCTGTCAACTGCCGCCGGAATCGAGCGCGAATTTTGTTTGGTTTTTATAAAACCGGTTGAATTTCCGCATACTCCCTTACCGTGAACCATGTGAAAAACGCCTCCGGAAATACATCCGGAGGTGTTTCTCGGCTTTCGCCATATATAGGAGTAATGGAAATGTCATTTTTCGCTGGCTTTCTTACTGCCAAAATATTTTTCAAAGGGCTGATTGACAAAGGAACAGCCCAGAAGGCAGTTGAACGCACACAGGATGATGATATAGAACGGAAGCGCCTGATAGGTAAACAGCAGCAGCATCAGATCCAGCAAACCCGCTGTGATCAGCAGCTGCAGCGTGGTTCTCCATTCCACGACCGCCATGATGCAGGCATTTTTGAAGTTTGCCCAGATATCCACGTCCAGCAGCACGAGCAGCGGATAAAAATACTTCGTGATGCAGAAATAGAGGAGGACGGAAATTGTCGTGGCGATGACTACCGCGCTTCCTTCCATGCCAAAGATGATCGGGTAGCAGGCGATGGACGCCGGGGCAAGCAGGAGCAGGAGGCCAAACACGGTCCTTTTCAGGAAGTGGGTCCGGAATTCCGCAAAGAATCCGTGGAACACCCCTTCGTACCGGGTCTCCCGCACCATATTCAGGATGACCCTGTGCAGTCCGCAGGTTGCCGCCGGAATGGTGATCACCGGCAGGCAGCACAGCAGATACAGAAGATTCAGTCCGATCAGCCTGACCCAGTACTGGCTCAGCACCAGCCGGACGCTCTCCCACCCGGAGGCTTTCAGTGCCGCAAAAACACCGCGTCCCTTTTCTTTGGAAGGAAATGCCATAAATCAACCCTTTACCGCACCGGCGGTCATTCCGGACACCAGATACTTCTGGAAGAAAATGAACAGCAGAACGATGGGCAGAGAACCGGCCACAGCAAACGCCATCAGTCCGCCATAGTCGTTGGAGTACTCGCCGAGGAAGCTCTGGGCAGTGCCCACAGGCAGCGTGCGCATTTCGTTGGACTTCATGATGGTCAGCGCCATCAGATAGTCGTCCCATGCGTTGAGGAAGGTGTAGATACCCACCGCGACCAGTCCGGGAACCACCAGCGGAAGCAGGATATGCAGCAGCACACGCATCCGGCTGGCGCCGTCGATTCTCGCCGCCTCATCCAGAGACTTGGACAGCGTATCAAAGAAGCTCTTCATCAGCGTAATCGCCAGCGGAAGCGCGAAGGTCGTGTCCGCAAGGATCAGGCCACGATACGTGTCCAGCATACGCCACGAATTGTAAAAACCGTAAAGCGTCGTCAGGATGACCACCACAGGGAACATCTGAACGGAGGAAACGGAGCTGAGGATCACGCGGCGGCCAAAGAAATTATAGCGGGACAGTGCGTAGCTCGCGGGAACCGCAACCAGCAGCACGATCGCGATCGTTCCGAAGGAGACGATGAAGCTGTTCTGGAAAAACCGCAGATAGGACGCGCGGGTAAAGATCTGCGAGAAGTTCTTCAGCGTCGCGTTGATCGGGAAGAACCGGGGCGGCACGCTCATGATAACGTTGCTCGGAAGCAGGGAGCAGTTGATCATCCAGTAAACAGGGAACAACAGCACGAACAGAATGATTGCAATGACCACATACTTGGCAATCTTTTTTCCAGTATTGCGCTTTTTCATTTCTGCTTCCCTCCTTAACCCAGATCTTCGGAATACTTATCCGTAAGCTTGTTGGAGAACATGGTGATGATGAATAGAACGATCAGCCACACAACGCCGATTGCCGCGCCATAACCGAAGTTATAGGACTGGAATGCGGCATTATAGGCTGCAATAGACAAGGTTGTAGTCGCACCGACAGGACCGCCGTTGGTAATGTTGGCGATGATGGTATACATCTGGAAGTTTGCCATCAGGGCGATCCAGATAGAGGTAATCAAAACGGGTCGGATGGACGGAATGGTGATATGCAGCAGACTCTGCCAGTAATTCGCGCCGTCGATCGTACCGGCTTCGAGCAGGGACTTGTCAACAGACTGCAAACCGGCAAGGATCATGACCATCATGTAGGGAAGCTGGCGCCACACGGCCGCAATGACGATCAGTGCCATGGCGCTGCCGCTCTGCAGCGTCCAGGAGTAGTCCAGAGTGGGGATCATTCCCAGTTTATAGGCGATCCAGTTGATCACGCCGTAGCTGGAGTTCGTCATGAATCTCCAGACGATCGCGGTAACAACGGAGGGGATCGTCCAAGGAACCAGCATCAGGCCGCGCAGCGTACCGCGCGCCTTGATCTTGCTGTCCAGCAAAAGCGCGATACCCATGCCCAATATGAGCTGGATCACGACCACCAATGCCACAAAGACAAAGGTGTTTTTGAAATAGGAAAAGATCTGATTGTTCTGGAGCATGATTTTGTAGTTGGCAAAATTGTTCCATTTCAGATCGAATATGCCCTTCCTCAGTTCTTTCAGCCCGTAATCACAAAAGCTGGCGTAGATACCTTTCAGAATCGGGAACGCAATAACGACGAGCAGAACAAGAAGGGCAGGCACCATCAGCAGAAAACCAAAGGTACTGTCGGACATTCTACGCGTTCTTAATTGATTTTTGGAAGTCATATGCCTGTCTCCTTCTGGAAAGTGGGCCCTCTCTCCGCCGAGAGAGAGGACCCACCCGCTTAGCAATCTTTCAAACGTGCTTTTTTACAAGCCGATTATTTGTTGTACTCGTTCTGAATCTGGGTCTGCCACTTGGCAAGAATCTCAGCGACATCGCCGCCCTGAGCCAGCTCAGTCAGCATGTCGGTCAGCATGGCGTCGGCATCCTGGAAGTGAATGTTGGCGGAAGGCAGAGCCTTAGCGGAATCCATAGCCTTTACGTAAGCGTAGGTGTATCTTGACTATACCATCTCCGCAAGCAAAACACAATACACATTTGAAACACGAACTTGCAAAAAACAAACATTCCGGGGTATATTTTTTCTTTTCACACCGCAAAACCCGGCACGGCATGAGCGCTGCGATTGCTGTGGAATCCGGCATTCCGCTCCCGGTCCGCCAAAAATGCGTCCGTCAAGGTTTATTGCCACTTTGTACCATTATAGTCTATTCTTCTTTTCTATTTTGTTCAATTTTATAAATTCACAATTATTTTCTACAAAATTAGTATTGATTTTTTACCGAAAGTGTGTTATTATGCCTCGCTTGAAAGTGTTCATCCGCTCACCTCAGCAGCGTCACAAGCTATTGCGGTTCACTCCGGTCTGCCGCAAAAAACCGATCACCCGCCATGCGGCAGTTATAATAGAAGCGAAATATCTGGAATTGCTGCGCCGGGGCTATGAAGTGACCGTTGGCAGAACGGGCGATAAGGAAATTGATTTTGTATGCGACAAGCGCGGCGAAAAGCTGTACGTTCAGGTGTGCTATCTGCTCGCCTCCGACGAAACGGTCAACCGTGAGTTTGGTGCGTATGACTCTACCCGCGACAACTTCCCGAAGTACGTTGTTTCTCTCGATGAGTTTGATATGAGCCGAAACGGGATCAAGCACCGGAATATCCGTGATTTCCTCTTGGCTGAGGAATGGAATTAAGTACGAAGCCCGGCACCACGTCAAATGGCGCGATGCCGGGCTTTGCTCACTGCTTTACAGATTTGCTTAGAGAGTTAACTAAGAAAACCAAGATTAGCCAGAGAAAGAGAATATTAGCCGAAAAGACGGCATAAGAAAACGCTGAACCGCATCTGAATATATTAGTAGCAAAGTGGCCAGTTGCATTCCATACCGTAGGGATTAAGTATAAACACCCGGCAACGATCAGCACCACACAAAACAAACCGGCAATACGGAAATAATCAGCCAGAACACCTAAAAGGGTTTTTGAGGGATATTCCTTGTCTGTCGTTGTTTTTAGATTTTTTGCATAGTCACTCCCGAGCAAGGCTGACACGGCAGCAATATATACGCCCATTGCAATAGATGCAACAGTAATGGCGGCTTCTGCCATCGGAGAAAAATCCAAGCCTAAGAGGAATGTTATGAAAAAGCTCCCCACAAAAACCGCCAAAAGAAGCAGCTTATGCCGTTTGTACATGGAAAATCACCTCAGCTCATGAAGAAGCAAGGCCCGAACTTCTGTCGGATCAAAATGCTCATTTTCATCTTTGGATGGAGATATGGCAATATGTTTCAATACAGAAGAAAAGTCAAATGTATGCTCGACACCATCATCGTCACACCCTATCACAACGACAGTATCAAATTCATTCCTATGTCTGCTAAAAATATCTATGATCTGCCGTCCTCCTCCATGCACAGGAATATCGCCATAAGCAATTTTCAACTGAATTTTGCTCGGCAAATCTTGTCCCCACATATTTCCGATCCGAGCAAAAAGATCTCCCCCTCGACTAAACAGATTATCGACCTGCGTGTACTGAAATCCGCGTATGGTTTTTATTTTATTACAAAACTCATCTACGGATGTATAAATGTTGTTGATTTGAAATTCCTTTTGCAGTGTTTCGCTGAGGTATTGTTGCAAAAATTTGCGCCGATTAAGGTCATTAAGATACAGCAGATGCGTATCACAATCATAGCAAGCGAAGAACTGCTGACGTGGTTCTATTTGCTCTTTTGAGCGCGGATTGGGTTCTTTTTCACCTGTTTCCTTGTTTATCACATAGTCTCTAAAGCGAACTGCATCATCGTAATCACAAGACATCCAAAAGTACCGATCATCTATAATTTCCATATCGATAGAGTATAAATACTTTTGACGTTCCGGTTTGTAAGTCCGGTTACCTTTAGAAAGCACTTGCCGGAAGTCTTCCAGCGATGCTTCACGAATACCACCTACGCGGAGAAGAAAATTGCAAAACTTCACATTTAAGACCTCCTTTGTGATTTAAAGTGCTTTTGTGATCTCCAAGAACTTGCTCATACTGACAGCACCCGTGGGGAGATCGTTATCATCCATAAACACCATATAGTACCGGAACTGACTTCCCGCATGACTGCTCCACGCTTGACCCAGCGCGATTTTCTCCCGGCTATCGTCGTTTTTCAGGTGTTCGCCCTTGGTTTCCGCACAGATGAGCTTGCCGCTTTGGGTCATAATCAGAATATCGGGGTAGTGCTTGATAAAGCCGTTGATTGCAAACCCTTGACGCGCAATATTTCTGTGCCACCAGCGGACATTCGGCAGGGCGGTCAATTCCACAACCAGCTTCTGCTCCAGCTTGTTCATGTCGCCGTCCTCCGCCGTGTACAGCGAACGGGCGTATATGTCAGTATGGGTGGTAGGATGGATTGCGTGGGGCAGACGGAACGAGGGCATACAGACGATACGTTCCGTTTCCAGCCATTTATCAAAGGTTTCCCGATAGTGGACTTCCAGCAGCGTTTCAATCTTGTCACGGATCTTCGCCGCGTAGCCCAGCGGGGCTTTCTCCATAGCGGCAAGCTGCGCCTTATCCATATCGTCCACAATGCGGTTTATGTAGGCTTTCAGTTCGGCAGCGTCTACCATGTTCAGCTTGTTAAGCTGATTGAACATCATGTCCTTGCATTGACGCACCCGGCTTTCCGGCGGCAGATTGTTGAACCACTCCTTGAAGTACCGCTGCTCGGCGCTCTCCATCTTGAACACCTTTGGCAAACCGCCGTCCTGCTCCCGCACGT
>OLXK01001759.1_pt1 | contig 13977 bp, 11 predicted proteins | sample 1674321 | NCBI WGS metagenome assembly OLXK01 (sample SAMEA103958162, study PRJEB25191) | human gut metagenome | reverse complement strand
CAAGAGGCGAGGCGAAAAAACGGCAAAAATTTTTGCCGTTTCCTGAGATATTTTCACCCGAAGCCGACCGGGACCCTTCGGACGGCACTGCTGCGACCGTATCGGGATATCATTTTCAGCGTCAAAATCAACCGACTGAAAAAATAATTTTTTTGACGCCGCTGACGGAGCAAAAAAATTCGGAAACAGAGAAAAAAATTCTGAAAAACAGCTCTTGTTCGCAAAAAAATCGCTTTGTTAAAAATTTATAAACGGTTTTTTGCAAAAACTGTTGATTATTGTGCGTAAATCGAGTATAATAACAGTAAAAAAATGTGCAGTATATTCCCGGAACGATTCGCAAAGGCGCGCTCCGTCCGGGGATATGCCTTTTGAAGTGCGTTTCGATGCGGTCGGGACGGTGCTTCAAAGAGGTGTGCATGATTTGGACGCACCTTACCGAAAGGTGCCGCACATACGCTGCCTGCGCCATTACGCGAACCCGACAGAACCGGGAAGAGGCGTATCACACCGCTCGGCATCAGCCGCTCTCGATGCGCTTTGCGCGGATGGGACATATTCGGGCGGTCAAACGGAGGACCGATATGAAATTTTGCGAAATGCCCTATACCAGACCCGATATCGATGAAACTAAGAAAAGCTTCGACAGCCTCACCGAGCGCCTTGCTTCGGCGAAAAGCTACGCGGATGCCAAAGAGGTATTCCTCGAGGAGCAGAAGCTCGAAAAACATATCGACACCCTTGTAAACCTCGTTTCCATACGTCATTCCGTGAATACGCGGGATAAGTTCTACGATGAGGAAAAGAATTTCTGGAACGGAGCAATGCCCGAGCTTCAGGAGTATATGCAGAAGTGGACCGGGGCTATGCTTGCAACACCGTTCCGCGAAGATTTCTCGGCTGAATACGGCGATCTCATGTTCGTGAATGCCGAGATAAGCCTCAAGGCATTCTCTCCCGAGATAATCCCCGAGCTTCAGCGCGAGAACGAACTCGTTCAGGAGTACGAAAAGCTCCTCGCGTCCGCGCAGATACCGTTTGAAGGCGGAGTTTACACTCTGTCTCAGCTCTCGCCCTTCAAGACCGGCGCGGACGACAAGCGCCGCCTTGCCGCATGGAAGGCGGAGGGTCGGTGGTATAAGGAGCACGGCGAAAAGCTTGACTCTATATACGACGAGCTCGTGCATCTGCGCGACAAGATGGGCAAAAAGCTCGGCTACGGCGGATACACCAAGCTCGGCTACTACCGCATGATGCGCAATTGCTACGGGAAGGACGACGTGGAGAAATTCCGCGCCGCTGTTCGCAAGTACCTCGTTCCCGTCGCGGATAAGATCTACCGCGCACAGGCGCAGCGCCTCGGCAAGAGCTATCCGATGAGCTTCGCCGACAATGCGCTCGAATTCCGCAGCGGAAATCCCCGTCCGGCGGGCGACGCCGACGAGATTCTCGCTCAGGGGCTCAAATTTTATACAGATCTTTCGCCCGAGACGGAAAAGTTCTTCCGCGCGATGCTTGACGGCGGACTTATGGACGTTCTTTCGACAGAGGGCAAGGAAGCGGGCGGCTACTGCACCGGAATTCTCGATTACGGAGTGCCGTTCATTTTTGCAAACTTTAACGGAACGCAGCACGATGTCGAAGTCATAACCCATGAGGCGGGTCATGCGTTCGCCTGCTACACGAACCGAGACCGCGTCCCGATCGAGAGTATCTGGCCGAGCCTCGAGGCATGCGAGGTTCACTCAATGAGTATGGAATTCTTTGCATGGCGCAATGCCGAAGGATTCTTCGGCTCCGATGCGCGCAAATTCCGCTACAGCCATCTGTCTGGTGCGCTTACATTTATCCCCTACGGAACCATGGTCGATCACTTCCAGCACAAGGTGTATGAGAAGCCGGATATGACGCCGGCTCAGCGCCATGCCGTATGGAAGGAGCTTCTCGGCATCTATATGCCGTGGGTGAAGCTTGACGGCGATATCCCGTTCTACGCCGACGGCGAGGGATGGCAGCGTCAGACACATATTTACGTGAACCCGTTCTATTACATAGATTACTGCCTTGCGCAGACCGTTGCACTTGAATTCTGGAATATGCTTCAGAAGGATCGCGACGACGCATGGAAGCACTACATGGCGTATACCGTTCAGGGCGGAAGCCGCACCTTCACAAAGCTTCTCGAGAATGCGGGACTTGAAAGTCCGTTTGACGAGAACTGCCTGCGCGGCGTCTGCGAGACTGCCTCCGCGTGGCTCGACGATTACGACCTGACGGGTATCTCCTGACATGTCCGACCGCAGGGAAGGACGCGGGAGACGCTCCCGACTCGGAAATTTCCGACAGGGCGCGGACGGAAAATATGTTTACGCCGGTGCGCATTACGTCTGTCGATCCGACCGTCCGTTCGGGCGGTATCTCGCATATGTCTGGATCGCGTCGGCGATATCCTTTCTGTCGGCGGTCGCCGGCGGATGTATCGGCGTGCCGGGAATGCGCGGATGCGCGTACCTTATAATCCCGTATCTTGTCGAGCTTGCGCTTGCGGGAAGCATCGTGTGGGCATCATTCCGCCTGAGCGAAGGCGGCGCACGTCTGCGCGATTACGAATACCGCAGTGCGGTCGAGTCCGTGCCGAGAAGGTGTATCGCATTTTTTGTGCTTGCCGCAGTCGGCGCACTGTCCGAGACCGTGTACCTGATCCTGTCGGGGAACGAAGGCAGAGTTATATCGGCGATCCTTTTCTTCGTTCTGAAGGCGCTCGAAATACTGTCTGCGCTTGCGCTGAGAGACATTGTTCGGAAAACGCAGTGGGAAAGAGAAGCGCCGCGCAGCCTCTGCTCGGATGACGAATCCCGCACGGAAAAATGAAAATCTGCGATTTTCGCACAAATGCTTCTTGGAAAAGTCCACGGAGGATGAACGGCGGTGCTGCACGCGACCGCTTCGTGATGCGATCGGATCGCATCTCCGCACGTCTCGGATGCCACGGAGAATCGGCGTTCAGATGCCGAGTCCGCCTCGGGCGGACACTGAAAATGTGCCACACGGATAACATCCGTTTAAGCAAAAAATAAAAAAAGGAGTATGTATCCATGAAAAGAACACTCGCATTGCTTCTTGCTGCAATCATGTGTCTCGGAATGTTCGCCGGCTGCAAAGGCAACGGCGACAAGGATCCCGCAAACACCGATAACGGTACGGGAACCACGGCACCTGTAGAACAGCGTGAGCAGAATCTTACCCCGTTGGTTGTCGGTTATTCCGCATTCAACGAAAAGTTTTCTCCCTTCTTTGCGGAGACCGCTTATGACCAGGACGTTATGGAGCTCACCCAGATCGGTCTTATCGGAAATGACCGTCAGGGCGCTATCATCATGAAAGGCATCGAAGGCGAGACCAGGGAGTACAACGGTCACTCCTATACCTATACCGGTGCTTCGGACTGCACGATTACCGAAAACGATGACGGAACCGTTACCTACGCTTTCAAGCTCCGTGAGGGAATGACCTTCTCCGACGGCAAGCCTGTTACCGTTGATGACGTAATCTTCAGCATGTACGTACTTTGCGATCCTACCTACGACGGCAGCTCCACTCTGTTTGCTGTTCCGATCAAGGGCATGGATGAGTACCGTGCAGGTATGACCACTCTTTCGAAGTACTTCCCGATGGTCGGCAGAGACAAGGCTGATCTCTCCATCGTTACCGCTGAGCAGCAGACTGCTTTCTGGAAGGCATTCGACGAGGGTCTCGTTCCCTTCGCTCAGGCTATCGTTGACTACTGTGTAGAAGCCGGTGCCAATGAAGCGGGCGACATTGCCGGCGCAGCAGCTAGCTGGGGATTTGACGGTCTCAAGGAAGACGCTACCGTTGAAGACTTCGCAATGGCTATCGGCGAGAAGTACAGCTGGGTATTCTCCGCTATGGAGGCTGAGACCGCAGGCGTAGTTCTCTCCGAGGTTATGGACAAGGAAGTTTATAACAACTATCCTACCACCGCTGTAAAATACGGTGATTCCGCAGCAAGCATTTCCGGTATCGAGAAGCAGGATGACTACAACATGACTGTTACTCTTACCCAGGTTGACGCTACCGCTATCTATCAGCTCGGCGTTACCGTCGCTCCCATGCACTACTACGGCGACGAAGCTCAGTTCGACTATGCGAACAACAAGTTCGGATTCCCGAAGGGCGACCTCAGCGTTGTCCGTGCAAAGACCACCACTCCTATGGGCGCAGGCCCTTACAAGTTTATCAAGTATGAGAACGGTGTTGTTTCCTTCGAGTCCAACGACACTTACTACAAGGGCAGACCCGTTTCCAAGTATATAAACTTCAAAGAGTGCATCTCCGATGACGATAAGCTCAACGGTGTTACCACCGGTACTATCGACATCACCGATCCCGCATTCTCCGGAGATACCGTTGAAGCTGTAGAAAAAGAAAACAGCAACAAGAGCCTCACCGGCGACAAGATCACCACCAGCACCGTTGATAACCTCGGTTACGGTTATCTCGGAATGAGCGCAAACCGCATCAACGTAGCGGGCGAGCCCGGAAGCGATGCTTCCAAGGATCTCCGCAAGGCTCTTGCAACCGTACTCGCGGTTTACCGTGACGTTGCTGTTGAGTCTTACTACGGTGAGAGAGCAAGCGTTATCAACTATCCTATCTCCAACACCTCCTGGGCAGCTCCTCAGCCGACCGATGACGGCTACAAGGTTGCATTCTCCGTTGATGCTGACGGAAAGGATATCTACACCTCCGGCATGACCGCAGAGCAGAAGTACGACGCAGCTCTCAAGGCAGCTCTCGGATTCTTCGAGAAGGCAGGCTACACCGTTACCGACGGTAAGCTTACCGCTGCTCCCGAAGGCGCAAAGCTTGAGTACGAAGTACAGATCCCCGCAGACGGTAAGGGTAACCACCCGTCATTCATGATGCTCACCGAGGCTGAAAAGGCATTCGCTAAGATCGGCATGAAGCTTATCGTCACCGACCTTACCGACTCCAGCCAGCTCTGGACGGACATCGAGGCTGAGAACGTTGATATGTGGTGCGCTGCATGGCAGGCAACTATCGATCCCGATATGTACCAGATCTACTACGCAGACGTTGCAAACAACGGCGCAGCAGCCGGCGGTTCCAACTACATGTACGATATCGCCGACGCAGAGCTTGATAAGCTCATCATGGACGCTCGCAAGAGCCTCGATCAGAACTACCGCAAGACCGTATACAAGGCTTGCCTCGACATCATTGTCGACTGGGCAGTCGAAGTACCTGTATATCAGCGTCAGAACGCGATCATCTTCTCGACCGAGCGTGTTGACATCAGCTCCGTTACTCCCGACATCACGACCTTCTATGGCTGGGATGCTGAGATCGAGAACGTACAGGCAAAAGCAAAATAATCATCTCGGATTTATCTGAATCTGATATCTGAGGTAACACCGCACAATTAAAGGCGATTGCCCCGACGGCGCACTCGCGCCGTCGGAATTGTGCGGTATTGCCTTAATAGTCGAAAAACGTCCCGGCGGTCGTTTTGACCGCCGGGACGGTATATCGGCTGCATGCCGGGGAGCGCCCTTGCGATGACAAAGACGCTGCCCGGTGTGCAGCGGAAATACAAAGCCGTTGTATACCGGATCGGAGGAAAAGTTTTGCGAAAGTACATTTTAAAACGGATTCTTATTTCAATTGTGATTCTGTTTTTCGTGGGATTCATAATTTATGCGCTTATGCGCTGTCTGCCTACGTCGTATATCGAAAATATGGCACGGCAAAAGTCGATGCAGCCCGGTTCCAAAAGCTATGAGGAATGGATGGAACAGCTCACGGTTACATATCATATGGACAAGGATATTCTCCCCGGATACCTTTCGTGGATCGGTGAGGCGGTGCAGGGACATTTCGGAGACAGCTGGTTCTATACGGTTCCCGTTCTCGAGAAATTCAACGACTGCATATGGCTTTCGTTCGTAATGGGCGCAATATCGCTTGTATTTGAAGTATTGATCGCCATACCGCTCGGCATAGTCGCCGCGACGAAGCAGTACAGCCGGACGGACTATACGATATCGGTCATTGCGCTTGCGGGAATATCGCTGCCGACGTTTTATCGGAAGAGATTACTATCAGCTCAGCACGGCGGGGCAGTTCTTAGACAGAGCGAATCACCTTGTTCTGCCGATAGTAACGCTTGTTGTTATCAGCGTCGGAAGCCTTATGAGATATACCCGCACGAATATGCTTGAGGTTCTCAGCGCAGACTATATACGCACCGCACGCGCGAAGGGACTTTCCGAGCGCCGTGTCGTGTACCATCACGCCTTCCGCAACACGCTTATTCCGCTTGTAACGATAATCGGCGGAAGCCTTCCCGGACTCTTCTCCGGTGCGCTTATCACCGAGACGCTTTTTGCTATTCCCGGAATCGGCTATATTTCATATCAGGCCATGGTCGGCGGCGACATACCGTTCTCCATGTTCTATATGGTATTCCTGGCGATCCTTACTCTCGCCGGAAACCTGATATCCGATATACTGTACGCAGTGGTCGATCCGCGCGTGCGCATTGCATAGAAGGGGGGACGATGAAATGAGCAACTTTGACGAAAACGAAAAAACGAAATCACAGCTCAGCACGGACAACGCCCCCGAAATCTCGGCGAAGGATCATGCGCAGAAGAAAAAGGACGCCGGAAAGAATACGGACGGCGATGAGCCGAAGTATTCTCTCAATGACGACCGCCGTGTAAAGGTACTCACTCCCGGAATGATGGTTGCGAAGCGATTCTTCCGCAACCGCCTTGCCGTTGTCGGAATGAGCGTGCTTATCTTCATGTTTCTGTTCTCGTTTGTCGGCGGACTTATCTCGCCCTACGGCGAGAAGGAATTCTTCTACCGTGATAAGATCATCCCCAAGGAATTTGCCGCAGTCACGGAGAACGATTCTCTTCGCTACATGGCAAAGGATGCGGAGAAGTTTACCTCGCCGGTTCAGGCGCAGGTCATGCTCGCGCTTATAAACAATACCGACACCTTTACCTATAAGGAGATAAATTATACCGTTACCACGGAAGGCGCGGACTTCTATTCCGTTTCAAGCGACGGAGCGATTGTCGGTATCGCCTACAAGGATGTCGTATCCTCGTCGGTTCAGGGACAGACTCTCAGCTTTGATTTTGTATACGCCGCGCTCCGCGCTTATCTCGGAGACAGCGCGGCTGCCGGGGCGGTTTCCTTTACCGCGGACGGCAGCGAGTATACCGTTGACGGCGATACGGTAATGAAGGATTCGGCGGAGGTCGCCTATATAAGCCGCTACGTTGTTCAGGCGATCATGCCCGACGTATTCCTCAGCCGCGACTTCAAGGACAAGCTTATCGAGACGATAAAATCAGGCGGAAGCGAATTCGCATACACCGACGAATCGCTGATCGTCGATTCCGAAGAGGGTGCTGAAACTCAGGCGGACGGCGAAGAGCAGAGCCCGATTGCAACCGACGACGGCACTGCCGATGAAGGAAAAGCAAGCGCGACCGCAGAGTACCTGATCGAGAAGAAGGCGAACCACCCCGGCTGGACCGTCCGTCAGGAGCAGGTTTCGCGTCAGTACGACAGCTACTCCTTCCCGAGCAAGACTCACTGGCTTGGCACCGATAAATACGGCATGGATATGCTCACGAGACTTATGTACGGCGGACGCGTATCCCTCCTCATCGGATTTATCGTAGTGTTCATCGAGACCTTCCTCGGAGTAATCATGGGAGGTATCGCCGGATACTTCGGCGGATGGGTCGATGATATCATCATGCGTCTTGTCGATATCTTCTACTGCATCCCGTCGATGCCCGTCATAATCATCATAGGCGCCGCGATGGATAAGCAGCGCGTCGATCCGACGCTCCGTATAATTTATCTGATGCTCATCCTCGGATTCCTCGGCTGGGCGGGGATCGCGCGTCTTGTGCGCGGTCAGATACTCTCGCTCCGCGAGCAGGAATTCATGACTGCGACCGAAGCCTGCGGCATCAGCGTAAAGAACCGTATCTTCAAGCATCTTATCCCCAACGTAATTCCGCAGCTTATCGTCAACTGCACGATGGGCCTCGGCTCCATCATTATTACTGAGGCGACGCTGAGCTTTCTCGGACTCGGCGTTAAGTTCCCGTTTGCATCGTGGGGTAACATAATCAACGACTGCCTTAACACCCATGTTCTTACGACCTATTGGTTCGTATGGATCCCGGCAGGCATGCTGCTCCTTCTTACGGTGCTTGCGTTCAACCTCGTGGGCGACGGTCTGCGCGATGCGTTTGACCCGCGCATGAAGCGATAATAAGGGGGAAAGAAAGATGGCAAAGAAAGTAAATGACGGCTACCTTTCCGCCAAGGAATCGCGCCGCATATCAAGAGAAAACCGAAAGATAACCAACGCGCTTGAAAAGAAGCACAAGCGCCGCAACGTCCCGGAGAGCGAATACCTCACCGAGATGCACGATAAGAACAATGTGCTTGAGATAGAAAATCTTCACACCTACTTCTTTACCGACGTCGGAACAGTCCGCTCGGTAGACGGAATCACATTCGAAGTGCCGATCGGAAAGACGGTCGGCATCGTCGGAGAATCCGGCTGCGGAAAATCCGTAACGAGCCTGTCGATCATGCAGCTTCTGCAGCGTCCTCAGGGACAGATCGTTGACGGCGAGATCCGCCTCAACCTCGGCGACAAGGCATACGACGTCACCAAGGCTCCGAATGAGGTAATGCAGCACCTCCGCGGAAACTTTGTATCCATGATCTTTCAGGAGCCTATGACCGCGCTCAATCCCGTGTTCCGTATCGGAGCGCAGGTTGATGAGGTTATCAAGCTCCACGACAGCGAAGGACTGAAGCCCGAGGAAATAAAGTCCCGCACGATCAAGCTGCTTGAAACGGTCGGAATTGCAAACAGCGAGGGCGTTTACAAGATGTTCCCGCATGAACTGTCCGGCGGTATGCGTCAGAGAGTCATGATCGCAATGGCGCTTGCATGTGAGCCCCGTGTTATAATCGCGGATGAGCCCACGACGGCGCTCGACGTTACGATACAGGCTCAGATACTCGACCTTCTGCGTAGCCTCAAGGACAAGATCGACTCGTCGATCATGTTTATCACGCATGACCTCGGAGTTATCGCCGAAATGGCGGACTACGTTGTTGTCATGTACGCGGGACGCATCGTCGAGCAGGGTACGGCGGAGGAGATATTCGTTCATCCGGCACACCCCTATACGATCGGACTTATGGCTTCAAAGCCCGTCGTCGGCAAGCAGGTGGATAAGCTTTACTCTATCCCCGGCAAGGTTCCGAATCCGATCAACATGCCGAACTACTGCTATTTCAAGGATCGCTGCGAAATGTGCGTGAACGGCTGCGACGGCGCGTATCCGGAGCAGATACAGATCAGCCCCACCCACAAGGTGAGCTGCTATCGCTACTATGAGGAAAATCTGAGAAAGGAGGGTGAATGATATGCCGATTTGGAAGACAGGAGAGAACGAGGAACAGCGCGCAGAGGAAGAAGTGAGCGAGATCCGCGAGGAAGCCGAGGAGTTCGCAGACGGCGAAAAGCAGGCAGAGGATGTCAAAAAGTCGAAAAAAACTAAGAAAACAGATATCATCACAGACGATTTCACCCCCGTTGAGTACGATCCTCAGTATATCCTTCAGGTAAATCACCTTAAGAAATATTTCCCGATAAAGAGCGGAATGATCGCCCACACCGTCGGATATGTCAAAGCGGTTGACGGCGTGACGTTCAATCTGAAGCGCGGAACCACGATGGGTCTCGTCGGAGAATCCGGATGCGGAAAAACTACAACCGGACGCGCGATACTCCGACTTTACAACACAAAGACATCGGGTCAGGTTCTCTTCAACGGCAAGGAGGTCTATGACTTCTCCGCCGCCGAGATGAGAAAGATGCGCACGAAAATGCAGATCATCTTTCAGGATCCGTTTTCGTCGCTCCAGCCCCGTATGCCCGTCGGCGAGATAATCGGCGAGGCGGTGCGCGAGCACAACCTCGTCCCGAAGGAAGAGTTCGACGATTATATCAATCAGGTCATGGACAACTGCGGACTGCAGCCGTTCCATAAGGATCGCTATCCCCACGAGTTTTCCGGCGGTCAGCGTCAGCGTATATGCATTGCGCGCGCAATGGCGCTCAATCCCGAATTCATCGTGTGCGACGAGCCGGTATCCGCGCTCGACGTGTCGATACAGGCGCAGATAATAAACCTGCTCAAGGATATACAGGAGAAATATAAGCTTACCTATCTTTTTATAAGCCACGATCTCTCGGTCGTCGAGCATATATCGGATACGGTCGGCGTTATGTACCTCGGCAACCTTGTCGAATACGGTTCAACGGAGGATATCTTCCGCAATCCGCTCCATCCGTATACGAAGGCGCTCTTCTCGGCAATCCCGATCCCCGATCCGACGGTAAAGATGAACCGTATAGTGCTCGAGGGAACCATTCCTTCACCGGCTAATCCGCCCAAGGGATGCAAATTCAATACAAGATGCGCAAACTGCATGGAATGCTGCCGCACCGAGGTTCCGGTACAGCGAGAGATCGAGCCGGGACACTTCGTCGCGTGCCATCTGTACGATAAATGAAGAGGGATCGTTTGCCGGAGGACGACGACGGACGCACCGTCGCGGATATGAGCGGGGTGGGGGATCAGCCGTCGCTGTTTATCCCGCGCGGACGGGGCGGACGGCGAAGCCTTTCCGACGATCCGTCGGAAAACTCGGGCGAAAACGTCCCGAAGCTCACACGCGAAGAAAAAAGAACGGTTATCGGCGCGGCTCTGCGTGCGGGACTTTTGATCGCGCTTGTGTTTATTGCCGCCGGAGCATTGCTGATTCTGCTGCTTCAGCTTATCTGGAATCACTGACCGTCGAAGGGGCTTTGACAAGATGTTTTTCGTTTTGTCAAAGCCCTGTTTGTTTCGGAGGCTGCAGACTTACAACGAAAGAAGGAATAGAATGAAAAACGCAAATGAAAGAAAAAAGATCGTAAAAGAGCTTCTCGACCTGACGGACAGGGAGTTTACCGATGAGGAGCTCATACATGAGCTTATATCAACAAAGGTTACGAAGAATTCGGAGCAGCGTGAGAAGCTTTCCCTCGGACAGCGCGCATCCGATGCGGTTGCGAAATTTGCGGGAAGCTGGGCGTTCATCTTCAGCTTCATCGCGGTTATGGTGATCTGGATGGTGCTTAATGTGATCCTTGCCTCACGGGCGTTCGACGCATATCCGTTTATACTTCTGAACCTTGTGCTGTCGTGTATTGCCGCGGTGCAGGCTCCTCTTATTATGATGAGCCAGAATCGGCAGGAGGCGAAGGACAGGGAACGCGCCGAAAACGATTATAAAGTGAATCTCAAAAGCGAGCTTATCGTTGACGATCTTCACAAGAAGCTCGATCTCGTTCTCGAGAATCAGAAGAAGATCACCCGTATGCTCGGTCGGTATTGTGCCGACCTGACACAGGCGGAGAAAACGGAAATTACATCGGATGCAAATGATGCGGAGAAACCGAAGAAATAAAGCGGACTGCGGATAGAACCGGGACGGAGATGTTTTGAAAGCTGTCGGGCATAGTTAAAATAACAAATAATAAATCACCGGAGCAAGCAAAAATATTTAATCAAAATATTGACATGACAAAAATGCTGTGATATAATTAAAATGCAAAGGTAATCGAAAAGATTATGCCGACGGAGAGTCACGGCGGCGGAGCGATATCGGAAATAAAAATCACGGGAGGCGTAGTATGACAAAAAAGACAGTCGTAATTTCGGCAACGGTTTTAGCACTCGGCGCGCTTCTTGCGGTAGGGGTGATTTCACTGACTGACGGTGCGGGACATGATCATTCAATTTCCTTCAAAAGCGGATGCATCCGCAGAGACGATATCGAAGAGAAAATCGTTCTGAAAAATCCCGCCGCGCCGGATGACAGCGAAACCCTCAACGTAACTTATGACAAATCGCTTGAGGGCGGAGACGGATATTCCGACGTATATACAGACGGCGACGGAAACGAGTATGTTTTCAAGGACGGAAAGCTGAGCGGATATCACAGCTCCGACATGAGAGGCGCGGGCGATCTCGCCGACTGCGCCGGGATCAGTGCCGAGGAGGCGTGCAATATTGCCGTCAAAGCGTTTGAATCGTTCGGAATAGATATGTCCGATCTCAAGCTGAAAAAGGTGCAGGACCGTGCGGATTCCGGTTTTTACGATATTTGTTTTCTTCGCACGGTCGGCGGATTTTATGTAAACGAAGGCGTGACCGCCGATATCTCCTACGACGGGAAGCTTGTTTCCTATTCTTCGAGCCTTCTCGGCAAATTCAACTCCCTCACTCCCGATATGCTTTCCGGAATAACGGAGGAATGCCTCAAAGCTTATGCGCGCTCGCAGGCGCTCGAAGTTTACGGCGACGGTATAACGGAGCTTAATCTTGAAAGCTATACCGTGTACGCCGACCGCGACGGAAGGTATTATATACTTCTGGCGGTCGAGATCGGCGTTGACGGGGACAAAGCTTTTGCCGACGATTTCAAATATTATCTCGATTGATCGTACAGAGCCGGCTTTGCCGGCTCTTTTTACGATCGAAAAAATTTTCAAAAAAGCTATTGACAAAGCGGATGTTCGGTGATATAATTTGGTCAATCGAATAAGAAAAGGCTGTGACGAAGACGGTTTAAGCCCGATTTTTCAGAGAGCGGACGTTTGGTGCGAGTCCGTATTGAAAGCTTAGCAAGCCCATCCCTTCCGAGCCGAAGTCCCGAACACCCGCCATCGAGTAAGTAAAGGCTTCCGTATTGCTGCGTAAAAGCACAGGACTTGTTTGAGTCCGTGAGCGGCGTCCGGTTTTCCGGCGCAATTTGAGTGGTACCACGGGTCGCGTTTATGCTATCCGCCTCAAGAGAATCTTGAGGCGGATTTTTGTTTTCTGTTCGATTGGAAAATGAGAAAAGGAGATTTTGAAGATGGAGAAGAATCCCGTAAACATGCTCGCTGAGGTAAGTCAGCGTATCCGTGAAATGAGAGAGGTCAGCGGAATATCCGTTGACGAGATGGCGCTCAAAACCGAGGTGTCGGTCGAGCAGTATCTGACCTACGAAAAAGGTGAAGCGGATCTTCCGTTTACCTTTATCCACAAATGTTCACTTGCCTTCGGAATAGAAATGACCGAGCTTCTCGAGGGCTCCGGAGCGAGACTTTCCTCCTACACCGTCACGAGACGCGGAGGCGGTGCGGAGACCGCGAAGGAGGACGGGATCGAGATACGGAATCTTGCGCCGATGTTCCGTTCGAAGCTTGCCGAGCCGTACTTCGTAACATATGAGTATTCCGCAAAGCAGCAGACCGAGCCCATCCACATGACGAAGCACTCCGGACAGGAATTCGACCTCATCCTTTCGGGAAAGCTTAAGGTTCAGGTCGGCGAGCACACCGAGGTGCTTTCCGAGGGCGATTCAATATACTACAACAGCTCCACACCGCACGGAATGATCGCAATCGACGGAGAGGCATGCCAATTCCTCGCGGTCGTAATGAGCGGCGAGGACAAGCCCGGCGAGCAGGAGATATCGCAGACGATATCCTCGGCGGGACGGCGCGAAAAGCTTGTTGCGGAGGATTTCGTAAAGACCGTCGAAAACGAAAACGGTGCGCCCGAGTCGGTCGAATTCGTAAACGCAGACCGCTTCAACTTTGCCTTTGATATCGTGGACGCGCTCGCGGCGAAGAACCCCGACGGACTTGCGATGCTCCACCTCGACCACCTGAAAAACGAACGCCGCTTCACCTTCGCGGATATGAAGCGCGCATCGTCCCAGTGCGCGAATTACTTCACCTCGCTCGGCATCAAGCGCGGCGACAAGGTAATGCTTGTG
>OLXK01001739.1_pt1 | contig 14181 bp, 6 predicted proteins | sample 1674321 | NCBI WGS metagenome assembly OLXK01 (sample SAMEA103958162, study PRJEB25191) | human gut metagenome | reverse complement strand
ACTCCACGGACAGGCTTTTTTCTACCCTTCCGTGTCTACTTTTATAATAGCATCAGGCTGTTAATCCGTCCGGAGGTCCATATCAAGTAAATATTGATACCATGCCATTGAATGGTGCGAAATTCTATGGACCGAAGACCGGTTATGGTAGTGAGACTGCATATTATTATGTGGAAGTTCTCCCCGGTGAGAGTGGCACTACAACCTATAATGGAGTTCAGTATAAACTGCATCATTCGGATACAAGCCCTGGTACGGGTTATACTGTAACAAAAGAAGATCAGTATCCGATTACAGGTTTTACTTTTAACAAAAAGGTAAGTACGAGTATTGGTAATGATTATGATGGTGCAAAGTTCTACTACACCCGTAACTCTTATGACATCAGTTTCTTTAACGGCGGTAAGGCAGAAAAAACCGAAAGCCGCAAGTATCAGCAGGATATTTCCGATGTGACATACACCCCCCTGACAAGACCGGACGGTGTACCCACAAACTTCACGTTTGCAGGCTGGTATGATAACGAGCTTTGCGAAGGCACGGCGTATGTCTTCACCGGCACGATGCCGGCAAAGGGCATTACGCTCTACGCAAAGTGGCAGGCGCCGCAGGTCAACGCAACAGTTTATCTGAGTGCTTCTGCGGATAGCAAGCCGGAAACATTCTCTGTTCCGTATGGTAAGAAAATCACCGAGTCCGAAGATTTTAACGCGATCATTGCACGTATTAAAGCAGAAACCGGCGAAGCACCGTCTGCATGGTTCGTTGTAACCGGCGAAGGCCGTGTGTTGTTCGATCTGGACACACCGTTGTACAGTTCTGTAACACTTTATCCGTTCTTTGCTTCTTCCAGTGAAGGCTATACCGTAACATACAAAGAAGAAGGTACGGATGAACCTGCCAAAGACGGGCAGAAATACCTCACGGGCAGCCGTGCGGGTATCCTTGCTCCGGTAAACGGCGAAAACTTCCTCGCTTGGGAAACGGAAGGCACGCTCATCTACCCGGGCGATAAGATTACCGTCACAAAGAACACCACGTTGACGGCAGTCTACACCAATAAGCCCCAAACCGTGGCGATTACGTATCATTATAATTTCGGGGACAACACGCAGCCCTTTATAGACAGCGGTTACCCGAAGAATACGACCGCAACCGTAAGATCGTATGACTATGTCGGCTTCTTCGCCCCCACAGGCTACGAGTTCCTCGGCTGGGCAACCACGCCGAATGGTAATGTTGAATATCAGCCGAATAAAAAAGTTTTTGTTGACGCTAACGACGATAACAATCTCTATGCGGTTTGGCAGGTGAAGACGTACACGGTAACATGGGTAAACTGGGATAACAAAGAGCTTGAAAAAGACGAGGATGTTCCGTATGGAGCAGACCCGGAATACGACGGCGAGGAGCCGACAAAGGCAGCAGATGCCCAGTATACGTACACGTTCAAGGGTTGGACGCCGGAAGTCGAGACGGTTACCGGCGATGCAACGTATAAGGCAACGTATACGAAAGAAGCGAATTCCTATACTTTGACGTATGACCTCGACGGTGGCGAGTGGGAGAACGATACGACCTACACGTACCCGAAGAAGTACAACGAAGAAGTTGAGGTAAAAGCAGACCCGACGAAGGAAGGCTACACCTTCGCAGGTTGGACGAGCGCAGAAGTAAAAGTAGTAAACGGCAAGTTCACGATGCCTGCAAAGAACGTAACTCTGACGGCGCAGTGGAAGGCAAACATCTACAAAGTAACATACGATCTCGACGGCGGCGAGTGGACTGAAACGACCAACGAGTTCCCGTATGAGTACAAAGCAACCGTAGAAGTTATAAAGACGGTCCCGACCAGAGAGGGCTATAAGTTCTCGGGTTGGAGAAGCGAAGAGGTTACGATCGAGAACGATGCGTTCACGATGCCGGCTAAGGACGTTGTGCTGAAGGCTGTTTGGGAAGCAAATCCCACGCCGACCCCGATTCCGTCGGAAGAGCCTACACCTACACCGGCTCCGTCGGAAGAGCCGACCCCCACTCCGGCTCCGACAGAAGAGCCTACACCTACACCCGCTCCGACAGAAGAACCTACACCTACACCGGCTCCGACAGAAGAGCCTACACCTACACCGGCTCCGACAGAAGAGCCTACACCTACGCCGGCTCCGACAGAAGGGCCTACACCCACTCCGGCTCCGACAGAAGGGCCGACACCTACACCGGCTCCGACAGAAGAGTCTACACCTACACCGGCTCCAAATCCGAACCCGAATCCGAACCCGGCAACACCTACTCCGACGCCGGTAGCTCCGGTCGTTCCGGCTACGGTTGCAACACCCACCCCGACACCGACTGCCACACCTTCCACAACGCCGAGCGATAACGGCGGAAAAGGCGATGGCAATAATGACGGCGAAATAGGCGAAACGATCAACGATAACGAAACACCGCTTGCAAACGGTGAAGATATCGCAGATAACGCAACGCCGCTCGCAGGTCTCGGCACGGGCGCTTGGGCACTCATCAACCTGATCCTCACCATCGTGACGACCCTCCTTTCCATCCTCCTTCTCATCGGCTATATCGGCAAGAAAAAGAAGGCGTTGGAAGACGAAGACGGCAACGTGGTTCTCGATGAGAACGGCAAAGAGGTTATGGAGTACGAAAAGAACAAGAAGGGCCTTTGGAGACTCATCAGCATCATCCCGGCTCTGATTGCCATCATCGTCTTCATCTTCACCGAAGACATGACCCTGCCGATGATCTTCGTCGACAAGTGGACAATCCTCCATGTTGTAATCGCGCTGGTACAGGTCGTTGTTATGGTCCTCTGCAAAAAGAAGAAGGACGAAAACGACGAAGACGAGAACGCAGCAAACGCGTGATGGAACAAAAGCATAAGGCGTAAGCCAAAGTAAGACGGGATGTCCCCCAAAAAGGGACATCCCGTTTCTTATGCGCGTTGTGTTTTCCACAGAGTTTTTCTGTATTGTGGAAGGATCAGCTGCACGTGCATAGACCGCACGGCAGGCTTTGCGCAAAAGAATACCGCACAAGGTGAGTTTGCCCTGTGCGGTATCTCTTTTTATAGCGGTTTAGTTTTCAAATTTCGCATCTGCAAGGTACAGATAACCGACGGCACGCAGCGAGGCGAACGCGCCCTCCACTTCAATGCGAACGGTGGAAGCGCCGGAAATGCTCAGGCTCAGCGCGCTTGCGGGGCTGTTCACCGTGAGCGAGGAAACTTCATACTGCAAATGGTCGTCCACATAAATGCGAACCGTGCCGATAAAATCGTCGGAGGTATCGCCCTCCACGACCCATGTTCCCGTCAGGCGCTTATATTGTCCGTTCGGGGCGTATTCGGTGTAGACGGTTTTTGCGATGACAGGGTACAGCGAGAAGTTAAGGCCGTTGCTGTACGCATTGCCGTTTGCGTCATAGGCTGTCCAGTTCTGGCTGCAATCTTCGCCGCCGCTTGGGGAAAGATCTGTCAGCGAAATGGGGTAAAGCGCCCTGTATTCTTCAATCTTAGCCGCAATGTCACTGTCGCCGGAGAGAATGTCGTCGGCGTTTTGCAGCGTTTCCACCGCGTCATAATAGCGGCTTTCACCGGCTTGCTTTGCGGCAGCATCGAGAATTTTTTGCTTATACTGGTTTTTGTAGGTGGCAATCTGCGCGTCGATGCGCTTATCGCTGCGTGTGGCGTCCTGCAGCACGTTAACAGCGCCGGGCAAGTCGCCGTCATCCGCGAGCGTTTTGGCGGTGCCGAGCAGCGTTTCCACGTAGTTGTTGAGCTCTGCGTCCTTAATCTCTTCCAGCTTAGCCTGGATGTCTTTATCATCGCCGAGGATATCGGCGCTGTTCATCAAAATGGCTTCGGCACCGAGGAAATCTTTCTCGTCCGCGCGGCTCTGCGCATCGCTTAACACTTTTTCTTTGTATGCGGTGCGGATGTTTTGAATTTGCGTCTGCGCGTCATCGTGGTTCACATCGGCGTGAATGACCTTCTGATATTCCGTAATGGCGCGGCCGTCTTCGCCCTGTGCCTGCAGGCTTTTGCCGTTTTTGTAGGCCTCTTTGGAGTCTTTCAGCGATTGAATGCCGTTGAGCTGATCGTCGAGACCGATGTTCGGGAACAGCTTTTGCAGGCGGTCGAGCAGTTCATAGGAGCTGTCGTAGTTCGCTTCGCTTTTATTGTATCGGTCGATGACCGTCTGGGCATATTCCTGCATTTGGTCGGAGACCGAAGCAAGTTCGTCCTTTGAAAGCGTGGGAAGTACCTGCGCCGCAGCGGAATAATCGTAAGCGTCAAGCGCGCGGGTGAGCTTTTGCATGGGTGCATTGTACCACCAGAAAATGCCGCCGATTGTAGCGCCGATGGCGATGAGAATGGGAAGCACGATGAAAAGCCATTTAAAAGAACGCTTCTTCTTCGGCTTTTCGTCGTATTCCTCGTAGGCGTAGCCGTCGTTATACGTATATTCTATGGGTTGCACGCGCGGCTCCGGCCCTGAAATTTCCTCCGGGGTGGGGGAAACGGTGAATGTGCCCTCGTGCTTCATGCCTTCGGGTTTGTCGCCGAGCGCATCGCCGGAGGAAATATCCTCCGTGAAGTCCATCGGGGAATGGTTATAAATATCTTCGCCGTCCGGACTGTTTGAAGGGGTATCTTCAGCTTCGGGTGTCGGTTCCGCTTCGGAGAGGCTCTCTGTCGAATTTGAGGAGATGTCTTCCACGGCAGGCTCCGTGGGCGTTTCCGGTGCGGGGGCAGATTCCGACTCCGGTTCGTTTACGGGTTGTGCAGTGGCTTCCGGCGGGCGCACAACGGGGTTGCCGCAGAGCGTGCATTTTTTTGCGCCCTCCGGCAAGGTGGCGCCGCAGTATATACAAAACATAAGTGACCTCCTAATGTTTGTGGTCCCGCAGGGAAAATTTGCGGTGTTTTCCATAGCATACAATATTCCGGGAAATCTGTCAAATGTTTAGAAAAAATGTGGGAGATAAAGCAAAGAGAGGGAACGAAGCGTTCCCTCTCTTATCCCCAAAAGTGCCGCTAATCGGCTATTTTAGTCTCCCAAATATGTTTCTGTTCCGGCGAAACGGTCTTCAGCGCGGCGAGCGAATACGGTATCCCCAGCGCGTCCCATTTCGTTTTGCCGATGTCATGGTATGCCATGATCTCGGCCTTTTCAATACAGGTATATTGATGCTTAAGCGCACAAATCGCCTCAAAGTGCGCGTCCGTGTCGTTCACGCCCGGAATGACCGGGCAGCGCAACCACACATGCGCATGCGCGTCCTCAAGGGCTGCCAGGGACTCGAGGATCGGCGCAAGCGGCGCGCCTGCCCATTTTTTGAGGGCATCGGGGTCGCTGTGCTTAAAATCGAACAGAAAAAGATCGGTGAGCGGTATCAGTTCTTTTAAATGTGCGGCAGAGATCAAACCGTTTGTCTCCAGCGCGGTGTGGTACCCTTTTTCACGGCAGGCTGTAAGCAGCTTTTTCAGGAGTTCAAAGTGCAAAGAAGCCTCGCCGCCAGAAAAGGTGACGCCGCCTTTTGACGAGCGGTAATATTTTGCGTCCTTGTCGATCTGCTTCATCACGGCTTCCACCGTCATTTCGCGCCCGGAAAGCTCCAGGACATCGTTCGGACATACTTCGGCACATTTGCCGCACGCCGCGCATTTTGCACGGTCAAAAACATGTGTGCCGTCTGCTTTTATTTCATGCGCTCCGTTCGGACATACCGCAGTGCATGCCCCGCAGGACGTGCATTTTTCGCGGCGAAACAAGAGCTCGGCATCGGTTGAAAAGCTTTCCGGATTGTGGCACCACGCACAGTGCATGTTGCACCCTTTGAAAAACACGGTGGTGCGAATGCCCGGCCCGTCATACACGCAAAAACGTTGAATATCAAAAATAAGATCCCGCATATCGGCCTCCGCTTACGCGCCGTAGGTCGTACGCTCAATAATCTCGCGCTGCACAACAGGATTCAGTGTGACAAATCTCGCGGAGAAGCCGCCGATACGCACGAGGAGGTTCTGGTAGTTTTCCGGGTGCACCATGGCGTTTTCAAGGTCATCCTTGCCGATGACGCACAGGTTCGTCTGCACGCCGTCGTTGTCGTAAAACGCCTTCAAGACGGCTTCTACTTTATCCATAGAGTCCTTGAAGAGCTCCTTTGTAAAGCGCACATTGTTGATAACACCCACGTGCTTTGTATTGTCAAACTTCGACATGGAGTTGAGCAGCGCCGTAATGCCGCACTTATCTGCGCCGATGGAAGCGCCGTTGGCGTTTGCCATGGGGCTGCCGGCCTTTCTGCCGCAGGCAGATGCCGCACAGAAGTTGCCCCATTCTGCGCTCATGGAATTGTTGACGCTGACAATATTGTAGTGGTCAAGCCCCGCAGCTTTGCCCGCCGCCATGGTAAGGTCGGCAATATCGGTGAAAAGGCGCGTCGCGATGTCGTCGGCCGTGTCGTCGTCGTTGCCGTATTTCGGTGCGGAAAGGCACATGCGGCGGATATCGTCGTGCCCCTCAAAATCGTGATCCAGCACAGCGATGAGCTCCGGCAAAGTGAGCTTCTTCTCGTCGTAAACAAGCGTTTTAATGGCCGTCAGGCTGTCTGCACAGCTGATGATGCCGAACATTTCGCTGGAAGCATTCAGGTAACGCACGCCGCCTTCAAACGTCGCCTTGCCGCGCGTGATGCAGTCGTTCAAAAGCAGACTAAGGTGCAGATACGGTGCGTTTTTGCCCGCAATTTTATAGTTGAGGTATTTGTGTACAGCAAAGCGGTCAATGGTCGGCTTGAGCTGTGCAAGCACGGCGTCATACAGTTTTTCAAAGGTATCAAACTGCGCCGGGTCGCCGGTCTTTTCGCCGCAGGAAACGTTCTGGTAGAAATCAAGGCCGTTGTGCAGCGCAATTTCCAGCGCTTTCAGCGCGTTGATGCCGTTGTTCGGTGTGCCTACGCTGTAACCGACTATGACGTATTCGCCGCAGCCGAACGGCACATATTGCTCGGCTTCCTCATGCGAAACGCCAAAGACCTTTTCCACAGCCGGTACATTCGTCTCATCGGAGTAAATAATCGGGAACGTGGTGCCCTCCGCATTCACTTCCATCGCCTTGCGGAAAACGGTCTCGTCCATGTCGCTGTAATAGCGCAGGGTGAGCTGTGGCACAGTCTCGCGGAAGCGGCGGGAAGCTTCCATGATGACGATGGCGAGGCGGTCGGCTTCCTTCCGGTGCTTTCTGCCCACGCCGCCGATGATTACGCGGCAGTCATGGATCTTGTTAATCTCTTTAAAGTGCTTATAGAGATACAGCACGGTCTGCACGGCTTCTTCTTCCGTGATGCGCCCCGCGTCGATATCCGCGGCATAGAGCGGCCCAAGGTAATCGTCCATGCGGCTGTAATTCATAATGTCGCTGCTGACAGCGTAGATCCACATCAGCTGCACGCCCTCAAGGAACGTCTTCGGTGTGCTGTGCTGAATGTTTAAAAGTGCTTCGGCAAGCTTTGTAAAGCGCGTTTTGGCTTCTTCGGTCTCTGCTTTTTCGGCAAGCACCAATGCCTGTTCGCGGTAACGCTCGCATGCGCCGCGCAGGCTTTCAATCCACAGCTTTAAAGCTGTGTAGAACGAAGACGCGCCGTTCACTTCCGCCGCACGGTCGATCTCCTGATCGAGCCCGTCAAAGCCGAGACGGATGAGCTTTTCAAAATCGAGGTTTGTACCTGCCACGCGGCAGTCGCAGTTGCCCACGCCCGCACCGGGAAAAGCTTTCGACGGCACATAGCCGTAGCGCTTCGAAAATTCCAATTCAACCTTGCGCGCGGTGTTTTCCTCGTGCCAATAGGCCTGCACAGCCTGCAAAGCGTAGTCCTCCGCAGCGGTAATCTCACCGTTTTGCTTACAAGCCATGTATGCGTTCAAAAATTCATGCTCGTTAAAGTAATACGTGTAAATGCCGCCGACCTGCGAGGAAAAGCCCACAAAGTCGTGCTCATAGCGGCCCGCGATGCCGTCGTTTTCATCCATTGGCACTAAGATATGACGGAGCTGAAAATCCATGCAGGCGGCTTCACGCAGGTAAATGTCGTTTGCATTCTCTTTGTAAACGCGCGTGAATTCCAACGCATTGCGCAGTTTTTGAACATCGGTCTTGAACATACCGTTATCCTCCCAAAGTTAGAATTGAAATTTCTTGATTCCGTTTTTTTGACGCGTTATAATAGCAGAAGAAAGGGGGCGCCGAAATGAGCGACGTTGAGCTTCTGCATTTTTCCGAAGAAAATCTGCACACCGGTGAGGGTGCGCGCGTTCTGCACCAGTGCGGTGTGCCGGCGACGTATAAAATTCACACGCATGATTTTTACGAGCTGTTTCTCGTCTCGCACGGCGGGGCCATCCACGCCGTAAATGGACGCTCGCAGTTGCTTTCCGAGGGCTCGTTCGTTTTGATGCGCCCAAGGGACGTGCACCGCTATGATTTTTTCAACAATGCGGATTTCGAGCTGCTTGATATCGGTATTCCGCGCACGGTGTTTGAGCGCTTGTGCGATTATTTGCAGCTTGACCGCGCCATATTTGATACGCCGGAGCTGCCGTTACATTGTGTGCTTTCCGGCCACACCTTAACGGATGTGCAGGAAAAGCTTTTGAACACGAACCGCTTTGCCGATAACGAAACGGCGTGCCGCTACATTTTAAGCCTGTTTCCGTATTTGGTGCAGCTGTTTCTTACAGCACCCGCGCCGGAAGCGATTTTGCCTGCGTGGTTTTCGGAGCTGCTTGAAAAAATGGAGCGGCGCGAAAATTACACCACAGGTCTTCCGTGTCTTTTAGCGCTTGCAAATATGTCGCAGGAGCACCTTACGCGGTCGTTTCGCCGCTACATTGGCATGACGCCGACGGAGTACATCAACGGCAAGCGATTGTCTTTGGCGGCGCAGCTGCTTTTGCAGGGGGATATGCCCGTCATTGAAATCTGCGGTGCATGCGGCTTTAACAGCTTAAGCCGGTTTTACCGCTTATTTACAGAGCGCTACGGCTGTGCACCGAAGGCGTTCCGCACGCAGTTTGCGCATGCGCAGTCCGGGCAAGGTTCGCCTATATCTCTATCATAATCGTTTTGCCGTTTGATTTCCTCAAACGCATTGACTAAAACTTCCACTATATTGATATTCAAAAAATACCGCACAAAGTGCAAAACGCAGCTTTGTGCGGTATGGCAGAAAATGAAAAATGCAGCTCTCTCGAATAGAGAAGGCTGCATTTTTGTGCGTTAACCCACCGGCTGTTCCTCATCCGTAAACTGGCTGCGGTACAGCTCGGCGTAGAAGCCGTTTTTCGCAAGCAGAGATTCGTGGTCGCCCTGCTCTACGATGTTGCCGTCGCGCATGACAAGGATAACATCAGATTCCTTGATGGTCGACAAACGGTGTGCGACGACGAACGAGGTGCGTCCGCGCATCAGCTTGGCAAACGCGCGCTGAATGCGCAGCTCGGTACGTGTATCGATGGAAGACGTCGCTTCGTCCAGAATCAGCATAGGAGGCAGCGTCAGCATGATGCGCGAGATGCACAAAAGCTGTTTCTGTCCGGCGGAAAGGCTGCCGCCGTCTTCGCCAATCTGCGTATAGTAGCCGTTTGGCAGTTGCTCAATAAAACTATGTGCGTGCGCGGCCTTTGCGGCGGCGATAACGTCTTCTTCGGAAGCGTCCGGGCGGCCCATGCGGATGTTATCGAGCACAGTGCCGGTTTTCAGCCATGTTTCCTGCAGGACCATGCCGAAGTTACGGCGCAGTGCGCGGCGCGGGATCGTCTGCGTATTCGTGCCGTCCACGCCGATGCTGCCGCTGTCCGGGTCGTAGAAGCGCATGAGAAGATTGATCATCGTCGTTTTGCCGCAGCCCGTCGGGCCTACAATGGCGACGCGGCAGCCTGCCGGTACATCCAAGCTGAAATTGCGGATGAGCGGGCGGTCTTTTGTATAGGAGAAGCAAACGTTATCGAACGTGACCTGTCCCTTTGCAGTCTCGCTGTGCTCCGGCAGCAGTTCGGGGTCGGCAGACATTTCTTCGCTGTCGAGGAATTCAAGCAGGCGGTCTGCGCAGGCGAGCGCGTTCTGAAGCTCGGTGATAACGCCGGAAATCTCGTTAAACGGCTTCGTGTACTGATTTGCGTAGCTCAAAAAGCAGGAGAGCATACCAATGGTGAAGCCCTGTCCGGTCACGGCCAGAAAAGCGCCGATGAGCGCGACCGCCGCGTACACAACGGAGTTTACAAAGCGCGTGGCGGGGTTTGTGATGGAGGAGAAGAATGTCGCCTTTAATGTGTGGCGGCGCAGCTCTTCGTTGATGGTGTCGAATTTCTCCATGTTCTCGTCTTCATGTCCGTATGCGCGCACGACCTTCTGGTTCGTGATCATCTCATTGATGAATGCCGTCTGGCGGCCGCGTGTTTCGGACTGTAAGCGGAACATGGCGAACGTTTTCTTTGCGATGAAGCGCGCCACCAAAATGGAAAGCGGCGTGACAAGCACCACGACAAGCGTTGTCCAAACGTTGACGGAAAGCATGAAGCCGATGGTGCCGATGATCGTCACAACGCCGGTAAACAGCTGTGAGAAGCCCATCAAAAGGCCGTCTGCAAACTGGTCAACATCGGCAATGATGCGGGAAACGATGTCGCCGGTTTCGTGTGCGTCGAGGTAAGAAAACGGCAGACGGTGAATTTTTTTAAAGGCTGCCTCGCGCATATCGCGGATGGTGTTGTACGTGACCTTGTTGCCGCAGACATTCATCAGCCACTGGGCGAGCGCCGCGCAGCCGATGAGTACCGCGCAGGTGAAGAGCTTCGGCAGGATAACGGCAAAGTTGACCTGTTCCTTGCCGATGATGGCGTCGATGGCGTCGCCGACGAGAACCGGGATGTACAGCGAGCACAGCACGCTGACTACGGCAAGTGCAAGCAGCAAAATGATGGTCGGCAGATACGGACGGATTTGCAAAAGAACACGTTTAATGGTGCTGTTTTTGTTATTTATCTTGCTCATTTTGCAGCTGCCTCCTTTCCGCCAAACTGAGAGTCATAGATCTCGCGGTACACGGAGCAGTTCTCAAGAAGCGCATCGTGTGTGCCGCAGCCGACAAGCGCGCCGTTGTCTAAGACGAGAATCTTATCCGCGTGCCGCAGCGAAGATGTGCGCTGCGAGACGATGAACACCGTCGGCTTATTCGGCAGTGCGGAAAGCGCGCCGCGCAGTGCCTTTTCGGTCACATAGTCGAGCGCGGAAGCGGAGTCGTCCAAAATGAGAATCTCGGGGTTACCTACAAGTGCGCGGGCAATGGAAAGGCGCTGGCGCTGTCCGCCCGAAAGGTTGCGGCCTTCGGCGGTAATCTTCATATCGAGCCCGCCCTTACTCTGTACGAAGTCTGCGGCCTGCGCAGCCTTTACGGCTGCCTGCATCTCTTCGTCGTTGGCATTTTTTTTGCCCCAAAGCAGGTTTTCGCGCAGCGTGCCGCGAAACAAGACCGCGCGCTGCAATACGACGTGCACCTTTTCGCGCAGTTCTTCAAGCGAATAGGAATTCACGTTGCGGCCATCCACGCGGATGGTGCCGGAGGACGCATCGTAGAAGCGGGGGATAAGCCCCACAAGCGTCGTTTTGCCGCTGCCTGTGCCGCCGATAACGCCGATGATCTCGCCCGGCTCGGCGGTGAAGCTGATGTTTTCGAGCGCGTCCTTCGCGCCTTCGTTATAGTGCATGAAAACGCGGTCGAACTCGACGGCGTGGGTATTGTAGATTTTCTTGTCGTCGGAATAAACGGTGTTTGTGTCGAGCTCGAGCACGTCGCGGATACGTGCGGCGCTTGCAAAGGACTTTGTTACGGTGATGATGAGGTTTGCAAGTTTGATGAGCTCAACTAAAATCTGGCTCATGTAGTTATACAGCGCCACGACCTGACCCTGCGTCAAAATGCCGGTGTTGACCTGAACAGCGCCGTAATGGATGAGCAGAATGATGCCGACGTTAATCAGGATAAACGTAACCGGGTTCAAAAGTGCGGAGATACGGCCCGTGGATTTCTGGAGCTTAGAGAGCAGCGAATTTTGGCCGATAAATTTTTCTGTTTCGGTGTCTTCACCGCAGAACGCGCGTATGACACGTGCGCCGTTCAGATTTTCACGCGTGGTGTTCAAAACGGAATCCAGCTGGTTTTGAATAGCCTTGTAGCGCTTGATGGTCAGCAGCATGATGCCGAATACCACAACGGAGAGCAGAGCGACCACAATGAGGAACAGCAGCGCGCTGCCGGGATCAATGGTGAACGCCATAACGCATGCGCCGAACACAATGAACGGCGAGCGCATAAACAGGCGCAGTACAAGGTTCACACCGTTCTGCACCTGATTTACGTCATTTGTGATGCGTGTCAGCAGCGTGGAAGTGCCCACACGGTCCAAAAGAGAGAAGGAGAGTTCGTTGATTTTTTGGAACAAGCTGTGACGCAGCCCGGTGGCAAAGCCCACGGCAGCCTTTGCGGCAAAATACTGCGCCGTGATGGCACTGACCATGCCGACCACACCGAACCCGACCAGAAGCAGACAGCGGGAGATGATGAAGCCGGTGTCGCCGGTCTGAATGCCCACGTCGATGATCTGCGCGATTACGAGCGGGACAATCAGCTCAAAGGTGGCTTCGAGCAGCTTGAAAAGAGGCGCTAAAAACGACTCTTTCTTGTAGTCTTTCATGTAAACGAGGAGCTTTCGCATGGCGTTCGTCCTTTCCGAACAGTTTAAACGGCATAGTTTTCCATACAATTCCGTTTTTGTCAGTAATTTTCATTATACCGCCTATTATAGTGTAAGTCAAATCGAAACATACCCTGCTACGGAGCGCAGCAGGGTATGTTCTATAAGAATTATTTATTCACAGGAAAGCTCTACCGGATCTGTAAAGTGTTCGTTGTTGTAGATGTCGCGCAGGGTGTATTGGATCACCGTGCGGTATTCGCCGATTTCCTCATAGGCGACGACGGGTTCACTTGTGTATGTTACCGGGTCGCCGAGCGTGTAGTCCCGGTCGTAGTTGAAATCGTAATCATAATACGAACAGGAGTACTGAATCTGATCCGTCTCCGTAAAGCTGTGCAGACCCTTTGCCGCTACCGTAGGCTCTTCGGTCTTTAAGCGGTAGCCCGCAACAAATCCGCTGTCATGGTCGCTGTCCCAGCGCAGAACGATCTCAATATCGGTGCTGCCGTTCAGTTCGGCCGGCACATAACCCGTTGTGTACCAATAATCGTCCGTCTGTTCCTCGGTTTCGGCGTAGAACGGCACAATCACGCCGTCGATCGAGATCCATGTATAGTCAAAATCGACTTTCAGGTCGCCGTCGTCGTCAAACTCGTACACGTTGTCATTGCCAAGGTCAATATATCCCTCGCCGTCGTCGAGGTAAACGGTCATATCAATGTACGTGATGAGGTTCCATGCTTCATCGGAAAGAGAGAGTGCATAATAGTCGCCCTTGTCGATGAGTTCAAAATCGTTGTCGTTTATTGTGGTGACGTTTTCGCCGCCAACCTCGGAGGAATCGAACCAATCGTAGTAGGAGTAAAAATCGATATCACTCTGCGAAAGCGACTGCCCGGAGAGCATCGTGTTTATGAATTTATCGTAGAATTCAAAATACGATTCTGGGAAGCCGACGCAGGTCATTTCAAAGCGTGTATCGCCGTAATAATCCGGCCACAGGCACGGAAAATAGACTGCAATGCCCGCGGCGGACTTTTCATAGGTGACGTTATACACCACCATATTCTGAACGGCGGCCTGCACATCGTCCTCGGTGCCGAGGGAAAGACTCTGCTTTGTCAGCGTGGCGAGGTCGGAAAGATCGACCTGGTCGTATTCGTTGTCGCCGAATTCCCGCACGTTGTTGCGCACCTGCGAAAACGCACCGTAGCTGCCGCTTTGCAGTGCGGTGTAGGCGCTTCCCCAGTAGCTTTCCAACGCGGCGTATAATTCCGGCACATAGCGCAGGTCTAAAACGGAAAGCGTCGGCATGTCGGCGAAAATATAGGCCTCAAGGAAATCGTCCGCCAGCTTTTTGCCGAGCTCCGCCGTGGGTACGGCGGGGTCTTCCGCCAGCATCGTAAGCC
>OLXK01001714.1_pt1 | contig 14398 bp, 9 predicted proteins | sample 1674321 | NCBI WGS metagenome assembly OLXK01 (sample SAMEA103958162, study PRJEB25191) | human gut metagenome | reverse complement strand
ATTACTATAAGCAGGATTAAAAGGATAATTCCTAAAATAATAAGTCCTAACATTATTTACCTCTCATTCTGATATTGGCTCTACAATGAGCTTTACGCCCTCTATTGCAAGAACCTTAACTTTTGTTCCTTTTGAAAGCGGTGCTTTGTCAGACTTTACAGTCCAAGTTTCCGCACCAATCTTTGCCTGTGCTGTTTCGTCAATATCGGTTAAATCTGTGAGCATAAAACCGACTTGACCAATGTGGCGGTCTGCGTTTGTTCCCGTTGTTTTGTTACGCTTTTTAAAGCGTTTTACAAGCGGTCGTGTCACAATCAGCGAAACAAGTGACACTGCAAGAAACACAACCGACTGGATTGTAATGTCGCTTGTGAATATAGTTGTTATTGCGGCACAAAACGAGCCGAGAACGAACCATATTGATACAAGCTGTGTTGTAAAGCCTTCGCAAAGCAACATAAATATTGCAAAGCCTATCCACACTATCGGCATATACTGCTCCATAGGGCTGTCACCCCCCTTTTCGCATAATTTTAACACAATATTATATATTAGTCAAACTATTTTGTTGCTATTTTATGCGTTTTCTGTCAGATAAATTCATTTGGCTAATCGCCAAAAATGTACAACAAAAATCACCCCCTATGATAATAAAGAAATTATCATAGGGGGCTGTAGTCTGATGATGTGCGATATTCGCTTTCAAAAAACAGATAAATGTAAAAAATACTTGTGAAGAATACATCTAATCAGCCAAACACTTTTTCAAGATTTTTGCCGTCTTGAGTTATTCTGTAAAGGTTAAAATATGCATTATCTGTGAAATATAGGTATTTTGAATCTACGATATAAAGACCGTTCAATTCGATATCATCATTAAATATTTTAGTAGTTTTGTCAGTTGAAGTATCAATTGAATATATTCCCTTGTCTTTACCGTTTTCAACTGATAAAAACACCTTATCTTTGTAGCTGTTGATAACCATACCTGCATTTGATTTAAACAATGTATTTATAGTACCGTTTTTTAAATCCGCACAATAAACTGTTTCATATCCGTTATCAGATTGATTAACTATCATGCCGTATATCTTATCATTTACGGCAGATAAGCAGGTAATTTTGACAAAGTCACTGCTTGGAGTATAAGGAATTTTGTAAACTAACTTTCCGTTATTTGGATTATATTTACAAAGGAACAGGTTTGTAGAAGCGTCTTCTTTATCGCTTGTTCTCTTTCCTGCAACAAAATAAATATATTCATCATAAAATCGAAGATCTGAAATATAGTCAAAATCAAGATTATCCACCGACAATATTAACTTTGTATCATTTTCATCTTGTCGGTAAAGGTTGTAGAAACCGTAAACTACCATAGTATCGCCTATAACATTGCCTTTATATAATTCAGAATAGCTGAAATAGAGTTCATCACCTACAACAAACAATTCTTCGAGCGAAGCGTTATCATTATTAAGATCAGGCAATTTTAAATATTCCTTATAATGTTTTTGATTCAAATCATAATACTGAACAATATCATTGTGTATATAAGGAGAAAAAATATTCTCATTGGAAACACGGTTTAAATCAAGACATTCACTTGTAATTGCAGGACCTTTCCAATAAATTCGCTTGGTATAGTCCGAAGTGATTTCATATGTTCCGTATTTAAAAAAGTCGTTTGCCGCATTGTAATATAGTTTGTCACCAACTCTTGCCAAATTACACATTACATTTGCGCAAGTATTCATATAACTATTGTTATCCAGCTCATTTTCAATCTTAACATTATGTTCCGGAACGCTTGTAAGAGAAAAATACACCACTCCTGCAACTGCAAAGAAACAAAATATTAAAGCAATAGCAATAATTTTAAAAGTCTTTTTTCTTTTCATTTTAAAAACCTTTCTTAAAGCTTTATGAATAATATGAGTATGTTACCCATTTTCCAAATTCTCTGAATTTCTTAATAGCATTATTCGGTATAACATGAAAATTGTTTAATTCATCATGAAACGCTTTATTTCTACTAGATAATTCACCATATTTTAAGTAGAAAATGCTTTTTTGCACACAATTATTGAATCCTAAACTATAAGAATCATTTGTAGTTAATATATGAGAATATGGTCGGTATTTACCTTTATATTTTTCTGATGGATATCTAAACCTAACATAAACTTTTCTTTTACCAATACCGCTAAAGGCATAAGAATATTGATTGTTACTTATATATTTTTTTATTTCTTTAATACAATTTTCAAAATGCCCAGAAAATTGTATAGCTCTCGTATACTCTTCGTAATAGTACAACTTACCAAATTTATTAGAATAGTTCCTATTATAATAATTGATCTGAACTCTTACTTTACCTGTAATTTCCCTTAGGGAAGAAGTTCCTATAAATAACAACTGAACACTTCTATCTCCCCAATAGAAATACCACCAATACCCTGATTTTTCTTTCAACAAAAGTGATGTATGTCCTTTTCCATTAGCACTATTTGGTGACTGTATCCACCAAGCATCTTTACCCTCATCATCAGATTTATTTATCGCATTATTCTCGCAATAAGCAAACATATTTGTGCTAAGTGGTGTGCCTGATTGAGTGTCAGCATATACATCCGCATTCAAAAATCTGCCTGTGAGTGGGTCATAATAACGGCTTTGGAGATAGTATAAGCCTGTTTCTTCATCATAAACATAGCCACGATAGCGGAACGGGTTCAGTTTTCCGACTGTCAGTGTGCCGTTGTCTTCGGTGAGCATATTGCCCCACGCATTGTAGGAATACTCTGCAGCTGCTTTGCCGTCTTTATCAACGATTTCGGTAATATCGCCCTGCAAGTCTTTGATGTAGTAATACATAGTTCCGTTGCAGGAAACTGACATTACTTCACCCGAATTATCGTAATAGAAGAACAGCGTATCACTGCCCTGTGTGAGTGCGAAAAGGTTATTACTGCTGTCGTAGTAATAGTTAGTCTTAACTCCGTCAACAGACTTCTGTGTTCTCATACCGTTTGAGTCATAATTCATCTGAATAGCTTTTTCGGAAGTAGTTATCTTCTTGAGGATTCTTCCGTTCTCCCACTCAAAAGTCATATCATCACGGTATGTCAATGGGTTGCCGTTCTTGTCATATGTGATACTGTCGCCGTCAAACTCAGTAAGTTTATCTTTCCAGTTAGTGTCGCCATATGAATAAGTTCTTGTTTCAAGTAATTTTACAGGTGCCCAGTTAGTTCCGAGTGAATACGATTCCATTTTTTGAATGTTACCGTAGTTATCATAAACTATTCTGATATAGCGACCTGTTCGGGTATCTGCATACCACATAAGCTGATTTAGTTCATCGTATGTATATACGGCTACCTTTTTACCGTTTTCATACACATTCTCTACATTACCTGTATCGTTGTAATTATAGCTGTAATCCAGAACCCTATCAGAACTCAACTTATAACTGATACCGCCAACCATATTTGTAGTAGCATTACTTTCACTGCCGTGATAATAAGAATACTGCTTTGTAAATACGGTATCGCTCTTGTTCTGTTTTGTTGTTACAGTTGACACTCTGCCAAAATCATCTGTTGAGGTTTCGTTTATTACACCATCATTATTTACAAATGACTTTCCGTCATCATCTGAACCTGTTGTAATAGTCTTTGTCTGACCGTTTACAGATGTCTTTTCTACCGTATTACCGTCTGAATCGGTAACAATATAATGAGTAAGACTGCCGTCTGATGATGTACGATATTCGCTTTCAAGCGAACCGTCAAATGTGTAATAGTAATATGAGGTTTCGCCGCTTGAATAATCAACTGCTTTTGTAACAAGACCTTGCTTGTTGTAAATCATCTCGGCAATTTTGCCTGTTTCACCTGTGATTACAGAAATATTGCCATAGTTATCGTAAGCATATTCAAGATAATCACCGTTTGCATAAGCAGTCTTTGTAAGATTACCGTTACTATCATAGGTATTGCTTGTAATTGCAACATTGCCTATTCTTGTTGAAACAAGGTTATAGAATACATCATAATTAAATGAATAACTAAAACCGTTATGAGTAATTTTTGATACAGAGCCTAAACCGCTGTATGTATATGAGTTTTCAGAATCACCGTTTTTAACAGATGTAAGGTTGCCTGATGAATCATATGCGTAGCTTGTCACATTATCATCTGCATCAGTAATCGAAGTTACATTGCCGTTGACATCATAAACATAATGTGTTGTACTTCCCTGTTCATTGGTTTCGGAAGTTACATAATTGCCTGTGCTGTCATATTCAGAACTTGTCTGCATAAACGGTTTTGTTTTGTCAATAGATTCGGACAATACTTCATAATCAACATAATTGTCAATCTCTGTATCATCGTCTGAATCGTTACCTGCACTGACTGAAGAATCATCTTTTGAATCTTCAGATTGTTTAGTCACATACCCCGTTGCTAAAATATTCAGTTCAGCGTTGGTAACTGTCATTTCATTTTCATTATAACCGTAAACAAACGCAAATGCAATATAATTTACAACTTCATTTGTTTTTTCAGGAGTTACAGAAAGTGATACCTGCTGGTAACCGTCCGTGTTTGCACTAAAGTTCTGATAATGGAACTCAGGTGTACTGCTGTTATTGTAATAAATATTAAGTGAAATACCGAATGTTCTGTTTTCGTTTGAAAGCGGAACTGAATTCGACTTTGCTGTACCGTTAATTTTGAACGATACTCCCGCTCTGCCTACTTTGATATTCTGATAGATATACTTGTTACCCAATGAGTTATCATCAGTGGTATCGGAATTATCATTATCTGTATCAGAATCACTTGGACTTGTAACTTCTTCCGTTGTTTCATTTTCTTCAACTTCATAAGTTTTCTTTACAGTTCTTGTTACAAATCCCTGCTCTGACTTGATTGCATTACCGTAATTATCATATGTGGTGATACTGTCATTAGGTTCAGTTTCTGTAACTGTTTTCGTGTATGTTGACGGCTGTGTTTCGTCTGTTGAGTCATCGCTTGATGAATCGGCATTTTCAGCATCATCAAATGCACCTGCTGTACCGCCTATTGTTACAGTTCCTTTGTTGGCTGAAATGCTCTTGTTTTCTTCTGTGAGCCAGTTGTCATTTGAGCTGAAATCGCTGTTTTGAAGAGCGTTGAAGTTGTTGGCACAATTACCCTCTTCAAACTGGATGCAGTCAAACCAAGCTGTACCCGATGCATATCTAATCAAGCCATACGCACGGATTGACGCTGTTGTACTCGGCACATTTGCGGTTACGCTGATTCTCTGCCAATCAAGTGTGCCTGTGAGTCCGATACTGTTGATTTCTTTTACTGTCTTGCCTGATGAATCAAGGCACTTAACTTTGAGGATTGCTCCGACTGAGCCGCCACTATAAATTTGCTTTACATTCTTTGTTTTTACATATGCGGAGAAAGTTACATCTTTGCCGTTGAAAGTTGTTTCTTTGAACTGATGAGCAAAGCCTGTAAAGAATGCGGAGTTATTCTCACTTGTCGGATTTTCAACCTTGAGTGAAGTTGTTCCGAGATACTGATAGTAACCGTCCTCTTCTGTTGCGGCAGAATTATCGATTGTTACTTTACCGCCTTTACTTGCGGTACTGCCCTTTGTGCCGTTTGACACGAAGTAATATTTGCCTCCGCCAACTTCTGTCTGCTGTGAGGACTCTGTGATGTAGTTTTTAGTGTATGCGTTTGCACTGTTGTTAATTACAAGTCCTGTGTTTTCGGACGAAGTTGCATAGCCGTTTGAATTGAGGACAGAAACAGTTGAACCGCTGTTATCAAAAATATGGGTTTCGCTGTGTCCCTGCTTATCTGTAAACACGGTTGTATTGTCGGCTTTGTAGCTTATGTTAAGGTGATTTCCCTCTGTGCCATCAGTACCGTATTCGGTAATATTAGTTACCTTGCCGTTTGTGTAGGCAAACTTATGTGTCGGCAGGGATTTCATATAGCTGTCGGACACACCCGAAATTGAAATCAGGTTATAATTATCGTCATATTCAAATCGTGAAGTGTGACCGTTGTTGAATGAAATTGACGAAACCTTATCCTTTGCGGTTGTATAAGCAATATCAATTTTTGTGCCGTCGGGCTTTGTAATTCTTGATACAACCTTTTTGCCGTTAGTACTGCTCTTGTATTTTAACTGAACTTCTCTTCCCGAACCGTCTGTGATTTTAGTTAAGTCACCGTCGGTGTAGGTATATGTGATTGTATTCTTGTGTTCATCTTTTTCAGAGAGAAGTTTACCGCCGTTTGCGGTTGAATCGTAAGTTTGTGTTGTTGAACCGTTATCAATGAAAATGTTATTTTCATCTTTGGTTAGTGTAAGACCTAAGCCGTCCTCATCTTCCCATTTTGCGGTTTCACCCTCTGCAAGTTTAAGGTAATGGTCTGTACCGTCAGCATCGGTATAGATATAGTTGTAGCCTGCTTTGGTAAGTTTTTTGTCAGTCACTTCTCTTACATACTGATTAAATGAGAACTGCCAGCCATAACCGCTTGCAGGACCGTTTTCAAAGGCTGTGTCCTTGTTAATGCTGTTGTATGTTGCAGTAATGCTCAATGGCATTCTTGAACCTGTTCCCTCATACAAAGTTTGGTTAATTACAAGGTTGCCGAGATAATCCGAAACAGCCGCCTGTGCGTTAGTGCCGACATTGATTGTGTGGTATGAGAGATTGCTCTCCATGCCTGTAAAATCTTTATAGATGAGCATTAAGGCAGGTGTTACAGATGAAGAAGAACCTTCATAAATATTAATCTGTTTTGAACCTATCGAATCAAACGCTTCAAGTACAAATCCGTTTGCCGATGTATCAGAATTTGAGTACCACTCTTTATACTGTTTAGTAAGGTCAAATGTGATATATCGGTTATCCTCATATGTTAATGAGTCATAGTCAAGAACCTTTGAATCATAAGTACAGTTTGTTGAATTATATGTATTCAGCTTATGTGCATTGATAATTATAGGCGAATCATCTTTACTGTTAAACAAAGCATCATTGTTTGATACCTCAAACTTATACTTCGCACTGATGATTTCTTCACCGTTACCAAGAGCATACAGCTTAATTGCTCTTCCAATCATCATATTGTCTTTTGAAAGATAGTATGGACCGTGATTGATTATTCTTCCGCTTGAGCTTGCCTCGCCATAGTAAAGCTGTGAACCCGTTTTGGTTGTTATCTCAGGATCAATCGTAATAGGAAATGCTCTGCCAATTGTATGAATGAAAGCGTAGTCGGCGGTCAGCTTGACCTGAAGATTTGAGCCTTTTTGCTTTACAATCTCAATCTTCATCTGAGTGCTTGTACTGCCCTTTGCATCGTACATATACGGTGCTGAAATTGTATATATTTCCTTTCCGTCCTTATTTGAAAGCGTGATTGTTTTATCACCCTTCTGCTTTGCTGTAAGGTTCGGAATTTTATAATTCAATGTAAATTCATTTTGAGCCTTTGCACTTTTGAGAATTATGTTTTCTTTAATGCCGGTTGTAGTAACAAAATACTGCAAGTCAACATCGCTGAAAACATCCTTATACAAAGTTTCTGTTGCTATATTTTTAAGCGTAGTAAATTTATCATTACCGCTTGTTTTTTCGTTATTTTTCTTTACATCAGCCTTGCTCTTGCCTGCATTATCGTAGCCCCAGCTGATTTTATATCCGTTTGATTGCAGTGAAATCATATTTTTTGACTTTGCTTTATTTGAAAGATTGACCGAAATATCACTGCTTTTGTTTGTGTATGAAGAATCGCCCGCTTCGTCTGGAGATGCAGTCTTATCCTCAGATAAAGTATTGTTATATTCAACCCATTTGCCCTTACTGTCTTTGTAGTGGACAGGTTCGTTGTACTGAGCAGTCATCTTTGTTCCGTCTTCAAGCAAAAATTCTTTTGAATTTTCCGTTCTTTCGCCTGTTAGCTCTTTGACAATTTTGCTCTCTTCGGGATTTTCTCCGACAATATTGTCGAATGATGAATATTGAGTTTCCGTCTTTGGCAGTGTCGCCGCTACAACATCAACAGGCAACGATAACCCAACCGTTGCACACAATGTTATTGAAACTGCCGATAACATTTTCTTTATTTTTCCGTTCATACTCTAGCCTCCTGTTTTTTGATTTGTTGATAAGTTTAATAAAAATTTCCCCTATGCTTTCTTTTTAAACTTTAATCTATCCTCCTTTCACTTATAACTCATTTGGTAATTATTCACTGTTTTTAACCGCTATCTTCCTACATTTTGTATGCTATTGTTATTATATATCACATCGTGCAAAGTTGTAAATATATTTTTATGAGTTATTTTATTTTTGTAAATTCCGACAATAAGAAATGCTTGTATTTGTATATATTACCTGTTGCAACTACCCTGCCGCCAAATTTTAGGCATAAAAAAAGAGCCCAATGGCTCAGATGTTAAAAATATTAAATAAGTAATCGTTATTGATTATATTCAATTTTCTGATATACACTTGGTTTTTTAGATTTATAAGAAGGTATCATTTTATTTACTCCATTATGTTTTAAATTTTGCTTGTATTCTAAAGAGGCCCTTTCGAGCCTCCTTACCGCAAATGTTCTGCCCAATTCTGACTGATATTTTGTCGGAATATATCTTAAGATAGTTTTTCAACAAATTATATTACTTTTTAGACTTTTGATTTGTTTTTGCAACTTCATCCAAACCTATAAAGTACATACCTTTTCTTTTTTGTTTTTTCAAGTCTGATACTGTCTCTGTAAACAGAATAATCTATTTGTTTTTATATGTCAATACATAGAGGAGTTTAACATACATCACGCTATACATATTATATATAGAGGTGATTATGATTTACAAATATTTTGCCTAAGGACATAACTACTTCTTTTTATGTTTATGAATTGCATATGCAACTGCACCTGTCGCGGCGGCACCTGCTACTGCTCCGGCACCGGCAGAAACAACTGAATTATCTGAATTGGCGGCACTTTGAACAGCTTTGGTAGTTGCCTGAACAGCTGTGCTATTTTCAATTGTTGTGTCGGGTACAGTTGTAGGAGCGGTTGTAGGTAACGGCTTAGTGGTCGACGGAACAGTCACTTTGTGTGTAGTAGGCGGTATTGTCGGTTTGTGTGTAGTCGGAGGATCGGTTACTACATTACTGTGTGATGCGTGAGAACTATGTTCAGTTGCTATGTTAGAATGTGAGGCATGTGAAGCGTGAGAATTATGCTCAGTAGCAACATTTGAATGTGAACTGTGACTGCTGTGCGAATCATGTGACGAATGGCTTTTAGCAGATGTGTGTGACACATGAGAACGATGATAAGAAGTTGATGAATGCGAAGAATGTGAACTGTGAGAAGAATGTGCGGCCTGAGCATTTATTCCTGCAATTATGCTTAACAAAATAACCATTGAACCGACTGCGAGTATCTTGTTTCTTGTTATATTACCCTCTTCATCATTGATAAAATTGATTATCTCTTTCTTAACCTTTGGGAACATATCATTTTCCATAAATTTACACCTACCATTTCTCTATTATTGATTTTTCTTTTTCGTTTTGGAGTGCGGAGAAAATTCTATCAAGAATCCCTCTATATATTTTACATCTGTAAGAATTCGGTTCTCTGTTAAATATATTTTTATTTAATGCCAAATTTGTTACAGGGCAAGTTCCGCAATAGGGGCTGTAAACGCAATCGTGGCAAGTCGGAAGTGATTCGAGTACACTTGAAATACAAGCAGCTTTACAATTATTGCAATTTATAAGTTCATCATATGTATTGTCATATACATTACCGAGTTTAAAGGAATCGTCTCCCATTTCAGCAAGCATTCTTCCCTCATCACAAGTATATATATTACCGTCATAATAATAAGCAATCTGACCGATACCTGCTCCGCATGGAGAACGCAGCTCCATATAATTCACAGGATAACCGTGCAGAATCTTAGACAAAAAAATTGTTGCATGACCTTCACTGATTTCTGTACCATTCATGTTGAGTTGCAAAATATAATCAAAAGCTTTGTTGTAAAATTCTATAAATTCTTCGGCAGAATATCCGACAATGTTCCAATCTTTATTTGCACAACCAAGAGGAGTAAGCGGTCGGATAAAAATGCTTTTTAAGCCCATTGAAATATACTCATCAACTATTTCTTTATAAAACGGCAGACTGTTGGAGGTCGTAGTTTGAATTGCACCAAACTTTATATCATTAAGTTTTAATTGTCCAATAGATTGTTTTACATCAGAATATGAACCTTTGCCATTGCGATAACATCTGTTCATATTATGCACAAGTTCATTACCGTCAATTGAAGTTGATATGCCTACATTGTATTTCTTAATAAAATCTATAATTTCCTGAGTTATAAGCGTGAGGTTTGTCACAATGTTGTACGTGACAGTTTTTGATTTTTTCTTTAACTCTGTATATTCCACGATATGTTTAATAACAGAAAAATTAGCAAGAGGTTCACCACCTTGAAATTCAAATGAAAGATTATCATTCGGTGAAGTTAATGCTACATCCACGGCTCTTTCTGCAATCTCTTCTGTCATAAATCCGTTAGGTATTTCATTACCGTTTTGAGCTTGACAATACACACATTTTAAATTACAGCTGTTAGTGACAACAAAAATGTGCAATCCGGTTGACGAGAAAAGATAATTTTTACTGTCACGAAAATAAGGTTTTACTTTTTCGGCAAATCCTCTCGGAGAACCATCGTAGCAAAACATATTTTCCTCTGCAGATTTTCCAAAGTCTGAATTCATATCGACTTGGTTATTTATCAGAGAGAAGAGTTCTTTTTTATAAGCAAACAAATATCGTCCTAAATCATTTGTAATAAGATATTCATTATTTAATTTTTTAAAATTAAAATAGTTAATCATATTTTTATTTTCCTAATGGTATAATATCGTCTTTTGAAAGTCTTACAGTACCTGCGAACATTCCTCCGCATGCGTCTTTTTGACAGCATTTTTCGCATCGTTCTGTATATCTGATTTTATAATCACTAATGCTTTTTTCGCAAAGACTTCTGTACATTTTATCAACAGCACAGAGAGGGAAATTGTATAATCCTACATCAATGCCTGCACCAATCAGTAAATCAATTGCTTTCTTTGATACTCTGAAAGCATCGGGGTAGCTTATCCATACTCTGTTTTTATTTTTTGCCGCATTGCCTGTCATTTCAAGTCCGATAAATTTTACGCACTCAATGCCTAAGAAGTTATCGGTAATGAGTTTAGCTATATCGGTTATGAAGTCTGCGTTCAATCTGCTTACAACTATACGAAGTTCAATTTTCGCCCCGATTGACAGCAAATTCAACAAACCGTTAAATGTTTGAATAAAACTTCCTTTAGCCTGAGTAATGCTGTCGTGAGTTTCACTGTTATACCCATGGATAGGTATGCCTAATTTAAGAGCATGAGGACAAGTTTGTTTGAATAAATTCAAGTATTCTTTATTGCTAAAAATTCTGCCATTTGTGAGTAACAAATACGAAGTATTCGGCAAATTATCTTTAAGAAAAGAAAGTAAATCAAAAATACTTTTGCCTATCAAAAACGGTTCTCCACCAGTAATTGTTATGTGACACACATCATTCGGAAAATATTTTGCTATTCTTATCAGTTCATCACCGTAATAATTCTCGCCGTTTCTTCGTATAGATTCAGCAGTCGGACACATAACGCAATTTGAATTACATCTGTTTGTTACAAGTATTGCATTATCAAGTGAAGCATTATTAAAGTATTTATAGGCATTACCTCTGCTGTCAACCTGAAAAACATCATAATCGGCACACAAACTAAATCTTTGTGTTTCTTCTTCTGACAGATTTAGAGTAATGTTTTCAGGGTAAATGATAATACTTCTATTGCTCAAAAGTCCCGTATTCAATTCTTTTTCCAACAAATAATCTTTTACTCTCTCACTCTTAGCAAATGAAAATATTCTTGGCTTTCCGTCATAGTCTTTAATTTTTATAATCAATTTAACATTACTCCCACAACGATATATGTTACTATTCCAAGAGAAATAAATATAGCAAACGGAATTTTTCGTACTATTTTAACCGTTTTGCTTCCATACTTTGACTTTTCCCATCGGTGAATACTTTCACATTCGCTTTCGGATATTCTATCGCTTACGTTTTCATGTGACATATCAGGCAGACCTTTCACTCTTGAATTCAAAAACAGCATTGAAGTTTCCGTAGAAATAATCATACCCGCTTTAACATCAAAAGTATTTATATATTCATAGTTGTACTCACTGATAAAAAGTTTCATAAGCATAACTATAAATACAAGTCCGAAATTAACAAAATACATAGTTCCAAACGATTGTCTAAGGCACATAAATATGACTGCCAACACCAATGCTATCGGCAAAATTATTCTTTTATCAAGATGCTTTAATGAATTCAGCAAAATAACAAAAGATATATTTATTGCTAACAGTACAAATATGTAATGTATGAAGAACTCAGCAAAAAAGTATAAAAGTATGTTGTCAATTGCTATTATGGAACAAACGGATGTTATATAATTTAATGCAAACGACTTCATACCCGATTTAATTTTAGCTTTATCGGCGATTTTTTTCTGTTTAATACCGCAATATATAGAGTCAAAAATGAGGAATATATAACTGTATGCAAAAGCAAGTGCAATTGCAAAAATTATAGAAAAATTCAGAAAATTAAATTTAGAGTATAATTCTACCGGTGTTAAAAGTGAAAGTACAATCAGAAATTTACAATCGCCTGCTGCCCAAATATGTGCAATGTATAAGATAACAGATATTATCAGAGAGGTTAAAATACTAATCACAGAATCAAGTAGTGTTTCAGCTCCAAAAAGCAGAAACTGCAAAACGAGCAAGACAATTCCGAGCAAAGAAAACGGCAACAGATAAAGATTTTTCACATATCCGAATTTTATATCAGTATACGACGAACCTATACATAAAATAATAATGAAAACAACTTTTAATACGCTCAAACTGTTCATTTATATCACATTCATTAGATCAATAATATAGTTTGAAAATTCACAGGCAGTTAAATTTATGTCCGCTTTTGAGGCTAACATTCTGCAAATTATTTTGTTGTCGCATTTTTCAGAAATAATTTCTGCAATGTCATAAAAGTCATCGATGGCTTTTTTAATGCACTTTTGATCATATAAATTCAAGTCAAATTCAATTGTTTTCATTGTTTTCAAACCAATCTGTAAGGATTTCATCAGCATTAAAATCGGTTGTTTGCGGCTTAGGTTCTTCATCATCAATTATTGTAGATGCCATAGCTCGTGCAACCATAATTTTTCGGATATCAGCAGTTTCCAAATACACCTTATGTCGCATTGTTTGAAAGATCATTTCGTTGTCAAATTCTTTTTCTGACACGATATTCCCCTCTTTCACGACAAAATCAACGATATATTCATTTTCAGTTTGACTAAGATGTATATATGCCTTGTCGGTAAAGTTAAATGCAGCCTTTAACAAAGCATCTTTACTATATAAATTTCGGTTATATTTTAACAACATAAAATACCTTCTTTACTTATCTTCTACATTATTCTATCATATTTTTAAGATTTGCTCAATTAAAAAATGTTCTAATTTATCACATCTTATTTTATGCATTTTGCTAAAAAGTCTTCTAAACCTTGATATAATTTAAGTTTAGATGGTTCTTAGCGTTGTCAAATTCGCCGAAGAATAATGTAAAGATACGGAAAGACACATAACATCCCGTCAGGTATGTTGAGAGCTCAGAGAACATCATACGGAAATTGTGGCTCATCATACATCAAAGTCCGACACCAGCAAATTGACGATCTTTTCCAAACCCTTGATTTCCTGAATCTCGTTGAGAAACAGATAAGTTTTCCCATTCGGCGAAAGGTGTGCTTTAAGTTCTGCATATATATATAGGTTTATAAACCATTATGACTGTATCCATCTATAGATAATATACCGCAATTCCTGTCATTAGTAAATTATCTGCGATTATAACCGCAAAGCATTTTGATAATTTATTCTATTACGATTGCTCATTATAAAGGGGGGTGAGTTATGAACTTTATAATAAATGGAGCATTTAAAGAGGATACAAGTAATCCATCATCACTCCCCCTCTCTATTCTGCCGTCCTCATCAGTCATTCTTGCAACACGAAAATGGGTTTACAGGAATTTTAGGCAAAAAAAAAGGAGGCTCTTTCGAGCCTCCTTACCGCAAATGTTCTACCCTACCTTATTGTAAAAAGTGTCTTAGTAAGTTAATTGATGTTATATATT
>OLXK01001711.1_pt1 | contig 14421 bp, 10 predicted proteins | sample 1674321 | NCBI WGS metagenome assembly OLXK01 (sample SAMEA103958162, study PRJEB25191) | human gut metagenome | reverse complement strand
CAAATGAAAAGCGCCCATACAAATCATTTTATATGATTTGATGGGCTTTTTTTATACAAAGTTGTAAGGAATGATATAACTTACTAAGTTATAACTAAGTAAGCCATAACTTAGTAAATGGAGATCTTATATGTTTGTTGGTAGAGAAAGTGAATTAATAAAATTAGAAAAAATGTATTCAACGAATGAATTTCAGTTTGCGGTAATCTATGGGCGTCGAAGAGTTGGAAAACAACTTTGATTCGTGAATTTTTGAAAAACAAAGAGAGTTTATTGTACGTTTCGTTGGAAGGGACACAAAAAGAAAATTTAATTGGATTATCACGAGTGGTTTCGAAGAATGATTCAATCGTATACGATTCATTTGAAAGCTTATTTAATGCGATTGATAAAATGTTAGAAACAAATCAAAAAATAGTTCTTGCGATTGATGAATATCCATATTTAGCCGAAAGCTATCCGCCTATTTCTTCTATTATTCAAAAGCATATTGATTTATGCTGGAAAGATAAAAATATGTTTTTAATTCTGTGTGGTTCAAGTATGAGTTTCATGGAAAATCAAGTGTTGGGATATAAAAGCCCACTATATGGTCGAAGAAGTGCACAATTTAAAATTACACCTTTCACATATTTAGAAACGCAAAAAATGCTTGTGAATTATGATAAAGAAAGTCAGGCAATCGCATATGGCATAACAGGAGGAATTCCTGAATATCTTTCAAAAATAGATACAAACAAATCTTTAGATGAGAATATATTAGATTTGTTTTTTGATGAAAATGGAACTTTTTTTGAAGAAGCAACTAATCTTTTAAAACAAGAAATGCGAAAGCCTGCAAGCTATAATAGTATACTTGGTGCCATTGCTTCGGGGGCTAGTCGTTTAAATGAAATCGCAAATAAAGTGGGTCTAGATACGTCTGCTTGCAGTAGTTTATTGAAGTCTTTGATTGAATTAAACATAGTCGAAAAAATATATCCTGTTACTGAAAAAGAATCAAGTCGAAAAACAATATATGAAATAAAAGATACAATGTTTTTGTTTTGGTACAAATTTGTAAGACCAAATTATTCAAATATACAAATGGGTTTGGGCCATATTATATATGGGCAATACGTTAAACCAAAAATATCGGATTATATGAGGTATGTCTTTGAAAAAATGTGTACAGAATATATATATCAAGAACAAGTTTTCCTGACATTACCGTTTATTCCAGAAAAGATTGGCAAGTGGTGGGGGAATGACCCATTAAAAAAAGAAGAAGCAGAAATTGATATAGTAGCCATAAATTCAGATTCGTGCTTATTGTGTGAATGTAAGTGGAGAAATAAAGAATTAGATAGTCGAGTTTTAACTGTTTTAAATAGTCGAAAAGATATTTTTAAATATAAAAATAAGAGTTTAATGGCATTTTCTAAATCTGGCTTTACAGAAGATGCGATTGAATACGCAAAAAATAATGATATTCGATTAGTTTGGTTTGAAATGGTGTAGATGTGCTACAATAGTTGTATTATTGGAGGTTATTTATTGTGAAGCGTAATGAACAAAAGGTAGAAAATACTTGGAAAACAGAAGATATATTTAAAGATGAAGCTGCATTTCTAGCTTGTTTAGATACTTGTAAAGAATTAGGAAACAAGCTTTGCGATTATGATGGAAAATTGGAGGATGCATCCAACTTATTATCATTTTTAAAGGGATATGAAAAATTAACATGTCTATTAGATGATTGCTTAGGCTATTCTTCTTTGTTGTCCGATCAAGATACGGCGGATGCCCATCATCAAGAATTAAAAGGAAAAGCCAATGCGTTGGCGGTTGAAATTTTTACGAAGCTATCTTTTAGTGATGTACAAATTATGCAGATTGAAAATTTAGAGTCCTTTTATGCATCTGAACCCATCTTAGAAAGATATCGTGTATATCTTGAAGAAGTATGTCGTTTAAAAGAACACGTATTATCTCAAGCAGAAGAAAAATTAATGGCATCCAGTTCATTGATGCAAGACACACCTTATTCCATTTTTGGAATGTTGAATAATGCGGATTTAAAATTTGAAGATGCGATCGATTCAAAAGGAAATAAGCACACTTTAACTACAGGTACATTTATCCATATGTTAGAGCAGGAAGATGAAGTGTTAAGAGAGAGTGCGTATCGTAATTTTTATGCAGGCTATGGTTCTATGATCCATACTTTAGCTGCTTGTTTAAATGGACAGACAAATCAGTTGAAATTTAATAGTACAGCACGTAAATATGCATCGAGTTTAGAATGTGCAGTCGATGCGAATAATGTTTCACCAAGAGTGTATGAACAATTGATTGAAACGGTGCATAAAAATATTCATGTTTTACATAAATATATGCGAGTACGTAAAGAAGTTATGAAGAAAGATAAACTTCACATGTATGATCTATATGTTCCTATGGTCAATGAATGTAATGTTCCTGTTTCTTTTGAACAAGCTAAAGAAGATGTTTTATATTCCATTCAATTGTATGGAACTGAATATGCCAAGGTGTATGAAAGAGGATTGAATTCTCGTTGGATCGATGTATATGAAAATGAAGGAAAGCGTTCAGGTGCATATTCTAGTGGACAAAGAGTACATCCATTTGTGTTGATGAACTTTGCGAATTCTTTAGATACAGAATTTACTTTAGCTCATGAAATGGGGCATGCGATGCATTCTTATATGTCTACAAAATATCAAGCTCCATTAGATCGTCACTATAAAATATTTGTGGCTGAAGTTGCGAGTACTTGTAATGAAGCTTTATTGATGGATTATTTGCGCAAACAAAACTTAGATCCTAAATTCCAGGCTTATTTGATTAATCACTTTATGGAACAATTTAGAACTACATTATTTAGACAGTGTATGTTTGCGGAATTTGAAAAAATCATCAATGAAAAGACAGCAAACAACGAAGTCTTAACAAGTGATACATTGAATCAAATCTATGCGGATTTAAATAAATTCTATTATGGTGAAGATGTGATTGTAGATGATGAAATCAGTATGGAATGGGCTCGTATTCCACATTTCTATATGAATTTTTATGTATATCAATATGCGACAGGATTTAGTGCAGCTATGGCTCTATCACAAAAATTACTTCATGGAACACAAGCCGATATTGAAGCATACTTATCTTTCTTAAAGTCAGGATGTACAAAGTCTCCAGTTGAATTATTGCGTATGGCTGGGGTTGATATGGCAAGTCCAAAACCAATTGAAGATGCGATTGAATTGTTTGATTCTTTAATTGATGAATTCGAGAGTATTATGAAGTAGAAAGTCGCTTGACTTTCTATTTTTTTGTCAGATAAATATTAGTGAAAAATAAATGACTAAAAATGGATGGCTTATGTTTGTAGGTAGAGAAAATGAGCTTAAGATTTTAAATCGCGTATTTTCATCAAACCGGCAAGAATCTGTATTGATATATGGGCGAAGAAGAATTGGAAAAACAGAATTGATCAAGAAAGCCATCGAAGATTTTGAAGGGGAGTATATTCAAGAATGCAAGTATAAAAATTTTAAAGTAACACAGACTGTTGTAGATCAAGAGATTGAATGAGTAAAAATGTAAATATGTCATGTTATAAATAGGGCTTTTTTTCGAAATTTGGTTTTGATTTAACGAATGATTCAAATATAATTCTATATACGTTGGATGATTTATATCATTCATTTTCAGAAAATATATGAAAACTATGGTATGATATTCACGAGGTGAATTAATGAATAAGTTAGAACAAGCACGCGCACAAATAGATGCGATCGATCGTGAAATGGCTAAGCTGTATGATGCCAGGTTGGATGCTGTTAAAGATGTGATTGCGTATAAAATAGAAAATGATTTACCAATTCTAGATTCGGGTAGAGAGCAGGTTGTGATTGAGAAAAATTTGCAGTTTATTCAAAATCCGGATTATAAAGAATATTATGAGTCTTTTATAAAATTTATTATGAAAGAATCGAAGGCTTACCAAAGAACGTTGCAGTCGCATGATAAAGTCGGATATTGTGGGGTTGAAGGTGCCTTTGGACATATGGTGAGTGAAAAGCTGTTTCCTTCCAATCCAAAAGTGGGTGTTTCTAGTTTTGAGGAAGTCTTTCAAATGGTTGCTCATTCAGACGTACAATATGGTGTGATTCCTTTTGAGAATACGAATTCTGGATTGGTTGGAGAAGTTTTAGATTTATTGATGGAATATCCAGTGTATATTCAGTCAATTTATGATCAAAAGATTGAACAATGTTTACTTGGAGTTCCTGGCAGTACATTAAAAGATGTGGAGTGGGTCTATTCAAAGGATCAAGCACTTTCACAATCTAAAGAATTCTTGAAGGAATTAAATGTACAAACGGTAGCCTATCCAAATACGGCGATGGCAGCTCAATATATTTCAGCACAGAAGGATGTGCATAAAGCAGCTATCGGTGCTAAGGAAAATGCAGAGCTGTATGGCTTAAAGGTGTTGGCTACAAACATTCAAGAAAATGCGACTAACACAACGCGATTCTTAGTAATTGGATTAAAGCCACAAATGCAGGGCAATCGCTTTAGTATGGTTTTATCGGTTAAACATGAAAGTGGTGCACTGGCTAAAATCATTGATTGTATTGCCAAGAATGGATTGAATATGGAAAGCATTCAATCTAGACCGATGAAAAATAAGCCTTTTGAGTATTTCTTCTTTGTTGAAATTGAAGGGGATATGTCAAAGGCAAATGATTGTATTGAACAGATTCAATCTGTATGTGAAAGTGTAAAAGTATTGGGAGCATATACTTTAAAGGAGGAAAAATAAGTATGAATTTTGTGAAGGAAAGTGTCAATCAAACACCAATCGTCGATACTGTATTCTCAATTGTTGCCAAGGCAAAAGAGGCTAAAGCTAAGGTGGGAAGTGAAAATGTTGTAGATGCGACAATTGGTTCTTTATATGATGAAGAAGGAACTTTGGTTGCCTTGGATAGTGTATATAGTTCATTAAAGAATTTAGATAATAAAGTATTGGCAGCGTACGCAGCTAGTTTTAGAGGAAATCCTGATTTTAGACAAAGAGTATACGACTGGGTATTAAATGGAAATTCACACCTAGAACATGAAGTGATCGCGACTCCTGGAGGAACAGGTGCTGTTGGTATGACTTTACAAGAGTGCTTAGATGAAGGGCAAACCGTAATCTTGCCAGAAATCGCATGGGGTTCTTATGCATTAATGGCGCAGATGCACAATTTGAATGTGGAAAAGTATAGTTTGTTTGAAGAAGATCACTTTAATTTAAATTCTTTTAAAACGGCTTGTAAGAAAGTAATGGAAAAACAAAATCGCTTAGTGATGGTAATCAACGATCCTTGTCACAATCCAACAGGATATTCTTTAAGTGAAGAAGAATGGAAAGAAGTGATCTCTTTCTTGAATGAATGTTCAAAAACACATGCTGTTGTATTGTTGAATGATATTGCGTATATTGATTTTTCTTCTAGACAAGAAAAGGCGAAAGAATACTTTGCGCAGTTTGATCAAATTGAGAAAAACTTTGTCGTGATTGTCGCATTTAGCTTATCTAAATCAATGACAAGCTATGGACTTCGTTGTGGAGCTGCCATTGTGTTAGGACAAGAAAAAGAAGCGGTAAATCAAGTGAAGATCGTGTTTGAAAAGGATGCGCGTGCAACTTGGTCAAATATCAATAATGGAGCTATGGCTACATTTGTGGATGTATTAGATAATCATAAAGATGCGTATGACCAAGAAAGATTGCATTATGTAAATTTATTAAAAGAACGTGGTGACATCTTTGTCAAAGAGGCTAACGAAGTTGGGCTAAAGCATTATCCTTATAAGGAAGGATTCTTTGTAACTTTATCTATGGATAATGAAACGCGTGACAAATTCCATGAGGCATTAATGGAAAATAACATTTTTACAGTCAAAGTAAATTTGGGTATTCGTGTTGCGATTTGTTCTTTATCTGTTGAAAAGACAAAGGGATTGGCAAAAAAGATGAAAGATATTTTGGATACAGTAGCTTAATACTGTATCTTTTTTTTCATCCACATATGTGGAACTCCTTCATCATCGTCGATTTGACCAAATTGAATATAACCTTGGTTTTCGTAGAATGGGCTGACACGAACTTGGGCGTGTACTACAATTAAATCTCCATTTAATTTTTTAATTTCTTTTTCTGCACTTTTTAGTAGTAAGTTTCCAATATGTTGATTTCGATATTCTTTTAATACGGCAACTCTTCCAATAGTGTAATGATTGTTTTCTTTGAAGAAACGACAAGTTCCGACAGGCTTTGTTTCATCGAAAACTACAATATGTGAACTGATTTGATCAATATCATCAAACTCATTTTCGAAGCCTTGTTCTTTTATGAATACCTTGATACGAATATCTTTTGCTTCTTGCGGTAAGGTTGTATATGTTTTTGTGTTCATAATCTTTCTTCTTTCTTTTCTTCAACATTAACAACTGAAAAATGAAAAGTCAAATATGATATAATATAAGGAAAGTTAGGTGGGCTGTGTATGCATATTTTTGAAGAGTCTTTAAATCGTTTTATTAAAAATTCATGGATATACTATGAAGCGAATGATCCTTATTATGCAGGTAAGATTGAACAGATTTCAATTGAAAGAGTACATGACAAGATTTTATATTATGAAGTAAAGGCAACTATTCAAACACGTTGGAGTGAAGAAATTTTAAATTTTAGAGTGAATGAATATGGAACACTTTTGACTACAAATTGTACTTGTTGCCAAGATCCACATTCAGGGTGTGTGCATTTAGTAAGTGTAGTACGAGCTATCAATGCGATAAATCCACAAACTTTTCCGTTTCATGTTGATTATCAAAACTATGTAAAAGAAAAAAATCGACAGGAAGAATTAGAACGTAAGCGTCGTCGTATAAATGACTTGAATCAAGTGGCATTTGAATTTTTAAAAGAAAAACAAGAAGATAAAGTAAATAGTTTTTTTAAGGAAAATGAAAATCGAATTCGATTGTCTTTATATCACACAAATTCATATTATTATGATCAGATTGCATTTAAATTAAAGATTCAAGTAAGCCGAGCTTATACGGTAAAAAATATACAAGATCTGTTACGTGGCTTTTTTGAGAAAAGATTGGAGTCTTTTGGGAAGAACACACAGATTTACTTGACTAATGATGATTTAGATGAGCCTAGCCAATTGATTTATAATTTTTTATTAAAATATGCTTTTACAAAAGATTGGCAAAAAGAAGGAGAAATTTATTCAGAATGTTTGGATGATTTCTTTAATCTAAATGCATCTTTGCCTAAAGAGTATACAGAATTTAAAACGTCTAAAAAAAATATAAAACTAGTTTTGAATTTGTTGGAACATGAAGATTGTTTTGAACTCAATACAGAACTAGATGATAGCTTTTTGATTGGCAATAAACATCTTTATATGGTGAATCATAAAGAAATTGTGCAATATACTATGGATCCAGATGGCTTTTTAGCTTCACTAGCCTATAATTTGCAACAAAATGATGGATGGTTAATTAAAAAGTCAGAATTCAAAGCTTTTTATTTACAATGCCTGCAACCGTATATGGAATACATAAAATTAGAAACAAATGTAGATGTGGAAAAGTATACAACTCTTATAGAGAATATTCGTGTGTATTCGGATTTAGAAAATGCCAATATGGTCGTATGGGGAACATATTTAGAGAATAACCAGAAGAAGAGTTTCTTTACGAATACAAATTCCAATCAAATAGCGAGTGTTGAAGCTATAATTCAGCATTATGCGGTAAAGATTGAAGATAATAAGGCTATTTTTAAAGGTAGAAGTGATGCACTCTATAATTTTTTGGATTATGGTATTCCATTGATTCAAAAACAGGCGGATGTGTATGTTTCGGAAGAGTTGAAACGATTGAAAAATCGTCGCAGTATGAATTTGAGTGTGAAAGTTTATGTGCAAAATGATTTATTGAAGATGGAATTGGATAGTGATATCAATGCGGATGAATTGTCGCATATTTTAAATGCATATCGAAAGAAGAAAAAGTTTTATCAATTAAAGAATGGTGAAATGATTGATTTGGAAGATACAGGATTAGAACAGTTGGATGAATTGGCTTCGACAATGAATTTAACAGCGAAAGATTTCAAAAAAGAGACAATTGAAAAGCCTGCGTATCAAGCGTTCCATTTAATGGACGTAGATTCAGAATTGGATGTTCGTAATGATGATTCGGTTACAGAATATACAAATCGATTAATGAAAGTAAAAGAACAGACGATTCAATTGAAGGATGAATATAAATCTTTATTGCGCACATATCAGCAGCAGGGTATTCAATGGTTGTATGATTTAAAAAATATGGGATTAAATGGAATTCTTGCCGATGATATGGGACTTGGAAAAACATTACAAGTCTTGGTATTTTATGAGCAGTATGTTTCAAAAGATAAACCAAGTTTGATTGTATGTCCAAGTAGTTTAATGTATAACTGGATGTCAGAAATCGAAAAATTTAAAATCGATGTGAATGCCGTATGTGTTACGGGGGTGCAAGAAGCTCGTAAAGATATTATTAAAGAAAACTATGAGCTTTATATCACAACATACGACTACTTGCGAAGAGATGTGGAATTATATGCGCCAATGGAATTTGAATATATTATTTTGGATGAGGCGCAGTTTATAAAGAACCCAAAAACGAAGAATGCGCAAAGTGTAAAATCATTAAAGAGTAGACATCGTTTAGCTTTAACGGGTACGCCAATTGAGAATGGTTTAAGTGAATTGTGGAGTATTTTTGATTTTCTATTGCCTGGATATTTATATAGTTTGAATTATTTCACAAAGAATTTTGAAAAACCAATTCAAATGGGAGATGAAAAAAGGAAGTCGCAGTTACAAAAGTTGGTTTCTCCATTTATTTTGCGAAGAACAAAAAAACAAGTACTAAAAGATTTGCCGGATAAAGTTGAGAAGGATATGTGGTTGAATTTTAGTCCGGAAGAAAAACAATTGTATCTTGCGAATTTGGCTCAGGTCAATGAACAGCTTCAACAGCAACTAGAACTAGAAAAGGTAGATTCAATTTTGATTCTTGCGATGATGACGCGTTTACGTCAGATTTGTTGCGAACCAAGAATGTTGTACGAAAACTATAAGGGTGAAAGTACAAAATTTTCGATGTGTTTGGATTTGATTGAAACCTTAAAAGAGAATGGCAAGAAGGTTTTGTTGTTTTCTAGTTTTACAAGTATTTTTGATGATTTCATTGAAGAATTTGATCGACGAGGCATCAAATATCATATGATTACGGGTGCGGTAGATAAAAAGAAGCGTAAAGAAGAAGTAGATGCTTTTCAAAATGATGATTCCAATGTATTCTTGATTTCTTTAAAGGCAGGCGGAACAGGTTTGAATCTAACAAAGGCACAGGCCGTTATTCATTTTGATCCTTGGTGGAATGTAAGTGCACAAAATCAAGCGACAGACCGTGCATATCGTATTGGACAGACAAAGAATGTTCTTGTTTATCAGTTGTTGATGAAGAATACGATTGAGGAAAAGATTTATGAAATGCAAAAACGCAAAAAAGAAATGAGTGATTTATTTGTTGAAAATTCGAATGGTGGAATATCAACATTATCTAAGGAAGAGCTAAAAGATTTGTTTTCAATGGATTAAGGCAATATATTTTTGAAATATATAGCCTTTTTCTTATGAATTGTGATAAAATAGTTGTAATGAAAGGGATTACATAAGGTGCGAAAATGAATAGAAGTGCAGGAATTTTATGTCCTGTTTTCTCTATCCCTGCAAATCAAGGGATTGGTGATTTAGGGCAAAAAACAATTCGAATGATTGATATTATTGCGGATGCGGGTTACAGTATATGGCAAATATTGCCGTTACAAATGACTGGTCCCACTCATTCTCCATATCAAACTTATTCTAGTTTTGCGGGAGATCCTATTTATATTAACTTGGATCGTTTGTGTGAAATGGGATTATTGACACAAAGTTCAATTGTGAATTGTAATAAGTTTAAAGACTTTATTGAATATGATAAGATTCGTGAATTTAAGGAACCTTATTTTCAAAAGGCCTTTAAAGTTTTTAAAAAAGAATTTGATTCATTCAAAGAAGATTTTGAGGCGTTTAAACGCGATGCATTCTGGTTAGAAGAATGGTCTGCTTACTCGTTGTTTAAGAGTTTTTACAATGGGACTCCATGGTTTGAATGGGAAGATGAATATAAAAATTGGCCAAAAAATCGTGATATCGATTTAAATGACTATCAGAATGAAATTTTGTATATTCAGTTTTTACAGTTTATATTTTATAAACAATTAGATGAGATTCAGATGTATGCACATGCAAGGAATCTGAAAATTATGGGGGATATGCCTTTCTATGTAGATTTAGATAGTGCAGATGTGTGGTGTAATCGTGAGGCTTTCTTATTAGATGAAGAAGGAAAACCAGAATTTATTGCTGGCTGTCCTCCGGATTATTTTAGTGAAACAGGACAACGTTGGGGTATGCCAATCTATGATTTTGATGCGCAAGAAGAGAATGGATATCTTTTTTGGTGCAATCGTATGAGTTGGATGAACCGTTGTTATGACATGGTAAGAATTGATCATTTTAGAGCTTTTGATACATATTGGAAGATACCAGAATCTTGTCCAACAGCTATTGAAGGAAAATGGATCTTAGGACCAGCTCATAAATTGATGGACGCGATTTTAAAAGCGTGTCCAGATATTGTTTTGGTGGCTGAAGATTTAGGATTGATTCGTCCAGAAGTGATTGAACTTGAAGATGATTATGGTATACCTGGCATGGATGTTTTATTGTTTAGAATGGAAACTAAGCAATTAAAGAAAAAGGCAAAGAAAAATTCTGTGTTATATACAGGTACACATGATAATGCGACATGTAATGAAGATTATCATACATATGATTCAAATAAGCGTATTAGTTTGCGTCGATTCTTTAAAAATCAGGGATATTCAAGTCGTTCTTTTAATGAGATGCTTTGTCAATATGCTCTAGACACGGATGCAGATACTGTCATATTGCCGATTTGGGATATTTGTGGATTTAAAGAAGAGGCACGAATCAATACACCAGGAACTGTGTCGAATAAAAACTGGACTTGGAAATTAAAAGATTTTAAAACATTCCCAGATAAGCTTATGAGTACAAAAGAGTGGATCAAAAAGTCAAATCGTTAAAGATAAGGTGAATTATAGAGCAGAAATCATCAATTTTTGCTCTTTTTCTATCGTAAAAAAGTAAATGTCGTGCAATTAGACACAATAGATAATTTTTGCAATTTAGTGTCGAATGCAGATACAATTAAAAATGAAAGGGCTTAACAGTAATCGAAAGTAGATGTCGAAAGTGTCGATTTTACTTAAAATTTACCGAATAGTGTCTTTTTTGTTTGGAACTACAGACTAAAAATTGATTTCTTAATAAAATGATATCGTCGACAGGCGATATTTGTTAGGAGGTGTAAAATGAATCAGTTAACGTCAAAACAACAGATTTATAACTATCTTCAAAAAATGTCGCAACATTTTCAATTAGATCGTTTTTCAAATTTCACAACAATAACAATTAGTAAAGAATTAAGTATTTCGCGTTCTTTAACTTCTCAATATTTAAATGAGTTAGTAAAAGATGATTTGGTTGTGAAAATCAGTTCAAGACCTGTTTATTATTTGTCGAAAAATGTTTTAGAACAAATTTATCATGTTGTTCTAAAACAAAATGAATATATTTCAATTCATGAATTAATGCAGGAATTAAAATATAATTCTCCAGATTTGAAGGATTTCCAAAAATCAGTCGGGTATGATGGTAGCTTGAGTTATCCGATTTCTCAGATAAAATCTGCATTATTATATCCAGATGGACTTCCAATTATTCTATATGGAGAGCGTGGAACAGGAAAGATGTACTTGGTAAGCTGCATGAAAGAGTTTTGCCAGAATCATTTGAATGAAAAAGGTCATATTGTTTTAGATGTAAAAAAGGTTTCTTTACATGAAGAGCGAACAGCTCAAATGGAAGATCTGTTTGGATATGAACATAATGGTGAAGTAAAGAAGGGAATCTTAGAAAATTCAGATGGGAAAATGTTGTGTATACAAGATGCACAATATTTGTCGGATCAAGCTCAAGAAAAAATTGCAGACTTTCTTCGTTATGGATACTTTTGTCGAGAGGGCAATGAATATGTTCGTGTTCAATCAAAAGTAAGGCTTGTTCTTTGTATTGAAAATGAACCCAGAATTTCATTAAATGAAAATTTGTTAATCAATATACCAGTGATCTGTCATATTCCTAGTTTACAAGAACGTAGTGAAGATGAGCGTACACGGTTAGTTGTTCATTTTTTCCAAGAGGAACAAGAGCGGTTAAAAAGAAAAATATTAATTTCAGAGAAGTTGTGTAATTTCTTAGTAAATCACCAATTTCAAGGAAATATAAGTGATCTTCAAAAATCTATCAAGGCTATTTGTGCCAATGCGTTTAGTGAAACCATTCATGAAGAGGAAATGGAAGTAAGAATTTATCACTTACCGACACATCTTCTTGAACAGATGAGTGTGGATAAATATGAAAAAGAAGAAGCTACATTTGTGCGTATCGATTCATTTGAAAAACATGAATTAGGTGAAAAGATGATTCAAATGTGGGAACAGCTTTTGAATGCATATGAGGATTTGAAAAACAAAGTAAATTCACAAGCTAGATTTTTAGAGATTGGTCAAAATGCAGTCCGTCATTATTATGATGTTTTAGTGTTTGAACAGTCATATCACGATGCTCGTATTGATGCGATGAATAGTTTAGTGATGGATGTATTGAATATAGTGAAAAATGCGAAAAACATCATTCTTCCAGTAAATTGTGCGTATGTATTAACGCGTATGATTATTTCAACAGGTAGAAATACTTCTTTATTGAATCAATGGGAATCGAATTATTCAAAAGATATTCAAGAATGTTTACAAACAATGTCAGACATGATGATGAATGAGTCGATTATTGCAGATCAGATTATTAAGCAAATAAAAACAGCTACGAATGTTAGTTTGTCAAATATGAATAAGATTTTCTTAATGCTGAATATTCGTATGTACAACAAAGAACTTCAAGGTCAAGATACCATGGGAATTATTTTGAGTCATGGATATTCAACGGCTTCTTCCATTGCGGATGCAGCAAACTCATTGTTGAATCATTATATTTTTGAAGCAATCGACATGCCACTAGATACGCCAGTGGAAGAAATTACTAAAAAATTAAATGAATATATCAACAATAACATGCATTTAAAGAACATTATCTTATTAGTGGATATGGGATCTTTAGAAGAGATTGGAGATGTAATTAGTGACACGATGAATGTAGGTGTAATCAATAACATCTCTACTTCTTTAGCATTAAATGTTGGGATGAAAATGATTCAGCATCATGATTTAGAAACAATTCTAAGTGAGTCGTGTGAAGAAAATCAGTGTCATTATAAAATATTATCTGTCGCAAAAAAAGAGAAGGCGATTGCCATCACAAATGATGTTAGTGTTTCAGTAAGTGAAAAATTATCGCATTTGTTGCAGAATAGTCTTCCTAAAAAGGTGGATATTAAGTTTATAGAATATGACTATGATTGTTTACAGAAAAATAAACATGATGATCCTTTGTTTGAAAAATATGATGTGGTTTTAATGGTAAAACCATTGAGTTTGAAATTAAAAGGGGTTCGAAGTGTTTCTTTAGAAGATATTATGAATTTTAAAGATATTGATATATTAAATTCAATCTTTAAACCATATTTAGATGAGGATGAAATTGAAGAGTTTAATCAAAATTTATTAAAGAATTTCTCAATTCAATCTGTCATGGAAAATCTAACAATTTTAAATCCACAAAAATTATTGGATTTTGTTAGTGAATCCGTACAAAACTTACAGTTGGTTATGCAGAAAAAATTTCAAAGTCGTACAATCATTGGAATTTATATCCATATTTGTTTCCTTGTTGAGCGTTTGGTAACAAAGACAGCAATTGAAATATATGAGAATTTAGATGATTTTGCGAATAACCATAGTGATTTTATTGAGCAGGTGAATCAAAGTTTTGATTCCATGTTGAAAAATTATCATGTAAAGATGCCAATTTCTGAAATTGCATACTTATATGAATATATAGCGGATGATGAAGATGAAAGAAAGGTAGCAAGCGATGATGAATTTTAAAGATAAATTATGTGGAATGAACAGTCATTATAGATTTTATTCTTTTGAACGTTTTTTTCAGGAAATGAATCGTTTAGGTATTAAAAATGTAG
>OLXK01001709.1_pt1 | contig 14452 bp, 10 predicted proteins | sample 1674321 | NCBI WGS metagenome assembly OLXK01 (sample SAMEA103958162, study PRJEB25191) | human gut metagenome | reverse complement strand
CGCAGCGCTTCCGCCGGAGCAGTGAAAGAAAAAGGTCTCCTTTTTGAAAAAAGCACAAGCGGCGCGTCCGGTTTCGGACGCGCCGCTTGGTTTTTCAGATTTTCCGGGGGATCATTTTCCCGCCTCGGTCTCGCAGTACAGGCAGCGGTAGACGCGCCGCTCCCGATCCGTCAGCACGAACTCCTGCGGCAGCTCGCGCTCGGTCGAGGTGATGCAGCGCGGGTTTTTGCACCGCAGCACGCCGTGGATGCGCTCGGGCAGCTTGAGCGTGCGCTTTTCCTGCAGCTCGCCGCCGCGGATGATGTTGACCGTGATACTCGGATCGACGTAGCCGATCAGATCCCAGTCGAGCTCCATCTCGCCGTCGATCTTGATGATGTCCTTGCGGCCGAGCTTGCCGCTGGTGACGTTTTTGAGGATGGCAACGGTGCAGGCGAGCTTGTCCAGACCGAGGATCTGGTAGAGCTCCATGGCCTTGCCGGCCGTGATGTGGTCGATGACGATCCCGTTTTGAATCGAATCAATAAGCATAACGTTTCTCCTCCCGTCAGTCGATGCCCAGCAGCTTGAGCATGAGCGCCATGCGGATATAGCGGCCGTTTTTCACCTGCTTGAAATAGCAGGCGCGCGGATCGTTGTCCACGGCGGCGGCGATCTCGTTGACGCGCGGCAGCGGGTGCAGGATGCTCATGTCGGGCTTGGCAGTCTCGAGCTTATCCGGCGTGAGAATATAGCTGTCGCGCAGGCGCAGGTAGTCCTCCTCGTTGAAAAAGCGCTCGCGCTGCACGCGGGTCATATACAGCACGTCCAGCTCCGGCATCACGGCCTCGAGCGACGTGGACTGCGTGTAGGGGACGCCGGGCTTTTTGAGATACTCGTCCTTCACGTAGCGCGGGAGCTTGAGCTCCTCCGGGGAGATGAGCACGAAGCGGATGCCCGTGCAGCGGCTCATGGCGGCGACGAGCGAGTGCACCGTGCGGCCGAACTTCAGGTCGCCGCACAGGCCGATCGTCAGGTCGTCCAGCCGCCCCTTTTCGCGGTAGATGGTCATGAGGTCGGCCAGCGTCTGCGTGGGGTGGTTGTGTCCGCCGTCGCCCGCGTTGATGACCGGGACCTGCGCGTACATGGACGCGACCAGCGGCGCGCCCTCCTTGGGATGGCGCATGGCGATGATGTCGCTGTAGCAGCTGACGACGCGCACGGTGTCCGCGACGGTCTCGCCCTTGGAGGCGGACGAGCTCTCCGCCGAGGCGACGCCGAGCACCTTGCCGCCGAGCGAGAGCATCGCGCTCTCAAAGCTCAGGCGCGTGCGCGTGGACGGCTCGAAAAACAGCGTGGCGAGGATCTTCCCGTCGCACTTGTGGGCATATTGCTCGGGGTGCTCCATGATCGCGCAGGCGGTGTCGATGAGCTCCATGATCTCCTGCGGGGTCAACTGCATAATGTCGATCAGATGCTTCATATCACACCTGACTTTCTGCCCGGATCCAGCTCTCGTCGGAGGGGTTTTCGCGGAAGGCCAGCAGCCGCGCGACGTCGGCCTCGGTGATGTAGCCCTCCTGTGCACCCGTGCTGGCGACGGTGTCCAGATCCGTGAGGCTCACGTTTCTGACCTGCGCTGCGGCGAGCCGCTCCACGCCCTTTTTCATGCCGTAGGTGAAGATGCTCACGACGCCGAGCACCTCCGCGCCGGCTTCACGCAGCGCGTCCACCGCGTCGAGCACGCTGCCGCCGGTGGAGATCAGGTCCTCGACGACCACGACCTTCTGCCCCGGGACGAGCTTGCCCTCGATGCGGTTCTGGCGGCCGTGATCCTTGCTGCTCGAGCGGACATAGCCCATCGGCAGACCGAGCAGATGCGCGGCGATGGCGGCGTGGGCGATGCCGGCCGTGGCCGTGCCCATGAGCACCTGCGCCTGCGGATACTCGCGCCTGACCGTCTCGGCGATGGCGCGCTCGACCAGATCACGCACCTCGGGCGCGGTCAGGATGAGGCGGTTGTCGCAGTAGATGGGGCTCTTGATGCCGCTGGCCCACGTGAACGGCTCCTGCGGGCGCAGGAACACTGCCTCGATCGAGAGCAGGCTGCGCGCAACTTCGTGTTTGATATCCATAGCAGTTCCTCCTGTTGAAAAAGTCTCTGATCCGGCGCTCAGCCGACGAACGCGGCCACGCACCGGCGATAGGCGGCGACGGGATTGTCCGCCTGCGTGATCGGGCGGCCGACGACGATGTAGTCCGAGCCGAGCTCCCGGGCGCGCTCCGGCGTCGTGACGCGCTTCTGGTCGCCGCTCTCCCCGTCGGCAAAGCGCACGCCGGGCGTCACGGTCAGAAAGTCCGCGCCGCAGCGCGCATGGATGCTGCCCGCCTCCAGCGGGGAGCAGACCACGCCGTCAAGACCGGCATCGCGCGCATTGCGCGCATAGTGCAGCACGACCTCGTCGATCGGCGCGTGGATGAGCAGCTCCCGGTCCATGCGCTCCTGATCCGTGGAGGTCAGCTGCGTCACGGCGATGAGCAGCGGGCGCGTGCCGTCCGGCCGGGTCAGTCCCTCGAGCGCGGCGCTCATCATGGCCTTCGTGCCGGCAGCGTGGAGGTTGATGATATCCACATCCAGCGCCGAGAGCGCGGCCATCGCCTTTTTGACCGTGTTCGGGATGTCGTGCAGCTTGAGGTCGAGAAAGATCCTGTGGCCGCGCGCGCGGATCTGGCGCACGATATTCGGCCCTTCGGCATAAAACAGCTCCATGCCGATCTTCACAAACGGCTTCTCGTCCTGAAAACGGTCGAGAAACGCGAGCGTCTTTTCCCGGCTGTCAAAATCCAGCGCGATGATAACGTCCTTACCCATGATGTGCTCCTCCTATGATGTCTCTGAGATCGTCGATGCCGAAGCGCGCCATCGCGTCCGGCAGAGTTTCAATGATGTGCTTGCAGGCATACGGCTCGACCAGGTTCGCCGCGCCCACACCGACCGCCGTTGCGCCCGCGAGCATCAGCTCCAGAACGTCCTGCGCGTTCGTCACGCCGCCCATGCCCACGATGGGGATGCGCACCGCCTCATACACCTGATAGACCATGCGCACGGCCAGCGGGAACATACCGGGGCCGGACATGCCGCCGGTCCGGTTGGCCAGCAGCGGGCGGCGGCGCGCAAGGTCGATGCGCATACCCGGCAGGGTGTTGATGAGGCTCACGCCGTCCGCGCCCGCGTCCTCGCAGGCCCTGGCAACGGCGGCAATGTCCGCCGCCGTCGGCGAGAGCTTGAGGATGATCGGCTTTTTCGTCACGGCGCGCACCGCGCGCGTCACCTCTGCCGCGGCCGACGGCTCCGCGCCGAAGGCAGCGCCGCCGCCGTGGACGTTCGGGCAGGAGATGTTGACCTCCAGCCAGCCGACCTGCGGCTGCGCGTCAAGCCTGGCGCAGACCTCGGCATATTCTTCCACGCTGAAGCCGCTCACATTCGCCATGACCGGCTTGTGAAACACCTTTTTCAGTTCCGGCAGCTCGTGCGCGATGACCGCGTCCACGCCGGGGTTCTGCAGTCCCACCGCATTGAGCAGACCGCCGGCATACTCGGCGATGCGCGGCGTGGGGTTGCCGAAGCGCGGCGCGCGCGTCGTCCCCTTGAAGGAGAACGTGCCGAGCATATTGATGTCATACAGCTGCGCAAACTCCTGCCCGTAGCCAAACGTGCCGCTGGCCGGGATGATGGGGTTGGCCAGCTCGATCCCGCAGAGCGTTACGGCTGTTGCGGCCATACGATCTCCTCCTTTGTGAACACGGGCCCGTCCTTGCAGACGCGCTTGCTGCCGTGCGTCGTTTCGCAGGTGCAGCCCATGCACGCGCCGAAGCCGCAGCCCATGCGCGCCTCAAGGCTCAGCTGACCGTCGAGCGGCGTCGCGCTGCACAGCGCCTGCAGCATGGGCATCGGCCCGCAGGCATACACATAGGTGCCGCCCTCGGGCAGCGCCTCGGTCACGAAGCCGCGCGCGCCCATGGTGCCGTCCTCGGTCACGACCGTGACGGGGATGCCGATCGCACAAAACGCATCGGCAAGCAGCACCTCTGCCGCCGTGCGAAAGCCGAGCACGGCCAGCGGGCTGCGCCCCTCGGCCACGAGCTGCTGCGCCAGACCGTACAGCGGGGACGCGCCCACGCCGCCGCCGGCCAGCAGCGGCCGCGCACCGGCGGGTGCGGTGTCAAAGCCGTTGCCGAGACCGACCAGCAGGTCCAGCTCCGTGCCCGGCGCCAGCGTGCTCAGCTGCGCCGTGCCTGCGCCCGCCACTTTATAATACAGCGTCAGCGCGCCGTCACTCCAGCTGCACACCGACACGGGGCGGCGCAGAAAATATCCGGCAAGCCGGATGTCTACAAACTGCCCCGGCGCGGTGATCGCGGCGGTGTCCCCCGTGAGCTGCAAACGGTAGGTGTCACGGGCGACGGGCGCGTTTTCCGCAATGGTGAAAACTCTCTGCTGCACGGCTTACTCCGCGTGGATCGTGGACACGGCCAGCGTCGTCTCCTCGAGCACGTCGAGCAGTACGCGCACCGTATCGAGCGAGGTAAAGACGGTCACGCCGTTTTCCACCGCGCAGCGCCGGATCGCGGCGCCGTCCTGCGCGTGGACGCTCGAATGGATGGAGCGGGTGTTGATGATGTAGCTGACGTAGCCGCTGCGGATGGAATCGAGGATCTCGTGGCTGCCGTCGCTGATCTTGCCGCGCACGCGCGTGCGGATGCCGAAGGACTTGAGGTAGGCAGCCGTGCCTGCGGTCGCCTCGATGTTAAAGCCCATCTCATAGAACCGGCGCACGAGCGGCAGGCCCTCGGGCTTGTCCTCATCGGCCAGCGTCACGAACACGGTGCCGTAGTTCTGCACGTTCATGCCGGAGGCCTGCAGCGCCTTGTACATGGCGCGCGAGAGCTTCTTGTCGTAGCCGATGGCCTCGCCCGTGGACTTCATCTCCGGGGAGAGGTAGGCGTCCAGCCCGTGGAGCTTGGCGAAGGAGAACACCGGCGCCTTGACATAGCAGCGCTCTTTTTCCGGCGGATACAGGTCGAAGATGCCCTGCTCCTTGAGGCTCGTGCCGAGGATGACGTTGGTGGCGATGTCCGCGAGCTGATAGCCCGTGGCCTTCGACAAAAACGGCACCGTGCGCGACGAGCGGGGGTTGACCTCGATGATGTAGACATGGTCGCTCTTATCGACGATGAACTGGATGTTATACAGGCCGACGATGCCGATGCCCAGACCGAGCTTCTTGGCATAGGTCAGGATCGTGCCCTTGACCTTGTCGGAGATGGAAAACGGCGGGTAGACGCTGATGGAGTCGCCGGAGTGGACACCGGTCCGCTCGACCAGCTCCATGATGCCGGGCACGAACACGTCTCTGCCGTCGCAGATGGCGTCGACCTCGACCTCACGGCCGGAGATGTACTTGTCGACCAGCACGGGCTTGCCCTCGCCGGTGCGCACGGCATTCTGCAGGTAGTGGCGCAGCATCTCGTCGTCTGCCACGATCTCCATGGCGCGGCCGCCCAGCACGAACGACGGACGCACCAGCACCGGATAGCCCACCGCGTGCGCAGCCTTGAGGCCGTCGTCCAGATTCGTCACCGCCGCGCCCATCGGCTGCGGGATGTTCAGCTCGAGCAGCAGCTTTTCAAAGCAGTCGCGGTTTTCCGCGCGCTCGATCGCGGCGCAGTCTGTGCCGATGATCTGCACGCCGCGCGTCATGAGCGGCTGCGCCAGATTGATAGCCGTCTGGCCGCCGAGACTGGCGATCACCTGATCGGCCTGCTCCTCGTGCAGGATGTTCATGACGTCCTCGGGCGTGAGGGGCTCGAAATACAGCTTATCGGCGGTCGTGTAGTCGGTGGAGACCGTCTCGGGGTTGTTGTTGATGATGATGGCCTCGTAGCCCGCGCGCCGGATGGTCTGCACCGCGTGGACGGTGGAGTAGTCAAACTCCACGCCCTGACCGATGCGGATCGGACCCGCGCCGAGCACGACGACCTTCTTCTTGTCCGAGCGGCGCGCCTCGCTCTTTGCGCCGGGGGCATAGGTGGAGTAGAAATAGGGGATGTAAGCGCCGGTGTGGCTGGTGTCCACCATCTTGTAGGCGGGGTAGAGCCCCAGCTGCACGCGCTGGGCATACACATCCTCCTCGCGCACGCCCCAGAGCCGCGCGATGTAAGGGTCACAGAAGCCCATCTGCTTGGCCCGCTTGAGCGTCTCTCCGTCGCCCTTGTGCGTGCAGAGCGTCTGCTCCATGTCCACGATGGTGCGGATGGTCTCGAGGAAGAACGGCGTGATCATCGTCAGCGCAGCGACCTCGTCCACGCTCGCGCCCAGACGCAGCAGCTGCGCGACGGCAAAGAGGCCGTCATCACGGAACTGGCGCAGGTACTCGGTCAGCTCCGCCTTGGTCATGTTCTGGAACTTCGGCAGCCAGAGGTGCTGCGCGCCGATCTCCAGCGAGCGGACGGACTTGAGCAGGCACTCCTCGAGCGTGCTGCCGATGCCCATGACCTCGCCCGTGGCCTTCATCTGCGTGCCGAGCGTGTTGGCGGCGGTCGAGAACTTATCGAACGGGAAACGCGGCAGCTTTGCGACCACGTAGTCCAGCGACGGCTCGAACGCGGCCGTCGTGTTGGCGACGGCGATCTCGTCGAGGTTCATGCCGACGGCGACCTTGGCCGTGACGCGCGCGATGGGATAGCCGCTGGCCTTGCTCGCCAGCGCCGACGAGCGGGAGACACGGGGGTTGATCTCAATGAGGAAGTACTCCGAGGTCTTGGGGTTGAGCGCAAACTGCACGTTGCAGCCGCCCTGGATCTTCAGCGTGCGGATGATCTTGATCGCGCTGTCGTTGAGCATCTTCATGTCATGGTCGCTGAGCGTCATGATCGGCGCGACGACGGCGGAGTCGCCGGTGTGCACGCCCACGGGGTCGATGTTCTCCATGCCGCAGATGGTGATGGCGCGGTCGGACGCATCGCGCATGACCTCAAACTCGATCTCCTTATAGCCCTTGACACTCTTTTCGATCAGCACCTGATGGATGGGCGAGAGCTTGAACGCCTGCATACCCAGCTCGACGAGCTGCGCCTCATCGTCGGCAAAGCCGCCGCCCGTGCCGCCGAGCGTGAACGCCGGGCGCAGCACGACCGGATAGCCGATGGCCGCGGCCGCAGCCTTGGCCTCCTCGAGGTTGTAGGTGATCTGCGACGGGATGACCGGCTCGCCGATGCTCTGGCAGAGCTCCTTGAACTGCTCGCGGTCCTCGGCGCGGCGGATGCTGTCGCTGTCCGTGCCGAGAAGCTCGACCTGGCACTCCTTGAGCACGCCCTTCTGCTCGAGCTGCATCGCCAGATTCAGACCGGTCTGGCCGCCGATACCCGGGACGATCGCGTCCGGGCGCTCCTTGCGCAGGATACGCGCCACATACTCCAGCGTCAGCGGCTCCATGTACACCTTGTCCGCGACGGAGGTATCCGTCATGATCGTGGCGGGGTTGGAGTTGACGAGGATGACCTCGTACCCCTCCTCCTTGAGCGACAGGCACGCCTGCGTGCCGGCATAGTCGAACTCAGCGGCCTGGCCGATGACGATCGGGCCGGAGCCGATGATCATAATTTTCTTCAGATCCGTTCTTTTGGGCATGTGATTTCCTCCTCAGTACGTAAAAGGTTCTGTATGTGATGTATTTTTGTATGTAGGTGTAAGGCGCTCAGACCTGTGCGTCCTGCCAGACGACAGCACCGCCGCAGACGTTGCGCACGCACCGCCCGTAGACCGTCTGTCCGGCGAAGGGCGTGCTCTTTCCCATGGAGCAAAACTGCGCCGGGTCGATGCGGTACTCCGTGTTCAGGTCCCAGACGGCATAATCGTCCGCGCGCAGCGGGAAGCCGAAGCGCTTTCGGGGGTTGACCGCCATGAGCTCCACAAGCTTGTCGAGCGTCAGCACGCCGGTGCGCACAATGTGTGTGTAGAGAATGGGGAACGCCGTCTCGAGACCGACAATGCCCATGGCGCTCCCGGCGAGGCCCTTGGCCTTTTCCTGCGCGCTGTGCGGCGCGTGGTCGGTCGCGATCATGTCCACCGTGCCGTCGAGGATGCCCTCGAGCAGCGCGTCCCGGTCTGCCTGCGTGCGCAGGGGCGGGTTCATCTTGAAGCTGCCGTCCTCGCGCAGGTCGTCCTCGGTCAGCACGAGGTAGTGCGGCGCGGTCTCGCAGGTGACGTCCAGTCCCTGCGCCTTCGCCCGGCGGATGAGCGCCACGCTCTCCTTGGTGGACACGTGGCACATATGATAGGCGCAGCCCGTCTCGCGCACCAGCTCGAGATCGCGTTCCAGCTGCCGCCACTCGCTCTCGCTGCTGATGCCCTTGTGCCCATGGGCGCGGGCATACGCACCGTCGTGGATATAGCCGCCGTGCAGGAGGGTGTTGTCCTCGCAGTGCGCGGCGATGAGCTTGCCGAGACTTGCCGCCTTGCGCATCGCGGCGCGCATCACGTCCGCATCCTGCACGCCGCTGCCGTCGTCGGAAAAGCCGGCAACGTAGGGCGCGAGCTGCTCCATGTCCGCAAGCTCCCTGCCGCCGCGGTGCGCGGTGATCGCACCGTAGGGCGTCACGTCAATGACCGCATCCGTGCGGATGCGCTCCAGCTGGGGGGCAAGCGTCTGCAAACTGTCCGGCGCCGGATCCAGATTGGGCATGGCGCACACGCGGCTGTATCCGCCGTGCGCCGCAGCAAGCGTGCCGGACGAAATGGTCTCCTTATAAGAAAAACCCGGCTCACGGAGATGTACATGTACATCTACGAAACCAGGTAATACCACGAAAGAAGAAATATCAAGTTCGTCACCGGCAATGCTGCCGCTGCCAAGAAAAACAGAATCACGGTTGCCGGAAAAAAGATCCCACCCAAATGCCTGCATATTCTCTGCGGCCGCAACCATTTTTCCTCGCCTCATTTCTGCCGAATCGCAAATTTTTGATATAATATCACAAAAACGCCCGGTCTGTCAACAAATCCGGCGGCTTTGCGCGCCGTCTTTTTGCACGAAAAATTCCGTCATTTTCCGCCCTGTGTTGACACGCAAACCAGCGCACAATACAGTGCTGGAAAACCGAACACAGACAGGCTCAGCGGCGCGCCCGTTTGGGCGCGCCGCCTTTGCTTTGCGTAAATGAAAGAAGGGAGAAGGATGTATTCCGGGGATCAGTCCTCGAGCTCCGCCGCGACATTGGACGCGTCGTACTCGCGCTCCTTGATCGGCAGCGTTGCCAGCGAGCAGAGCACGTAGGAGATCGTGACCGTGGCGATGGCCACCGAGATCATGTTCATATCGACCAGCTTGCCCATGAGGATGGGGGCGATGAACGCGCCCAGACGGCCGATGTTGAACGTGAAGCCGACGCCGGTGCTGCGCAGGTGCGTCGGGAAGCACTCGCCGATGAACGTCGCGTGGATGCCGGTGGGCATGCCGTAGCAGACACCGTAGAGCAGCATGAGCACGAGGATGTTGCTGCTGTTGGCCCAGAAGGCCAGGCACAGGCCGAAGATCGCCGTGCCGATGGTGCCGATGAGGAAGAGCTTCTTGCGGCCGATCTTGTCGGCGATCTTGCCGCCGCCGGCCGTGCCGATGATCATGGCGATGTAACCGGCCGCGGTGATCCAGCCGCCGGACTGCATGCCGACCTGCGACTGCACGTAGTTGGGCAGCCAGGTGATGAGGCCGTAGTAGCCGTAGAAGTACAGGATCATGGAGATCGACCAGATGATGAAGGACTTGCGCATACGCGGGTGTGCCCAGATCTCGGCATAGGCATTGACTTTTTTGCCCTCAGCCTGATCGCGCTTGTCGCGGTTGGCCTTGGCGGCGGTGAACGAGGGGGCGTCCTTCATGCCGAAGATCATGAAGATGACGAAGATGATGGGCAGCGCGCAGATGCGGAAGCACCAGCGCCAGCCGATGCTGGGCAGCGCGAACGCCGACATGGCGCAGCAGACGACATAGCCGAAGTTCCACACGGAGGTAGCGACGCCGCTCATGAAGCCGCGCTTATTGGTGGGCACGAATTCGCCGATGAGGATGGAGGCGATGTAGTAGCAGCCGCCGAGGCCGACGCCGGTGACAAAGCGCAGCAGGCCGAAGATGGAGTAAGACTGCAGCAGCGAGGTCGCAAACACGGCCAGCGTTGCCAGAATGACGTCGACGATCAGGATGTTTTTGCGTCCGAAGCGGTCGGCAAGGTAGCCGGCCACCATGCCGCCGAGCATCTGACCCATGAAGGTATAGGTACCGAGCGAGCCCGCCTGCACTGCCGTGAGCGCGAGGTCGGTTCGAATGGTCGAGATGCAGACAGAGTACATCATGGTCGCCAGACCGGCGGTCAGCATGGAAACGAAGGACCCGAGCAGCGCATTGCGCGAGTACTTCTTGAGTTCAAGTTCTGTCATGGTTTTCTGTTTCCTCTCTAAATGGATTCAATGATAGATGTTGTACGTACCTTCTTTGTGCACCTGCGCACGCGGCGCTGCGGCCGCATAGCCGACGATGGCGATGCCCCAGCACACGTGCGTGTCCGGCACGCCGAATGCACGCAGGACGGGGCGCACGCGCGCGTCGTCGCAGATGTCGCGGGCCTGATTGATCCAGCATGAGCCGATGCCCATGTCGGTAGCCCGCAGGAAAATGTTTTCGAGCATGCAGCCGACTTCCAGCTTCTGATTGTCGTTGCCGCGCTCGACGCAGGCGAGGATCGCAGCCGCCGGCGCATACATATTATATCCGGGACGGCCGAGCACCTCGGCGAACACGCGCGCAAGTTTCTGCACGTTCTCGTGTCCGGCGATCACGCACAGATGCCGCGCATGATCGTGAAATGCCCACGGCGCCGCAAGCCCGGCGCGAACCAGCTCGGTGAGCTGCTCGTCGCTCAGCTCCGCGTCCGTAAAGGCGCGGATGCTGGCGCGGGAATACAGAATTTCCTGAAAATCAGCCATTGTTCATTCCTCCGCTGTGCCAAGTGCTTTTTGCTGTTTTTCCGCCGCTCTGAGCGCGAGATACTGCTTGCGGTACGGCCCTTTGAACAGGCCGACGAGCAGGATCACCATCGCCGCAGCGCCGAAGCCGATGATGATCTTCCACGCGAGACCGAACGACGCCGCCGTCCCGTCGGAGATGATGCCGCCGAGCAGCATGGGAACGCAGACGTTGCCGATCATCATTGCGCCGGCATATGAGCCGATGATCTCATCATAATACTTGCGGCCGAAGGCCTCGGGGATCAGGTAGGGTGCGGTCGCGTTGTCGAGCGGGCCGTTCATGCCGCACAGGATGACCGTGACGAGCAGCAGCGCAAACGAGCCGGTGTTGTTCATGAGCACGATCGCGCAGGCGTAGCCGACGATGGACACGACGTGCATCAGCACGACCATCTTCACACTGCCGAGCTTGTCGGCCATGACGCCCATGAGGATCATGCCGGCCGCGATGCAGACCGACAGCACGGACGCCCAGTTGGAATACGTGACGGTGTCCAGACCGATGGGGCCGCGGAAGAACGCGCCGTTGTAAAACCGGAACGCCACGCCGGGGAACGAGGAGATCGCAAGGCCAATCCACAGCAGCCAGTAGCTGGGCGTCCTGCGCGCCGCGGCCAGATCGAGTCCGCCCTGACGGCTCTCTTTTTCCTTCTTTGCCGCGACGGCCGCGGCGATCTCCGCCGCTTTCTCATAGCCGTAGGGCTTCACGCCGAGCTTGGCGGGGTCATCGACGATCATGAAGATCGTGACCAACAGCAGCAGCACGCCGCCGAGTGCATGGCAGCGGTAGGCGACCTGATAGCCGTAGGCCGCGATGAGCCGGCCGACGATCGGCAGGATGATCATGCCGCCGAAGCCGTAGCCGCCCATGATGAAGGCCAGCACGGACGAGCGCTTGTCCACAAACCAGTTGGTGATGACGACGGAGACCGGCGTCGCGCAGGCGAAGAGCGTCACAAGGCCGCCCAGCGTGCCGCAGATGCGCAGAAACCAGATCGTCTCGGCATAGGAGTACAGAATGTAATGGAACATCAGCAGCAGATCACCGAAGATCAGGAGCTTTTTGGCACCGAATTTCCGGAGCAGCGGCTTGAAAAAGAACATGGAAACGATAAAGGATGCCAGATATGCAACCGTCAGGTTGCCGGAGATGGAGCCGGTGGAGATGCCGGTGTGGGCGCTGATCTCGGGGAGCATCATGGAAAAGCTGGAGCACAGGCCCATGCCGAGGAACATCTGCAGGAAACAGCCGGCCGCGATATACCAGGGATTGCGTTTGAGCGTTTTCATCGGAGGTTCACTCTCTTTCTACTGCTTGTAAACGGATCGCCGAATCCCTGCGCGCACGAGATCCAAACTTATCGTTGCTTCATTTTGGCGGCAGGCGGACGGCCAGCGGCACATACGCCTGTCCTGCTTGCCCGCAGGGCCTCGCCGGCCGGACAAAGCCCTGCGGTGCGGGTAAGGAATGCCTCAGTACAGCTTCTGGTCGTAGACCTCGCCAAGAAGCTGACGGGCGGTGTCTTCATTAAACTCCGTGGGGCAGAAGTGCCAGATCGGGTCGAGCATGACCTTCTCCACGGTTGCGTCGCTGACAAACTCCTCGCGGGAGATGCCGCGCTCTGCCGGGGTCGCGATGTTCATCTCCCAGACGAGCTTCTTCATGGCGTTGGCCACGTCGGCGGCGACGGTCTCGGACCGGTCGTCCATGCCGAAGCAGCGGGCGATGAGGCGGATCTCATGGTCGCACTCCTTGCGGGTGAAGTACAGCGCGACCGGAGCCGTCCACGCGCAGCAGTGACCGTGCGGGACATGGAAACGGGCGCCGATGGCGTGCGCCATGGAGTGGCCGCAGTTGCCGTAGCTCTCACCGGTCAGGCCGAGGTAGGCGGCCATGGACATGTTGGCGCGGGCTTCGAGGTTGTCGGGCTCTTTGTAGGCCGTGAGCAGGTTCGCCCACGAGAGCTCGAGCGACTTGCCGCAGATCATCTCCGTGAACAGGTTGCTCTTGGTGCAGCACAGCGCCTCGCAGGCGTGGGCGATGGCGTCCATGCCGGTCGTCGCGGTGACGTAGGGCGGCAGGCTCTTGGTGATCTGCGGATCGAGGTAGACAAAGTCCGCCTTCGACGCCTGAGAGGACAGCGTCGCTTTCACGCCGAGCGTCTGAGACGCGATGATGCACGACCGGGTCGCCTCCGCGCCCGTGCCGGACGTGGTGGGGATGCTGATCAGGTGCGCCTTACGCGGCAGATCCGGGCCGTTGTACCAGCCGACAAAGTACTGGTCGATCGGCAGCGGCTGGTCGACCAGCAGGGTCGCCGCCTTGACGATGTCCATCGTGCTGCCGCCGCCCATGGCGAGAAAGCCGTCCACCTGATGGTCAATGGCAAGCTGGCGCACCTCAATGACGCCGGTGTCCTGACCGTCGGCATAGGGGCAGGAATACGGGATGAGCTCGATGCCCTCCGCCGTGATCGAATCCAGCACCGTGGACACCACGCTCTCCGGCAGATTTGCATCATAGCCGGCCAGAACCTTCGTGCAGCCGAATTCCTTGAACTTCTTACCGGTCTCCTTCGCGACACCGTCGCCGTATTTCAGCAGAGGCTTGATCGTCGTCTCAAAGCTTTTCATAACGTGTAGCTCCTTTCCTCTCACGGATAAGATGTTTTCGTTTATTCCAGAGCGATCGCGCAGTCATACGCTGCCGAGATCGCTTCATAGATCATACCGGTCTTTGCGCTGTCGCCGATGTTGAAGAATTTCTCCACACCGCACGCGCGCAGCTTCTCCACCTCGGCGCTGTTGGAGCGCACACCGATCGCGGGGATGATGACATCGGCCGCGAACGTGACCTGCTCGCCCGTCTCGACCGACTGGGCGACGACGGCGCTGTCCGTCAGCTCGAGCACCTTGTGGCCGAACACGGTCTTGACGCCGGATGCCTCGGCATACTCGAGGTCGAGTTTGTGCTCGAGCAGCGTGATGAACGCGCGCTCCTGCATCTCGATCTCCGTGACGTCGTTGCCGAGCGCGGCGAGCATATGCGCCGCCTCCAGACCCGTCTGACCGCAGCCGAGCACGACCACCTTCTTGCCGCGGACCTCCGGCCGCTCGAGAATGTAGCGGCGGGCGCCGATGACGTTCTCACCGTCTGCGCCGGGGATGGGCGGGATGAACTCATACGAGCCGACCGCGGCGATCACGGCGTAGGGCGCCTCCGCCTGCAGCAGCTCGGGCGTGACCTCCGTGTTCAGGCGGACGTCCACCTTCAGCTCGCGCAGCATATTGGCATAGTAATTGATGCCGTTCTGGAACTCCTGCTTGCCGATCGGCATACCGGCCGGGACCATCATGCCGCCGAGAAAATCGTTTTTGTCGCACAGGATCGGG
>OLXK01001707.1_pt1 | contig 14455 bp, 9 predicted proteins | sample 1674321 | NCBI WGS metagenome assembly OLXK01 (sample SAMEA103958162, study PRJEB25191) | human gut metagenome | reverse complement strand
GCGGGCGATGATGGTCGAACCGTCGTAACTTGCTTTTTTGCCTACAAGAATTGTGGTACATGACATGGTTTCGATTGTAGGCACACCAACACTCCGAAGGCCATTTCGACGCCCGTCCGACGCCCGTGGTGGCGATTGGTCCGAATATGCTGTATACTGTGTTGCTGTTGCCCCTCTAGCTCAACGGTTAGAGCAGCGTCCTTTTAAGTCGTGGGTTGTGGGTTCGAATCCCACGGGGGGCACAGGTTCGAAGTCCTGGAAGCCGATGGTTCTCAGGACTTTTTCATTTGTTTCGGGATGAGGTCTCAGCACTTCAATACGGAACGCACCATATCGCGCACCCTCTTTCGCTCACGAATCGCAATTTCGGTTGATTATTTCGCGACGTGCGCCGAAAAGTATGGAAAATAAGGCGATTTATACCCCCTACAGCACTATGCGGCACCACCTTTCGCTCACAATCGTAAGAAAACGAGCAAAATCGCAATATGTGTTCCGAAATGAACAGCGAACAGCCCGCGGGCGATTCGCGGACGGACCATACGCATGCAACCGGCGTGGCGCAATCGACGATAATGATAGACTCGAATATATCGAACATTTGTTCGCATAGATTCGGTATTACGGGAAATTCCCCACTATATACAGTGGGCGAACGTACGAAACGCCACTACGGGTAGTGTATACTGATGAACGGCCCGAGCAGCCGGGCAAAATCGAAAAACATGGCCGACAAGATCTTCCGCACCAAAGGAAGCCGATTGCATAGGGAGGAAAAGTAATGACCGTGACCGTCTTCACCAATCCGAACAATCCTCAATGCGAGGCCACCGAACAAGAGCTTTCCAAACTGGGAGTGCGGTACGTGGCGGTCGATTTGACGCAGAATCCGTCCACATTCGAACAGATCAAGGACGCCGGCTTCAAGCAAATTCCGGTCGTCATCTCACCGAATTCCTCATGGAGCGGACATCGCCCCGACCTCATCCGCCAGCTGGCGCAAAGCATCGCGGCGTAGGCGCGGCAACAGCAGTCAAGCATCCAGACAGCCGGAAGGCACGAATCCCAAACGGCAATAATCCGGAAGAATCAAATCCCCCGCGGCAAAACCCGCAACAAAACCCCACTGCAATCGTCCGAAATCGTTCAAAATCAGCCACCCAAAGCAAAGCGGCCAGCCGGAACATCGCCCGACCAGCCGCTTAGCAAAACCCGCAAAACGCAAAAACCAGCCTACATACGACCGGCAGTGGACGGGTCGATCTTCATGGTCTGGAATCGGTGGGCCATGAAATCGTCATTGAAATACGTGGCGAAGAACTGCGAAACGGGCGAATTCTGCGCAACCCCAGCCATGCGGGAATACCAAGCGTCAAGCGCCATCAGCGTCATCACGCCATCGACGAAAATGAGTATGAAACAGACCAGCGTCAACGAATAGCGAATCTTCCACGGAATACGCTGGATCAATCGCAATAATCGCGGCAGAATCAACTTGACCCAAACCAAGCCGAGGACGCCCCAGAAGAACATGTATTTGCCGGATGTACGCCCGTCAATCGAAAGCCATTGCCCCGTGTAATCCCATGCGCGAATACCGAACGCGGCCTGCATGAACCAGCTGGTGAAATATTCGAACGCGCCACCGATCACCGCGCTTGAGCAGAAAATCAGCAACCAATTCGACTGCCACAAATGGTTGAGCAACACGGTGACGATCACCACGCCGAAACCATAGATGGGCGAGAACGGCCCCCATAGGAAGCCCGCACGGTCCTGGTATTCGCCAAACAGGATGAAATGGTAGATGGTTTCGATCACCAAACCGAACACACAACCAATGGTGAACAGCCAGAACAGATTGAAGAAATCCAGCGAAATATAGCCTTTGCCGGTCAGGTCGCGGCCGGCCATGCCTTGGGAGGCGGCGTTCTCATACGCGCTGCGGGCGTCCATGCGCCGCAACGCGAACTGCAGCCGGCGCTCCTCCCGCAGCGATGGGTCGGCGGTGATGTGCAGGGCGATCAGCACGACAAGCTGGACAGCCGGGCTGACAAGGTTCAGGCCAAGCCCCTTCAACGCCAGCGACAGCAGGCCTTCGGCGAGCGTAAGCGGAATCAGCAGGTACGTCCATTGCGCGATGTGCCGGCGTTTGTTCCTGAAAAGCAGCACGCCGAACACCGTCAGGCACGCGGTGGTGACCATCAGCACGACCGCGTGAATCGCCGACAGAATCGTGGTGAGGCTCAGCGCGTCGAACGTCATATCGCCGGAAAGCACGGCCTGCACGACGTACAGGCACGACAGCACGATGATCGGCAGCGTCACCACGCCTTCAATAAGCATGACGATGCCGTAAATGCGAACGATTAACGGCAGACGACGGTCAGCGGGATTGCCGACTTCGCCAGTGCCCTGCTTTCCGCCTTCTTCGATAGCCGCGATTTCGGTTTCGGCGGCAATCGCCTTGATTTCTCCATCCGTCTTGCCCGCGGCGGAATCCTCGGATCGTGATTCAGATTGTGCGGTTTCGCTCATATGCCGCTCCTTCCTTCAGCCCACGCTACCAAACGTAGGCAATATCCGCCGCAAGAAAAGCGGTTCAGGTGCGATTATTGGCGGACGCGAGCAAAAGAGGGGGACGTCAGCTGGCTGCAATCGCCATTCGCACACCACCTTTCGCTCACGTCCGCAAGAAATGGCGATGTATAGCGCATCGTGAGCGAATGGGGGTATAAATACGGACGGAAAATAGCGATTTATTACCACCTTTCGCTCACGGACATACAGAAATGGCGATTTGTCACGGACGTGAGCGGAAGGGGCTACGTCAGCCGGCGATGGTTTTGCCGAGGCTTTGCCGCAGTACTCGACCCGATTTCCGTCATCCATGAAACGCGATGGCGATTGTCCCGGAGCGCGTTATACGATACGTACCGCGTAGCGCTACGAAATACGTATCGCTATGAGAGGAATGATTCGCCAAACCGGAGAGACAATGCACAACGTACTGCAGATCCTGCGCCGTGACTTCAAACGATTGGTCACCGTACCCGCCGCGTGGGTGATTATGATCGGCCTGATTCTCATTCCCCCGCTATACGCATGGTTCAACATCTACGGGTTCTGGAATCCCTATGGCAACACGGACAGCATCAAAGTGGCCGTGGCCAACATGGACAAAGGCACAGACAACGCGCTGCTTGGCAAAGTCAATCTCGGCGGTCAAATCGAAGGCACGCTGAAGAGCAACGACCAGCTCGGCTGGGAGTTCATGGGCAAAGCCAACGCGATGGAAGCGGTGGAGTCGGGCGACTGCTACGCCGCAATCGTCATCCCTTCCGACTTCAGCGAAGATCTGGCCAACGTCGTCACCAACAGCAAGCATCGCCCCACGCTCGAATATTACGTGAACGAGAAGGCGAGTCCGATTTCGCCGAAAATCACCGACCAAGGCGCGACCGTGGTCGACCGCACCGTCAACAACACCTTCGTCTCCACCGTCAGCGACGTGCTCGTCAAAGCCGTCAACTCGGCCAACGGCACCATCAGCGGCAACACCAACGCCATCGCCAACGAAACCATCGGCGAACTCGACAACACCAAGCGGAACGTAGGCACGATCCGCTCCGCAATCGCGGATCTCGACACCCAGTTAGCCAATGTGCCACAGCAGACAAAAGCAGCACGCAATGCCCTGAACGACGTGCAGCTGGCCGCGGCGAGCGCAGGCAGAGGACTAGCAGGCGCATCCACCGCCATCGGCACAGCGCAAACCCAGCTCAACACGCTTTCGTCCAACGCCAACAGCGCGCTGGAAACCGGATCCGGACTTGTTTCCCAAGCGACGGCGCAATCCACAGCCAGCATCAACCAGATCTCGTCGGCGGTATCCGCGGCAAGTGGATCGGCGCAGCAGGCGGTGACCGGCATGCAAAACATCACCGACAGCAATGCGAAACTGCTCGAGAAGCTCAAATCCGCCAGCGACAACGCGCAATACCAGCAAATCATCAGCAAACTGGAGAATACCAACAACACGGCAGCCGGAACACTCGCCGACCTCAAAACCCTGAGCGAGAACACACAGGCCACAGCCGGCAGCGTATCCAAACTGTCCACCGATTTCAACATAGGCACGCAGAACTCGCTCAAAAGCGCAGGCACGGCGCGCAACGCCATCAATTCAGGCGCACTGCCGCGACTGAATTCCGCGCTGGGCTCGCTGGCTGGGACGGCCGGAACACTTGCCGGCACCGTGACCAGCCAGGACAGCGTGGTCAGGCAAACCAACATCGTGCTCGACCAACTCGACCAAGTGGCGTCAGACACCCGCATCGGCCTTGAGCAAACCGACCAGCAGCTGGCGAAGATGGAGACGAAGCTCACCACCGTCAGCACCGACCTGAAGGCGCTGGGCACTGCGGATCTGCTCGCATCGTTGACCGGCAGCGGTTCGCTTGACGCGGATAAGATCGCCTCGTTCATGGAGTCCCCGACCGTAATCGACACGAAGAACGTGTATCCCGTCAACTCCTACGGCTCCGGCATGGCTCCGCTGATGACCAATCTGGCACTGTGGGTGGGCGCGTTCGCCTTTGTGGTGATCTACAAAGTGGAGGTGGACGACGAGGGGCTTGAGGGTCTCGATCCGACCGCAACCGAAAAGTATCTGGCCCGATACCTGTTGCTCGGCACGATGGGCGTCATTCAAGGCGCGATCTGCACCGTTGGCGATCTGATACTCGGCGTGCAGACGGCTTGCGCGCCACTGTTCATACTGACCGGCATGATCACATCGCTGGTATATCTGAGCATCACGTACGCGCTGTCCACCACGTTCATGCACATCGGCAAGGGCCTGTGCGTGGCGTTGGTGATCGTGCAGATTCCAGGCGCTTCCGGCCTGTATCCGATCGAGATGATGCCGAAATTCTTCCGCATGGTCTATCCGTTCGTGCCATTCAGCTATTCGATAGACGCATTCCGCGAGACCATCGCCGGCTTCTACGACGGCCATTGGACCAAGGCGATTGGCACGCTGCTGCTGTTTGCCGCCATGGCGTTCGTCATCGGTCTGGCGGTCCGTCCTCTGTTGGTCAACCTCAACCGACTCTTCGCCCGCGAAATCAAGGAAAGCGACATGATTATCGGCGAGGAAGTGGAGCTTCCGGAACGCGGATACAACATGTCCCAAGCCATTCAGGTGCTGGCCGACAAAGGCGGTTACCGCGAGGTGATCGAGGAACGCGCAAGTCGGTTCGCGGAACTGTACCCGAAACTCAAGCGCGGAGCTCTGGTGATCGGATTCGTAGTTCCGGTAACTCTGGCGGCGGTGTTCTCGTTCACCAACGGAGAGAAAGTGGTGGTACTGGCCACGTGGGTCGTCTGGATTCTGCTCATCATGGGCTTCCTCATGGTCATCGAATACATGCGCGATAATCTGAACCGTCAAGTGGAGCTCGGCCATTTGAGCGATGAATCGATCCAATCCATGCTGGTGGAGCGCCAAGCGGCACGCATCCGTCGCAAAAAGCGGGCGCAACAGGAACGGCGGAACAGACTGCTGCGCAAAACGCGGAGACGCACCAGCGGCAAACGCACGACATCCGATAATCGCAATACCAGCGTCATCAAAGAAACGACGGAAAACGTGACGGGCGTCAACCACAATGAAGATGACGGAATCGCCATACTGGTGCAGAAAATGCAGAAAATGCAGACGACCAGTCCAAGCGCCGCCGCGAACGATGCCGCCACGGACACCACCGAGACTACCGAGACCGTCGAGACCGCCGAAAACACCGAGGAAAGGAGCAACGCATGAAAACCATCTGGAAACTGTTCGTCGGCGACATCCGGCGAATCACCAGCAACGTCGTCTCCATCATCATCGTCATCGGACTCGTTGTGATCCCCGGCATCTTCACATGGTTCAACGTGGCCGCCAGCTGGGACCCGTTCGCCAATACCGGCAATCTGAAATTCGCCGTAGCCAATGAGGACGACGGATACCGGTCCGACCTCATTCCAGTGAAGATCAACATCGGCGACCAAGTGGTTAACACGCTGCGTTCCAACGATCAGCTCGACTGGACCTTCACCACCAAAAAAGAAGCCATCAACGGCACCAAATCCGGCGAATATTACGCAGCTGTGGTGATTCCAAAGAACTTCAGCACCCGTATGATGACGTTCTTCGCATCCGATGGCGACCACGCCGAAATCGCCTACTACAACAATGAAAAGAAGAACGCCTTGGCTCCGAAGATCACAGGCCAAGGCGCCGATACGGTCAGCGCGCAGGTCAACGAGACGTTCTCCGAAACACTGACCAGCACCGCGCTGAGTGTGGCATCGCAACTCGCCAACCAACTCGACAAGCCAGCCGCGCAGGAACAACTCACGCAGTTCAACGGCAATATCAGCGACTTCGCGGAAACGCTCACCGACGCTTCCGGAACGCTCCGCACGTTCAGCACGCTGACCCAAAGCGCACGGCATCTGCTTGAGTCCTCCGACGGTCTGATCGCCAATGTCAGCGGCAATGCGAAAAGCGCAGGAACAACACTCAAGCAAGCCGGCAGCGGCGTGGAGGATCTGACGGGCGCGTTGAAGACCGGCACCACCGCGCTGGGCACGGCTCTGACTGATTCCGCCAACAGCTTCACAGCCATGGAAGCAGATGTGGACAGCCTATTCGGCAATGCGGGCACGCAGGCCGGCAACACCGCCAACGCATTACGCAACCAGGCCACGAACATCAGCAAGCAGGCGCAAAGCTACCAGCAGATCTATGATTCGCTCGACGCGCTCAGCGCAAACGAAAAGCTGCCGGAAGCGGTGAGGAACGCCATCGACCATCTCAAAACCAACGTCGGCACCACCATCACACAGCTCAACGACCTAGCATCGGCGCTGAATGGCAGCGCCGACAACATCGACGCCAAAGTAAGCGATACCACGGCCGAACGTGCGGAGATCAAGAAACTGGCGCAGCAGGCGGCAACGTCCGTCAGTGGCATCAAAACCGACTATGAGAGCCAACTGAAACCGCAACTTGACGATATCGCCACGTCCATTACCAGCACCACCACCGCGCTCAATGCCACAGCGACCGATCTGAAAGGCGCGCTGGGCAATCTGAACGGCACCACCAAGACCGCGGATAAGAATCTGACCGCCATCAGCAGCGTGTTGGATTCCACCGCCGATAGTCTGGCCGGCGCGGGCAAAAAACTGGGCGCATTCACCGGAACATTGACCGATGCGCTGAACAGCGGCGATATGAGCGCCGTCAAAGATGTGCTCAGCGATAATACCGACTCGTTGGCCGCCGCGCTTGCAGCCCCTGTAAAAGTGAAACGCAACGCGGTGTTCCCAGTCAAGAACTTCGGTTCGCAGATGGCACCGTTCTACACGATCCTGCCGCTGTGGGTCGGTTCGCTGCTCATGGCAGTGACGCTCAAGACCACCGTCTCGCGTAAGGTGCGCAAGGAACTCGGCGACCCGAAACCGCATCAGCTGTTTCTCGGACATTACGGTGTGTTCGGCGTGATCGGACTATTGCAGAGCACGTTCTCCTTGGGAGGCAGTCTGCTGTTCCTCCATGTCCAGGCGGTGCATCCGCTGCTGTTCATGCTGTCCGGCTGGGTGAGCAGCCTAGTGTTCTCGTTCTTCACCTACACGCTCGTGGCCAGCTTCGGCAACGTCGGCAAAGCCATCGGCGTGCTGTTTCTCGTCATGCAGATCTCCGGAGCGAACGGCGCATATCCGCTGGCCGTGCTGCCGAAAATCATCAGCGGCATCAGCCCGTTCCTGCCTGCGACGCATTCAATCACAGCAATGCGCGCGGCGATCGGCGGAATCTACAGTAACGATTACTGGTTTGCGATTGGCGCGCTACTGCTGTTCATTCCGCCGCTGCTGCTGATAGGCCTGCTACTGCGCATTCCACTGGTCAAGTTCAACCATTGGTACGTAAGCAAGCTGGAAAGCACGAAAGTGATCGCGGCATGATGGGCGGAACCACGCAAGAGGGCACGCGGAAGACGGTGCAAAAAACCACGCAGGAAGACGTCGGCACAGCACGTGGCCGACGTGAGCGATTACGGGAGCAAACCGACCGCAAAATCATGAAAGCCACATTGGGGATAGTGATTTCCGATGGTATCGGAGCGGTGACCATCGAAGAGGTCGCACGACGTTCAGGGGTAGCAAAGACCACAATCTACCGACGCTACCGAAACGCCGACGATTTATTGCAACGCATCCAACCGGAAGTTGCCGGACTACCGAATTTCAACGATTTGAAGCCGTCGCGGAACGGACTGGCCACCATGCTGCAACGCATCCAGGACTGCTTCGACAGCGAACTCGGATTGAAAGCCGTGGGCGTGGTGCTGTCTTCCGACAACGCCACGCTGAAGGCGATTGCCTCACAAGTTCTAGCGCCGGCCGAAGAACGGTTCGTGGGGTTCATGGAACGTGGCATCGCCGACGGAGTGTTTCAAAACCGTTTGGACTACACGTTCCTGTTCAGCACGGTGCTGGGTTCCATGCTGGCATGCAAAGCGTTGGCGGGACAGGAAGCCGGAGGGGAACGGCAATCCGGCAAGGAACGCAAGCCTGATTCCTGGGCCGAGAACATGGCCACATTGCTCTGGCCGAACGTATGCGCCGAATCCGCACGGTAACCACAGGAAAACCGTCCGCACCGACGCAAGACGGACGTGCCGTGTCGGTTTCAGAAGGAATGGACTATTGGATTGACGCTTCTTGACGCGCCACTTCCAACGCCTTGTTGAAGGCTTCGGAGGTCCAGCTGGCGCCGGCGAGCTTGTCTACTTTGAGATCCTTCAACGGCTTGCCGACCACCGCGTCCGGTACGGCTTTGGCGAAGTCGTTCTGATGCTTTTTGGAGATGGACGTGAACGGATGCCCAACGATTTCCACGGCCGTCACGTTCTGGTCCTTAACGGTCAGATGCACGTCGATGGTATCCTCGCCGACCGGCCCGTACTGGCCGTTGATCGAGTAGTCGCCATCCGCGTAGTTGCCGGTGTCCTGCTTGTCGGATGTTGCGGAATTCGCGTCGGCACGGTTTTTGGTGGCGTCGCCGTCGTCTGCCGTGTCGCCGGACGCCTTGCCGTCAGTTTTCGACTTCTCTTCCTGCGATTGCACGCTTTCACCGGAATTGCCGGCGTATTCGTCGTCCATCGGCGTTGCCTTCGGTTCGCCGCATGCCGACAACAGCGCGATACTCGCCGCGGACAGTGCGATGACTTTGATTGCGTTCGATTGTGCGGCGCTCATGCGCGCTCCCCTTCCGTACCGTCCGCGTCCGTATCTCCGGTTTTTGCGGCCTTCGTAGGGTCGGCGAACGAAATCGCAATACCCCCGTTCTGCGCGCCCTCCGCGTCCGAGCCGGTGTGCGCCGGTTCGCCGCCAGCCGCCTCGTACGCCCGTCGAGCTTCCTCGTCATTCCACTGTTCGCCGACGAGCACACCATGGTTGAGCATGATTTCGCGTTGCGCGCAGGAGGCGACGAGCGCATCGTGCGTCACGACGATGATCGTAGTGCCCTGCTCGTGCAGCTGACGGAACAGGTCGAGCACGATCTTCTCATTCCTCTCATCGAGATTGCCGGTCGGCTCGTCGGCGAGAATCAGCTTCGGGCAGTTGATGAGCGCGCGGGCGATGCACACGCGCTGCTGCTCACCGCCGGACAGCTGGCCGGGCAGGTGATGCGCACGCTCCTTCAACCCCACTCGTTCCAGCGCTTCCATCGCCTGCTTCTCATCGACTACAGAATGGTAGTATTGCGCCACCATCACGTTCTCCACCGCCGTCAGATGCGGCACGAGGTAAAACTTCTGGAACACGAGTCCGATCATGTTCTTACGCACATCGGCGAGCTGGCGGGCGTTCAAATCCTCCAATCGCCGGCCTTCAAGCATGACGGAACCCTTCGACGGCGTATCCATGCAGCCGATCATGTTCATCAGCGTGGTTTTACCGGAACCGGACGAGCCGACAATCGCTAGCCATTGCCCTTGCGGAACGGTCAGACTCAGGTCGTCGACGGCGTGCAGATCGCCGTAAATCTTGGAAATGTGGTCGAGTTCCAGCAGCATATGTTCGTTGTCCATGATTATTCCTCCCTCAAAACGATGGCGGGGTCGATACGGGTGGCGCGGCGGACCGGCGGAATGGAGGCGATGACGGCGATCGCCACGCTCAGCAGCAGCGATCCGGCGCCGAGCAGCCAGTCGAAGCCGATCGCGCGACCGAAGACGGTGGCGCACAGCACACGCGCCAGCACATAGCCGATAGCAGTGCCGAGCAGACCGCCGATCAAGCCGTAGATGCCGGATTCCACGTAGAATTCGACGCCGATGGCGCGTGAATCGGCGCCGAGGGCTTTGCGCAGGCCGATTTCGTTGCGACGCTGGCTCACGATGGAGCTGATGGTGGTGCCCACTCCGACGAGCGTCAGCACGAGCACGACGAGCGAGACAATCCAGAACAGGGTCTGCAGCATGGCGATGATGCGGGTGTCGGACGAGGTGATTTTGGTGACGGTCTGCGCTTTGACGGCAGTGTTTGTATTTTTGTTGATTCTGTTGACGATGGCGTTCAGCTCATCCCCCATGGCGTTCACCGAGTATTCGACCACGTCGGCGCCGCGCTCGTGGCCCGCAAGTTTGGACACGTCCGCGGTGGTGGCGTAGATGATGGAATCCTCGTTGCCGCCGGTGTCGACGATGCCAGCGATACGGAATTCGGTGCCGTTGTTATCCATGATGTCGGACGAGACGCGGCCGTTTTCCGTGGCTTGCGTGGTCTGTTCGCCTTGCGTAGTTTGTGTACTCTGCGTGCCCTGCGCGGACGATTCTGCCGTTTCAGTTGATTCGTCCGAATCGGATTTTGCGGACGCGGAAGAAGACGCTGAAGCAGACGCGTCGGCGGCGCGGTAGCCGATGGTGACGCGGCTGCCGACCTTCACGCCGAGCGCGTCGGCGACGTCGCGGCCGACCATCACGTTGCCCGAGCCGGGCCAATCGCCTGTCACGTTCCAATGGCGATTGAGCGCGCGGACGGCTTTCACGTCCACGCCGGCGATGGTGTACGGCGCGGAATTGATGCGCACGCTCTCATACCGGTATGCGGCTGATTTCACGCTGTGTCCGGCGCCGATGAGCGCCGTCACGTTGCGTACGGTTGCGGTATCGATGCCTTGCGATTTGCCCGTTGCGGACGCGGGCGTGACGATCAGGTTCGCGCCGTACGCGCGCATTTCCTCGTTCATCTGCTGCGGCACCGCGACGCACACGGATGCAAGGCAGAACAGCGTGGCCGCGCCGACGAGCGACGCGATCACGGCCATCATCGCACGGGAGCGACGGCGGAACACCGCGCCCCACAGCATAGTGAAGAACATCTTGCGATTCGTCATCGCACACCCCCTACGAAAGCCGAGCACAACTCACCTACCATGCAGCACCTCCGCCGGACGCAAGCCCAGAATCGCCCGAATCGACGAAAGCGAGGCCACGAGCACAGTGACCGCCAGCAACACGAAAACCAACACGAACACCATCGGACGCATGGTGATGCCCGAGCCGAACACCACGTGCCCCACGATCTGTGCAACGCCCGAGCCAAGCAGCGCGCCGGCAATCGCACCAACCAGCGAAATCACCGCCGTTTCGGCGAGCATAAGGCGCGAAACCGCGCCGTCCGTGGCGCCGATCGCCTTCAACAGCGCCAATTCCGAACCACGTTCGCCAATCGACGCGGCCATCAGGTTCGCCACGGCGATCGCGGCGGCAACCAGCGACAGCACGGTCATCAGCACCATCACCGCCTGCGTCTTGTTCAGCACATCGCCCTGCAGCGCGGCCACCTGGCGCACCTGCTTGGCCACCGCGCCCGGCAGCACCTCTTCGATCTGGTACGCGATCGACGACGGATACGCGGTGCAATACCACGTCTCCCACTCGTCCTGCGTGAGCGCGTTCGGATTCTTCGACGCCTTGCGCGCGAGGTCGTTGTCGGGCGTGGTGAGCGCCTTGACTTCAATCTTGTCGATGGAATTCGGCAGATTCGCAAGCGTTTGCGCGGCGATGGACGGCATATAAATGGCGCTGTTGTCGGAATCGCCCGAATCGAAGATGCCGACGATTTTCACTTTCACGCGATTGCGTTCGGTGGAGGATTTGCCGGTTTTCCCGGTACCTCCGTTCGTATTGTCGTCCGCACCGACGGCGATCGTCTTGTCGAGCGTAACGCTGTCACCGACGTTCACGCCCAGTTTCGCGGCGAGCGCGCTGCCGACCATCGCCTGCTCGCTGTCGTCTTTCGGCCAGGTTCCGTTGATTTTCCACCATGAGCGCATGCCGTTCATGCCGGCCACGGTGGACTCGCCGGAGTCCATGTGCAGGGTTTTCGCGAACCACGTGCCCACGATCGGCACGTTGGTCGCCTTGCATTTCGCCGCGGAAGCAGCCGCACCTGACGCACCAGCCGTTCCAGCAGAGCCAGCCGAACCAGCCCCCGAACCGACACACCCCGCATCCGCGTGGATGTTCAATTCCGGCGCGAAATTGGTGATGTTGAACGCCCAGAAGATGGTCTTGATCTTCTGCGCGTCCGACTCCTTCAGAAACGCGGTCGGGTCGGCGCTGTCCGCCGCAGCCGAGCCGTCGGAAGTGGAACCCCCGTCCGAACCGGACGAACTACCCGAAGCCGAGCCAGCAGAATCGCCGGTATTGTACAAATCGCTCACCACAGCGTCGGACTTCGGCTGCACGACGATATTCGAACCGTACGTGCTCAGCTCCGCGTTGAGCTTGTCGCCCACGTCGAACACCACGCCGAGCATGGCCACGCTGACGGTGGCGGACAGGCACACGGTGACGGCGATGAGCAGACGGCGTTTGAACTGCCGGCTGAACGAGCGAGAGATCATTTTCAGGAAGAACATGGTACCCCCTTACCTTTCTCGGCGCTCACTGGAAATGGCTCGACAGCGCGTCGAGCGTGGACGTTTGGATGACGATTTTGCCCGGCTTGACCTGGTAGTCGAACGGTATCGGGTTGCAGCCGCCTTTGAAGCCGATGGTGGCGAGGTTGATGGCCACATCGCACTTCTTGCAGATGATCTTGCCGTCCTTCTCGTAGTAGCCAGCGTCGCCGCAGTTGTCGCAGGCGTCGAGGCCGACGCCGTACGCGCCGCCGTTCTTCTTGATGATGATGAATCGCATGGAGGTGCCGTCCTTCGCGCGGTATTCGAAGCGGTGCAGGTGGCCGTCGGAAATCTGGCTGAATTTGATGGTGGCCACGCCGTCGGCGAGCGAGTAGTCTTCCGGCGGCGACAGCGTGACGACTTTCTGCGTTTGCGCGACGCCGTACGTCAGGGCCACGGTGACGCAGATCATGGCGACCAGGCTGAACGCGCCGGCCGCTTTCGCGCGGCGGCGGAACGCGATATGCGTGCGTGCGATCGCCTCGTTGGCGCCGGTCGGCTTGACTTTGAAGCCCATGACGATGCTGGCGATTGCCGGAATGGCGAAGACGAGCGCCATTGCGATGGTCAGGCTGCGCTGATGGTTGATGCCCCACACGAGCGCGAGGAAGGCGGCGGTCGGGAAGCTGACGATGCGTTGGGATTGGAGGATCTGCGCAAGGTCGGTGAAATGCTGTGCGAACAACAGCGCGACCAACAGCAGCACCGCCGTCGTGAACGACCAGCGGACGGCGGTGGAACGCATCGTGCGGAAGATAAGCGCGGCGATGATTGCGACGGCCGCGCCCAAAGCGAAGCCGAGCGCGCGCAACAGCATGTCGGAAGTGAAGATGGGATCGCCCGGCTCGACGAAGATCGTCAGTCGCAGAATCACGTCGGGCAGCGCACGAAAGGTGGTGGCCGCGATCGCAAGCGCCGCAACGAGATTCGCGATGTCGAGCAGCGCGCGGTGGTTGTGCCAGTCGGCGGTGATGCGGCGGGCGAACAGGACGATGACGAACACGGCCACGTCGAGGATCACGCAGCACCACAGGGTCGGATAGTTGACGAACGTGCGTTGCGTGATGACGGCGGTGGCGCGCAGCGCGGCGAATACGACTGCGCCGGCGAATCCAACAACGAAACCGGCCAGCCGCCAGTACGCGCTCAGAGGCTTGTCACGCCCCTCACCGACGGTGAGCATGACGCTCAACGCCATGACGAGCAGCGCCGGCGCCAACACCCCCTGCAACACCGTCACAAACTGCAGCAGCATCCCAAAATCCTTTCATCCAAAAACCCAACTCAAAGAGCCCAACGATTCCCATTCCGCCCCATCCCAAAGAGTCCCACCCCTCTCATCCCTCCCCTAAAATGCGAGGATTTCCCGGACCCCCTCCACAATCGCAGAGGTGAATCCATCCCCCTAAACGCGAGAGAGCGGTT
>OLXK01001702.1_pt1 | contig 14489 bp, 10 predicted proteins | sample 1674321 | NCBI WGS metagenome assembly OLXK01 (sample SAMEA103958162, study PRJEB25191) | human gut metagenome | reverse complement strand
GCAACTGACTCTTAATCAGTGGGTCCTGGGTTCGAGTCCCCGATGGTGCACCATATGAACATTAGACGAACACTGTGTAAGGTCGTTTAATGTAACAGTTTCTTGACCGTTCTGCGTATTTAGCAGGACGGTCATTTTTTGTGTGCCGTCTTCTTCGTCAGAAAGATAGATACTGTTTACGAGAATATCAATCAGATAACGGTTGTATTCCAGACTATCAATATTCCCCTGAATGAAGTTGTTAAAAAAGAAAATGACTTCGTCCTCTGTCGGTATCCGATGGAGGACTTTTTCTTTCGCAATATTTTGTTCCAACAGCTTCTTTTGCTGCTCGCGCTGTTCAAGGCGGTCTGCCATTGCCTGCGAGTTCCGCCCGGCTTCAATGAGGTCAAGCAGATTATTGATACCTTTGTTCACTTCGCGCAATTCGCTTTCGAGCTTCAGCAAGTTGCCGTTATCTTGTGCATCGTTGCAGCATTTGACAACGGCTTTCGCCAGTTCGGGGATATTGTTTGCCAGCAGTACCTTTTTAACAGTATCGACAACAGCGGTTTCAAGGACTTCTTTGCCGATATAGTGCTTTGTGCAGCCCTTTTTATTAGAACGGTTGGTGCAGGAATAATATTGATACTTACTGCCGTTTTTGGAAATGCCGGAGATGCCGGACATAGTGCTGCCACATTGCGCACAGAACAGCTTGGTCGTAAGTAGATACTGGTCGTTTAGCGGTTTGTTTCTGGCAGGGGCGCATTTGTTCTTTTCGACTTGGATTTGCACACGGTCAAAAAGTTCCTTATCAATGATAGCCGGGACGCGAATGCCGATGTCTTCCCCTTTGTATAGACGGATACCGATATACATTTTATTGGTCAGTATACGGCGCATGACGGAAATGATGAATGGCTTTCCGGCGGCATTGACAGCGCCCTGCGCGTTGAGTTGATTTACGATTTCCGTCATGGATTTCCCTTGGTCGTACCATGTGAAGATTTGGCGGATAACCTGTGCTTCGCCCTCATCGAGAACGTAGTGTTTATCTACAACGCGATAACCGAAAACACGCGGCCCGCCGGAAGTCTGCCCCTGCATAGCTGCGCGGTGCATTCCGTCTGATACTTTTGCTGCCAGTTCGACAGAGTAGGATTCATTACCGCCGAGGATAACGGCTTTGATGATGGCGCTGTGACTTCCTTCGGGGATTTCTTCGGTTGCCGAAATTAGGTCAACGCTGTTTTGGTGGAGCAGCCGTTCATATGCGCCGTGGTCATCTAAGTTTCTGGCAAAGCGGTCATAACGCCAGACCAGAACAATGTCAAATAAATGCTTGCTGCTTTCGTAAATCATTCGCTGGAAGTCAGGCCGGGTATCGGTTTTTCCTGTTTTCTTTCGGTCTACATAAGAGCCGATTACGAGCATATTATGTGCGACAGCATAGTCATTGCAAATTTCAATTTGGCGTTCAATGCTTTCTTCTCGCTGGCGGCTACTCGAATACCGGGCGTAAATAACGGCGCGTTTGGATTCCATTGTCATTTTACACCTCTTTTCAGTTCTTTCCATTTTGATTTTAACCGTTCTCCAAATTCTTCAGCAGATTCGGTTTCAAAATTCGGAAAGCTATTATTTGCCTGCGCTTGGCGGTAGGCGTTCACATTGATAATGAACTTGAACTTTTCTTGTTGCATAAGATTGTAGGTTTTGGTTGCCTGCTCATATTCCGAGTGTGCCCATTCATTCCAAGTGTTATAAATACCTTGCAGCTTTTTCACTTGTGGCGATGAATCTGTCATTTGAGAACGCAGTTCATTAAGTTGCCTATTATGGTATTGCTGCAAATAGCGATATTTAGAATAGTAGGGGCTTTTTTTGTTATTGGCTTTGATGTGTTTATCCTTGCATGATTTGCTGCAATAGAGTTTGTTTTGCTGGCTCTTGCGAAAAGCCTTTTTACAGCAGGGGCAGACCGCGACCTGTTTGACAGAATCAGATGAAAAATAAATGTGGTAGAAATCAAGGGAGAGATATTCATACAAGGATTTTACCGTGTATACCAGAACAATTTTGTTATCCAGCAGAACGAAGGAAGTTGTAAACTGGTTGGGCTTGAAAACGGTTTGACCGTCTTCAAGTTCCTCGTGTGTGAACAGATAAACGGTTTTGTCGAATCGCTGTGTGCTGGTATCGTCAGCACCGGGACGTTCTGAAAAAGCAGCGTCCAAATCCGAAAAGGCATACTGAACAAGATTGAGGGTATAGGTCAGGGCTTCTTCGGTGGCAGCCTGTTTACTTTGTGGATAAATATCTGTGCGGCTGTTAATGTAATCTAAAAAGAATTGATTCGCAAGAGGCTGCCCGGAAATGATTTCAATAGCTTCTTTATCTGGACAATTCGACAACTTCAAAAGTTGCTCTTTAGGGGACAAGCGATATTGTGCAAAGTAGTTATAAAAATTTATGGTTTCTGTTCCAATTTCTTGCTTTGAACGAACGGTGGCCTTGTTGTCATATAAGTCAACTTGCAAAAGCATTCCATCACAAAATGTAATGTTCATAGTTCCTCCTAAATATGAGACAACCGAGTGCGTGTAAAATGGCGCGTATGGTTTGACTATCGCGGACATGAGTAAATACTGCTATACTAATCATGGTGATACAACCGAGTTAAATATATTGAAAGTATCACCATGATACGCTACAACTTCGCGAATGTCAAGAGGGCAGTATGGACTTTAGGATGTCAAAATTTGATATTGACCGTATTGCCTGTCTGATGTACCGCGATATTGCGGCGTACATAGACGACCAACGCAAGCAGTCTTCGGATTGTGATGCAGCGGTCAGAAAGGAGGAGAAGCAAAATGCGTCTGAACAATGCGACCATGTACCATTTTGGTATTTTGACATCTAATGTTCATATGGCTTGGATGCGGGCTGTGTGTGGTAGACTAAAGAGTGATTACAGCTATTCCATCAATGTGGTGTACAACAATTTTCCGTGGCCTACACCCACCGAACAGCAGAAAGCCAAAATCGAACAAACCGCGAAAGCGATTCTGGACGCACGCGCCCTTTACCCGGACAGCAGCTTAGCCGACTTGTACGACGACTTAACCATGCCGCCGGAACTCCGCAAAGCCCATCAGGCTAATGACCGCGCCGTTATGGACGCTTACGGATTCATAAAAGGAACTGCCGCAAGAACCAGCGAAAGCGCCTGTGTTGCCGAGTTAATGAAACTTTACCAGCAAAAGGTGTCTGCCGCACAATCCAAATAATCGCTTTGAAAAGTTGACATCAAAAAGCTCCGGGGTCTGCATTGCTCCCGGAGTTTGCTTTTATTGGGGCTGCATCGGCTTGTTGCAATCCATACACAGAATATGCCAGGGCTGGCCAGGTCTGGCAGCCCCGACCGACAAAACGCTTTGAGGGCAAACAAACTGCTCCACTCCGCATTTACTGTGTATGGTTGTATGTGCTATACTAAAAACAATCGATGGTGCAGCTGAAAAGTCGAAAATGTCGTCTATTTCTACAAACGCAGCGGGATTTTGCGTTAAAAAGCCTTGGAATCCATAAAGGATTCCCGCGGCTCTTTGCCTTAAATCCGTCTTGCGCTTGTGAAATATCCGTCATTTTCTTTGTTTTCAGATACACCTTAAGAAGCCGCACCAGATGTGGACTGTGCGGGGCCGCAGTGTGATGTTGAGAAAGGGGAACAGCAGATGACCCGGATTGCGATTGTGGAGGACGAGGCGGCGGTGCGGGAACAGCTGGCGGGGTATGTGCAGCGGTACACCCGGCAGTACGGCACGCCGTTTGAGGTAACGGAGTTTGCGGACGGGATGGAAATTCTGGAAAATTACCGCCCGCAGTTCGACATCATTTTTCTGGATGTGGAGATGAAGCACCTGGACGGCATGGAGACCGCACGCCGCATCCGGGAGCGGGACGGCGGGGTGCTGATCGTGTTCATTACCAACATGGCGCAGTATGCCATCCGCGGATATGCCGTTGGGGCGCTGGATTATGTGCTGAAACCGGTGCCCTACTTTGCGTTTTCGCAGCAGCTGCAAAAGGCGCTGGGACAGCTGGAAAAGCGGGAGCGGCATTACCTGGCCGTGGCGGTGGACGGCGGCATGCGGCGGCTGGACGCGGCGGAAATCTATTACCTGGAAAGCGAAGGCCACAAGGTACATTTTTACACCGAAAAAGAAGATTTTGTGGTGCCGGGCACCCTGAAAAACTATGAGGAAAAGCTGGTGGGCCGGGCGTTTGCACGGTGCAACAGCGGGTATCTGGTCAATCTGGCGCAGGTTTCCGGCGTGCAGCAGGATATGGTGCAGGTTGGTCCGTATACGCTGCAGATCAGCCGCCCGCGGCGCAAGGCCTTTATGGCGGGGCTGGCGGATTATATTGGGGGTGCGGGCTAATGACGACATTGCCGGATATTCCCCGCCTGTACACCGCTTTGGCGGAAGTGCTGGCGGCGCTGATGTATGCGCACAGGCTGCCGCCGCGGATGGATCAGCGCGTGATCTGGGGCGTAGAAGCCGGTTGGGCGGTGCTGCTGGGGGCGTTTTTGCAGGCCACGGGGAAAGTTCCGCTGGCGTGGTGGATTCCCTGCATGGCAATGGCGATTCTTTCCATGCTGCTGTTTTTGTGGGTCACACGCAGCATTACGCTGCTGGAAGCGGGTTATGTGTGCGCGCGAGCCTTTATTTTGGCGGAGCTGGCGGCCAGCGTGGAATGGCAGCTGCACTGCGTGCTGTGGCCGCAGCGCGGTGGGGCGGAGCCGCTTTCGCTGCTGTTGTTGGCGGCGGTGTACGGCGGCATTTTTGCCGCGATGCTTTTTGTGGAGAACCGCCGCCCCGGCCCGGCCGGGAAGCTGAAAATAACGCCCGCAGGAACTTTTGTGGCGGTGGTCATGGCGCTGACCGCATTTGCCGTGAGCAATTTGAGCTTTGCCAACGGCAGCGAAGCCAACATGAACATGTTTTACATCCGCACGCTGGTGGACCTGGCCGGGGTGCTGATTTTGACGGTGCAGCACGAGCAGCTGCGCGAAGCCGCCCTGCACAGCGAGCTGGCGGAGCTGGACGGTGTTTTGCACCGCCAGTACGAGCAGTACAAGCAGAGCAAGGAGAACATCCGCCTGATCAACCGGCGCTACCACGAGCTGAAAATGCAGATTGCGGCCATCCGGGCGGAGCGGGACCACGCCAAGCAGGATGTGGCGCTGGCGGCCATGGAAAGCGGCATCCGCCAGTACGAGGCGGAGAACAAGACCGGCAACCCGGTGCTGGACACCCTGCTGACGGCCAAAAGCCTGTACTGCCAGCAGCACCACATCACGATGACCTGCGTGGCGGACGGGCATTTGCTGGATTTTTTGGAGACAGGGGAGATCTGCACGATTGTGGGCACGGCGCTGGACAACGCAACGGAGAGCGTGGAGACCGAGCCCGACCACGAAAAGCGGCTGATCCGGGTGGCGGTGTACGCCCAGAACGGCTTTGTGATGCTGCGGTTTGAAAACTACTGCGCGCAGGAAGTGGAGCTGGGCGCGGACGGCCTGCCGCGCCACAACACCCATGGCGGCAGCGACCTGCGCGGTGTGCGCGCCGCCGCCGAAAAGCGCGGCGGAACTATGACGCTGCACTGGGAGAATGAGTGGTTTACGCTGCGGGTGCTGCTGCCGCAGAAAAGCTGAATGGATGGCTGGGGGTCTAGGATAAGGCACCCGGCCATTTTTGGTGTTTGGGCGGGGTGCACAAAACAGGGTCGAGATGCTTTGTGAGAGATGCACAACAAAAAATGAAATGTTTTTGAAACTTTTGCAAAACATGCAACGGAAACAACAGTTTGTGCAAAAAATGAGCCGAAAGAAAATTGTTTTGGTACAATATCATCAATAAAAGCGGAAATCCCGTCAGCCGCCATCCGGAGGGCGGCACAATAAAAGGAGGAAAACAATGAACACCCTGCTTCTTACCCTGGCAAATATGGGCGTCAACCTGGACGACGTTGCCGATGTGGTCAATAACTGCATCCCGCAGCTCATCTTCTTTGGCGTTGTGGTTGCCGCCGCCATTATCGTACTGATCGCTATGGCGGTCAACAAGAAACTGGCCAAGCCCACCAAATTCATGGTGCGCGCCCAGTCCGGCCTGGCCGTGCTGCTGGCTTTCGGCATCATGCTCAACCTGGTTGCCTTTGGCCCCATGAGCACCATGCTCGACCTGGTCACTGGCAACGGCACTATCACCGAAGAATCTGGTGCAGAGGCCAACGCCCTGTGCACCGAGATTGCCGAGGAAGGCATCGTCCTGCTGCAGAACGATGACAACGAACTGCCCCTCGCGTCCGGCAGCAACCTGAACGTCTTTGGCTGGGCTTCTGTCGGCCCTGTCTACGGCGGCACCGGCGCCGGCGCGATCTCTGCCGACCGTCCCACCGTCAGCCTGCTGGATGGCCTGCACAACGCGGGCATCAACACCAACACCGAGCTGAGCGATTTCTACACCGCTTACTGCGCCGAGCGCCCGGCGCTGGGTTACAGCAACCATAACTGGACCCTGCCCGAACCCACCGCCGCCAGCTACACCCAAGAGCTGATCGACAACGCCAAGTCTTTCTCTGACACTGCGATGGTCGTCATCAGCCGCGTTGGCGGTGAGTTTGCTGACCTGCCCACCGATATGAGCACCGCCAACTACACCGACAACTCCACCGAGTACAAGGACTTCGAGGACGGCCAGCATTACCTCTCCCTGAGCAAGACTGAGCGCGACATGATCGACCTCGTCTGCTCCAACTTCGACAACGTTGTGCTGGTTTACAACGCTGCCAACACCCTCGAGCTGGGCTTCGTCGATGAGCACCCCCAGATCAAGAGCGTTATCTGGTGCCCCGGCACCGGCCAGACCGGCTTCAACGCCCTGGGCGAGATTGTTGCCGGTGAGGTCAACCCCTCCGGCCACTCTGCCGACACTTTCGTCTACGACCTGACCGCTGCACCGTACTTCAACAACATCGGCGCTTTCGCCTACACCAATGCGGATTCCGTTGGTTACACCGCTGCCAGCCTGTTTGGCGGTGATGCAACGCTGGTTCCCCCGCACTTCGTCAACTATGTTGAGGGCATCTACGTCGGCTACAAGTTCTACGAGACTGCCGCCGCCGAGGGCCTGATCGACTATGACAAGACCGTGCAGTATCCCTTCGGCCACGGCCTGTCCTACACCACCTTTACCCAGAAAATCGACTCCATGACCGAGGCTGACGGCACCATCACCCTGGATGTCACCGTCACCAACACCGGCAGTGTGGCCGGTAAGGACGCCGTGCAGGTCTACTTCAACCCGCCGTACACCGATGGCGGCATTGAGAAGGCTTCCGCCAACCTCGTCACCTTCGGCAAGACCGACTCCATTGAGCCGGGCGCTTCCCAGACCTTGACCCTGACTTTCAACACCGAGGACATGGCCAGCTTTGACAGTAAGGACAAGGGCTGCTATGTGCTGGAAGAGGGCGACTATATCATCAGCATCAACGAGGATTCCCACACGGTGCTGGATTCCAAGACCTACAACGTCGCTTCTACCATCGTCTATGACGAGTCCAACCCCCGCAGCACCGACGCCGAGGCTGCTACCACCAAGTTCGACTTCGCTGACGACAAGCTCGTCACCCTGTCCCGTGCTGATCACTTCGCCAACTATGCCGAAGCTGTTGCTGCTCCCTCTGACTACACCATGTCTGAGGAAAGCATGAGCACCCTGTACAACGACCACAACTGGACCCCTGAGGACTTCAACGACCCCAACGATGAGATGCCCGTTACCGGTGCCAACAACGGCCTGAAGCTGGCTGACCTGCGCGGTGCTGACTACGACGACGAGCGTTGGGATACCCTGCTCGACCAGATGACCGTCACCGAGATGGACGACCTGATCGCCCTGGGCGGCTACCAGACCAAGGCCGAGGCCAGCGTTGACAAGTACGCGACCATCGACTGCGACGGCCCCGCTGCCATCAACAACAACTTTACCGGCGTTTCTTCCATTGGCTTCCCGTCCGAGATTATCATCGCTTCCACCTTCAACACCGACCTGGCCCGCCGCTACGGCGAGAGCATCGGCCGCATGGGCAGCGAGATGAACGTCACCGGCTGGTACGCCCCCGCCATGAACGGCCACCGTTCCGCCTTTGACGGCCGTAACTTCGAATATTACTCTGAGGACAGCGTCCTCGCCGGTTACATCGGTGCCAGCTCCATTGCCGGTGCCCAGAGCTACGGCGTCTACGCTTACATGAAGCACTTTGCCCTGAACGACCAGCAGACCAACCAGAGCAAGCTGCTCTGCACCTGGGCTGACGAGCAGGCTATCCGCGAGATCTACCTGCGTCCCTTCGAGATCAGCGCCAAGGTGGGCGGCTGCAAGGCCGTCATGTCCAGCTGGAACTATATTGGCAACCAGTGGGCCGGTGCCTGCAATGCACTGCTGAACGGCGTGCTGCGCGGCGAGTGGGGCTTCCGCGGTATGGTCATCACCGACGGCTTCCACTTCACTGACTACATGGATTCCGATAGGGCCATCCGCAACGGCTGCGACCTGATGCTGAAGAACTACGACGTTGCCACCAACCACCTGACCGATACCACCAGTGCTACCGGCGTTAAGGCTATGCGTCAGGCTTGCAAGAACATCATGTACACCGTGGTCAACTCCCGCGTTTACGACCCGGCCAACACTGTTTCCACCCCCATCTGGCGTACCGCTATGATCGTGGTCGACGTGCTGCTGGCTGTACTGCTGGTCGTGCTGGAAGTTCTCACCTTCAAAAGCTACAAGAAGAAAAAGGCACAGTAAAGTGTAATTTGTAAGCTGTGCAGCTGCCCTGCGGTCCATCGACGCCGACTTTGCGCGGTTGTGCGGTGGGCCGCAAGGCTGTTTTTAAGAAAAGGAACCACCTTATGCAAAAGAAACAACTGCAAGCTTTGACGCTTGAACAAAAATGTGCGCTGCTTTCGGGCGCGGGTACCTTTACCACCCGCGGTTATCAAAAGGCGGGCATTCCGGCTATCACTTTGTCCGATGGCCCCAACGGTGTGCGCAAGCAAGCCGGGGCGGCGGACCACCTGGGGCTGAACCCCAGTGTTCCGGCCACCTGTTTCCCCACGGCAGCCACTGTGGCGTGCAGCTGGGATCCCGCCCTGGGCGAGCAGATCGGCCGGGCCATGGGCGAAGAAGCCGCCGCGCAGGAAATTGCCGTGCTGCTGGGGCCGGGCCTGAACACCAAGCGCAGCCCCCTCTGCGGCCGCAACTTTGAGTATTTCTCCGAGGATCCGTATCTTTCTGGCAAAATGGCAGCGGGCTATGTGCGGGGCATCCAGTCCAACGGCATCTCCGCCTGCCCCAAGCACTTTGCCGTCAACAGCCAGGAGCTGCGCCGCATGGCGTCGGATTCCGTGGTGGATGAACGCACCCTGCGGGAGCTGTACCTGACCGGGTTCGAGATCGTGGTCAAGGAAGCAAAGCCCAAGACCATCATGAGCAGCTATAACCTCATCAACGGAACTTACGCCAACGAGAACCGCCACCTGTTAATGGACATCCTGCGCGGGGAATGGGGCTTTGACGGCGCTGTGGTAACGGACTGGGGCGGCAGCAATGACCATGCCCTGGGCGTGCAGAACGGCTCCACGCTGGAAATGCCCGCCCCCGGCGGGGACGCGGTGCGCGAGCTGATGCAGGCTGTGCAGAGCGGCAAAATTACCGAAGCGGATGTGGACGCCCGGCTGGACGAGCTGCTGACGCTGGTGTTTGATACCCATGCCGCCGTGCAGTCCCACAGCCGCACCTTTGATGCGGACGCTCACCACGCCCTGGCCCGCCGCGCCGCAGCCGAAAGCATTGTGCTGCTGAAAAACGAGAACGACCTGCTGCCGCTGGCCGAGGGCGCAAAAGTTGCCGTGATCGGCGACTTTGCCCAGACACCGCGGTACCAGGGCGCTGGCTCCAGCGCGGTCAACTCCATCAAGGTGGATACCTTTTTGGACTGCCTGAAAGAGAGCGGCCTGGCCAGCGTGGGCTTTGCCCCCGGCTTTGACCGCCAGGGCAAACCGGATGCCGCCAAACAGGCCGAGGCTGTAGCCCTGGCCCAAAAGGCCGAAGTGGTGCTGCTCTGCCTGGGGCTGGATGAAATCAAGGAAAGTGAGGGTCTGGACCGCGGCGATATGCGCCTTGCGGACAACCAGATCGAACTGTTAAAGGCCGTGCAGCAGGCCAACCCCAACACCGTTGTGGTGCTCAGCGCAGGGGCTTCGCTGGAAACCCCGTGGCTCAAACACTGCCGTACCCTGGTGTATGGTGCGCTGGGCGGCCAGGCGGGGGCGGGCGCCATGCTGGATGTGCTGACCGGCAAAGTGAACCCCAGCGGCAAGCTGGCCGAAACCTGGGTCAACGCCTATGCGGATACCCCCGCCAAGGATAACTTTGCCGGGCCGGGCCGCATGGTGCAGTACCGCGAGGGGCTGTATGTCGGCTACCGCTATTACCAGACCGCCGGTGTGCCGGTGGCATTCCCCTTTGGCTATGGGTTAAGCTACACCAGCTTTGCCTACAGCAATTTGCAGGCCGCGTCCAATGGCGTGACCCTGACCGTAACCAACACCGGCAAGCGCGCCGGAGCAGAGATCGTGCAGCTGTATGTGGCAAAACCCGGGGCAGAAGTGTTCCGCCCCGCACAGGAGCTGAAAGGCTTTGCCAAGGTGCAGCTGCAGCCCGGCGAAAGCAAGACCGTGACCATCCCGCTGGACGACAAGGCATTCCGCTACTGGAACACCAAGACCGACAGCTGGGAAGTGGAAGGCGGCAGCTATGAGCTGCGGGTCGGCGCGTCCAGTGCGGACATCCGCCTGACCGCCGTGGTGGAAGTGGCCGGTACCGGCGCACCCAACCCCTATGCGGGCAAGCATCTGCCGCACTATACCAGCGGCAAGGTGCAGAGCGTGCCGGATGACGAATGGGCCACCCTGCTGGGCCGCCCGGTGCAGCAGGGAAAAGTTAAAATTGACCGCAACATGACCCTGGGCGAGCTGGACCACAGCCGCAGCCCGCTGGGCTGGCTGATCTGGCTGGTGCTTACCGCACTGCTGAACGCCAGCTACAAGCGCGGCAAGCCGGACCTGAATGTGCTGTTCCAGTACAACATGCCGCTGCGTGCCCTGGCCAAAATGACCAGCGGTGCCATCAGCATGGGCATGGTGGATGGCATTGTGATGGAATTACAGGGATTCTGGATCATCGGCCTTGTGTGGGTGATCATAGAAGCCGTGAAAAACCTGGTACTGAACGCACAGCTGGAACAGCGCTTGCGCAACAGCTGAGGAAAGAGAGGGGCTATTTATGCAGCTATGGAATAATTTTGCGGCAAAACACCCCGCCGCAGCCAAGTGGGTGCGCGAAGGCGGACTGTTTGTGATCGTATCCAACCTGGTTACGGTGTTCAAATACCTGCTGCTGCAATTTTTGCCGGCGGCGTTCAGCAGCCTGCCGGTGGTGGATTTTGGCTGGCCGGGCATCCCGGTCACGCTGTTTGGCGAAACCTTCCAGTGGAACATCCTGGGGTATGATTCCGCCCATGGCGGTCTGCCGTACTTTTGCGCCTACATGGTTGCCATGGTGGTGGGAGAATGCATAAACTTTCCCATCCAGCGCAACTTTGTGTTCCGCAGCAAGGGCAACCTGGCCAAGCAGATCGCCTGGTATGTGGTGGCGTTCTGCTTGATCACCTGCATCGTCAACTCCATCAACTGCGTGTGGGTGGCGGTTGCGGGCCTGCTGGTGCCGGATTTCATCTACAACATTGGCACTACCGTGCTCAATGGCGGCATTTCCATGGTGATCTTCTTCTTTGTGAACAAGATCATCTTCCCAGAGGACGCACAGGCAAAATAAAGCCCGGCAGGATCACGGGTGCTTTTCCCGGTACTCGAACAGGGCGGCGGCACGGTACAGGAAAAAGTCCTTTGGATGGTATAAAAATGTGATTGCCAGCAACGGCGAAGATCTGAACGGATAAAGAAGAATGCTGCCTTTCCCTGATGTGGAGAAAGACAGCATTTTTATTGCGTTTTTCGGAAAGAGGTAAGCAACGGCCCCTACAAATGGGTAACGGCTGGCCATAAAATGGCGCTATTACATGATGTGCTTTGTGAGAAAGCGCTGTAGTGTGATGATATAAAACGGATGGGTGCATGGTGTGCGCCCCTACGGAATTACAACAAAACACCCCCGCCCGTGCGGTAAATGAACTGCATAGGGCGGGGGCACCGTTATTTTACAAAGAAAACGCGCAGAGCGGAGACTTTACTGTTCCACGGCACCGGTGGGCAGCTGGGGAACAGCGGTCAGGATGCGCATGAACTCTTCGCCGGTGATGGTTTCTTTCTCGTACAGGTACTTGGCAATCTCGTCCAGCTTGCCGCGGTTTTCAATCAGCATCTGTTTGGCTTTTTCATGCTGCTGCTTGACGACTTCCACGACCTTATCGTCCACTGTGGCGGCTGTGCGCTCACTGCAGGCCAGGCTGGCATCGCCGCCCAGGTAGGCGTTGTTCACGGTTTCCAGGGCAACCATGTCAAAGTCGTCGGTCATGCCGTAGCGGGTAATCATGGCGCGGGCCATCTTGGTGGCCTGCTCGATATCGTTGGATGCGCCGGTGGTGATGGAGTTGAACACCACTTCTTCGGCGGCACGGCCACCGGTCATGGTGGCAATTTTGGCCAGGATCTCTTCCTTGGTCATCAGGGTGTGGTCGCCGTCCTCTACCTGCATGGTGAAACCCAGCGCGCCGGAAGTGCGCGGCACAATGGTGATTTTCTGCACGGGGGCGGAATGGTTCTGCAGGGCGGCAACCATGGCATGGCCGACTTCGTGGTAGGCCACGATGCACTTTTCTTTGTCGCTCAGGATCTTATTCTTTTTCTGGGCACCGGCCAGGATGGTATCCACGGCTTCCTGCAGGTCGTACTGGGTAACGGCCATGCGGTGGTGGCGCACAGCGCCCAGGGCGGCTTCGTTGATGATATTGGCCAGCTCGGCACCGGAAGCACCGGGAGTCATGCGGGCAACCACGGCAAAATCACAGTCGGGGCCGATTTTGACCTTTTGAGCGTGCAGGCGCAGGATGCTTTCGCGGCCTTTCAGGTCGGGCAGCTCCACGGGCACACGACGGTCAAAACGGCCGGGGCGGGTCAAAGCGGGGTCAAGGGATTCAGGACGGTTGGTGGCGGCCAGAATGATAACACCCTTGGCGGCGTCAAACCCGTCCATTTCGGTCAGCAGCTGGTTCAGGGTCTGCTCGCGTTCATCGTTGCCGCCCATACCGGAAGCACCGTCACGCTTTTTGCCGATGGTATCGATCTCATCAATAAAGATAATGCAGGGGGCTTTTTCGTTGGCCTGTTTGAAGAGGTCACGCACCTTGGAAGCGCCCATGCCGACGAACATCTCGACAAATTCAGAACCCGCAATGGAGAAGAAGGGAACACCGGCTTCGCCGGCAACAGCGCGGGCCAGCAGGGTTTTACCGGTGCCCGGGGGGCCGACAAGCAGAACGCCCTTGGGCATTTTGGCACCGATATCCTCGTAACGCTTGGGGTTATGCAGGAAGTCAACGATTTCCTGCAGACTCTCTTTGGCTTCGTCCTCACCGGCAACATCGGCAAATTTGATGGACTTGCCATCCTCAACGACATACTGTTTGGCACCGGCTTTGCCGCCGCCAAAAATCATGCTGTTGGCGCCGCCGGTCATTTCACCGACCCGCTTGCGCATCATGCGGTTGAACCAGACGATCAGGATGATCATGGGCAGCAGCGAGATGACCCAGCCCAGCAGGGTATCCACCCAGGTGGTCTGGTTGTACACCTTGCCAAAGGAAACGCCGGCGCTTTCCAACCGGTTGACCAGCTGCAGGTCCTGCGCAATGGAGTTGGTGCAGTAGGTGGTATCGTTTTTGTCCACAAAATAGATCTGCTGATCCTGAATTTCAACGGTGCTCAGTTCGCCGCCTTCGAGCATGTTCAGGAAGGTGCCGTAATCGACCTGTTTGACCTGGCCTTTCATCATGGCGGGGAAGGCCCAGAAATTGAGCAGCAGCAACACCACAAGGATCACGGCATATACGATGCCGGTCGTCTTTTTGGGGTCGCGCGGCTGTTGGGTTTCGTGCATAACAATTCCTCCAGTTGGGGGGCGGTAATAGGGGCCCCCGATAGATTCTATCATGAAGAATAAAAATGAACTGCGGATGAACAAGGCATGAAATAGCTGGAAATTCCGGTAAACTTTGCGTGAACAAGGGCAGTTCGTGGGCAAAAACAGGAATGCAGACCGCGTAACGACAGGGAAAAAGTGAAGGCAACACCGCACAATTCCCGCCTAACGGCTCAAGCACCGCTCCGGCAGCTGCGGCACGGC
>OLXK01001698.1_pt1 | contig 14498 bp, 17 predicted proteins | sample 1674321 | NCBI WGS metagenome assembly OLXK01 (sample SAMEA103958162, study PRJEB25191) | human gut metagenome | reverse complement strand
CTGCATCTCTGCCCGCAGCCAGTCTTCCGGTGCAATACGAAAATACGCCTCCGGCTCTGCAGAGATATTCACACAAGGGATATACCGCTCCCCCTCCGGCGTTCTCACCACGAAGCCGCACGACTCCGCAGGCGCACACCGCCGGGCATGCGCCAGAATCGCTGATTCAGTCTGTGTCATAAAACGGGATTTACTGCGAAAGTTTATTGATGGAAAGGAAACCGCCGAAATTAGCCACCATGCCGCGCATCTCACACCCGCGCATGCATTTACTGCATCTGTCCTTCCGGATATCCGTGGTGGGGTTGTCGAACTCATCCGCCACCGCAGGACCGTTATACCCGCATTCATCTCCCCGGTAATCCCACATACAGGTGTTCGCCAGCATGATGCGACCGGGAAACAGCGCACCGTCCGTCTCCGTCGGTGTCGCCAGCACAAACGAGGCCGTCATGGCCGTCAGCGATGACATCTGCTCCACCACCCACCGGTCCGTCAGCTCCTGCTCCGGGTCTGCCTCCGGATTCCCCGCCACAAAGTTCACCGCATCAAGAAAACGCGCATACACCCGGCGGCGGACCACCGTGGCACCCACCAGGCTCTGCAAATCCTCCGCCATCCCGGTGACAAGGCCGAAAAGATTGGACACCGTCAGCGACGGGCGGGCACTGCTGCCCTTTCCGTTCATCTCAAAGCCGCTGCCCTCAATCGGGTACGCCTGATATTCACGCCCCTGCCAGGTCACCGGCTCCCCTTTTTCATTCAGCTCATTGCAGAAAAAATACCGCTCACCGCCCTGCACCGTCAGGTCGATTTCCCAGAGCACCACCCGCGGTGACTGCTCTGACTTAACCGACTCGTTCAGACTTTCTTCGTGAATATCCTGCATCAGTTCACCACCTGCTTAAACTCCGCGCTGAACTCAACGCGCAACATCCCGACCCGCGCAGACCACCCGGCACAGGTCACCTTTATCTGCCGGTATGCATAGGGTGGCTTCCACAAAAATGCCTTCCAGCCACCGTGCTCTGCCAGGAACGCTTCCAGATGCCGGGCCTCCTCCCGGGTCACGGAAAGCGTCACCCTGTATGTTTTCAGGTCAGCATTCAGCCCTGCCGCCATACGCTGTGAGTACCCGTCACCAAAACGCACTTCACGCACCGATGGCTGCGAGTTCACCTCCATATCCGGCTTCACTTTCCAGCGAAAGGTTTTCATCCACCGCTCCCTGATAACATACCGCCATCACGCAACTGCAGCCGGAGTTCATCCTGTGCCCCCTTGCGGGCCATCTCATACACCGCTTTCATCAGCTGCGGCCCTGCCCGCCCGTTGGGGCCGTCGTTCTGAATCACCACGTGATTGTTCTGATTAAAATTAATGCCTTCCGCCCGCCGCATCTGCGCCGGACTTCCGGCACCGCCGACATAACCACCTTCCGCATAGCCCCGCATCAGGCGGTACAGATTGCCGACACCAATCCGGCTGGTCGCCTCCTTCGTGAAGACAAACTCCCCGCGATGAACAATCCCCGCAGGTTCATATTTACCCCCCGTCCCCGTAAATCCCCCGGTCGCGAAATGGAAGTTCGCCGCCGCAGCCTGAATGGCCGTCCCCGTGGAGGCAGACGCACCACCACCGAAAGCACCACCAATGGCGCTGCCGATACGCCCGACAATGCCCACCATGGCCTGTTTAAGCAGGATTTCTGTCATCATGGACAGCACCGAACGGGTGAATCCCCGCCAGTTCTGTTCGCTGCCGGTCAGCATCGCCGCCATATTCTGTGCAATACCGTCAAAGGTCTGCGTGGCCACACTTTTAACCTGCGAAAAACTGTCCGTCGCACTTTCCGCCCACTCCCCCCAGCCGGACTTCAGCCCGGCCAGCCAGTCACCGCGCAGCATGTCTTCATCCGCCCATGTCTGTTTCAGTGCCCCGGTGACCCGGGCCAGCGCCTGCGGATTATCGCCATACACGTCACGAAGACGCTGCGCTTCAGACTCCCGCTGCGCCTGACGGTCAGTGAGACCACGGGCTTTTGCGCTGATGGCGGCCTGCTTCGCGCTCTGCTGCTCTTCAAACCGCACCGCCTGCTGTGCCAGCTCATTCAGGCGTTTCTGGTGCTCCACCTTGTCACCCAGCTCAGCCAGCTGGCGTTTGTACTCCAGCGTCTCTTTCTCATGAGCCAGCAGGGATTTTTCCTGCCCGGATAACTGCCGTTTCGTGGCGGCCTCTTTCAGGACCGCATACTGACTTTCCGCCTTCCACAAATCCCGGCGCTGCTGGCTGATTTTCTCATTCGCACCGCTGTGCTTCTCCAGCGTCCGGAGCTCAGTTTCAAGCGCCAGCAGGGCTGCATGCGCCCGGTCTTCCTGACGCTCCCCGGCTGACACTCTGACACCTGACGACTTCGGTTTTTTCAGCGTCGATTCATAATCCTTTTTCGCCGACGCCATCAGCGTGTTGTAATCCGCCTGCAGGATTTTCCCGTCTCTCAGGGCCCTGTTCAGTTCTTCCTGACGGGCGGTATATTTCTCCAGCGGTGTCTGCAGGCGTTCGTAAGCCTTCTGCGCCTCTTCGGTATATTTCAGCCGTGACGCTTCGGTATCGCTCTGCTGCTGCGCATTTTTGTCCTGTTGAGTCTGCTGCTCAGCCTTCTTTCGGGCGGCTTCAAGCGCAAGACGGGCCTTTTCACGATCATCCCAGTAACGCGCTCGCGCTTCATCGTTAACAAAATAATCATCCTTGCGGAGATTCCAGATGTCGTCTGCTTTCTTAAACGCAGTCTCTGCCTTAATCAGCATCTCCTGCGCGGTATCAGGACGACCAATATCCAGAATGGCATCCCACATCGATTTGAACGCCTTCCCTGTTTTATCCGCCCAGGTTTCCAGCGTCCCCATGTTCTCTTTCAGGCGGCGGGTCTGGTCATCAAAGCCTTTCGTGGCAGCCTCGTTCGCCGCCTGCAATGCCCCGGCCTCGTCTCCGGAACGCTGCAGCTGTGCAACATACGCAATCTGCTCTGCCGTCACGTTACGGAACTGGCGCGCCATCGCCATCAGTCCCGACGTCGGGTCAGTGGTCAGCTTCCCGAAGGCTTCAGCGACTTTATCCACCTCCACACCGGATGCAGACGCAAAACGCGCGACACTCTGGTTGATGGCATCAAACTGTTCACCACCACGCACACCGGCATTCACCAGGGCTGCCAGTGACTCTCTCGCCTGGTTAAACGTCAGCCCTGCTGCCTGCCCGGCTCTTGAGAGCGTCAGCATACGATCGGCAGTCAGTCCGGACTGATTACCGGAAAGAACCAGGGTTTTATTAAACGCTGAAAGCGTGGAATCTCCCTGGTACCAGGCGTACACCAGCGCACCTGTCGCCACCGCCAGCGAGGTGACCCCGACCATCGGCAGGGTGATCGCACCGGCAAGCCCCCTGAACATGGGGATCATCCCGCCGAAGGAGTCCTTCACCTGACCGCCCTGTTGCAGCAGGATCAGCCAGGGATTCTGACCACCGGCAAGCTGCGTGGCGATATCCGTAAACTGTGCGGGCAGGGTACGCATGGCCGCTTTATACTGCCCGACGGAAATCCCGGCTTTTTGTGCAGCCAGCGCCTGGCGGCTCAGGCCCTGTTCAACAGCACTGGCGGTTTTTCTGGCGTCGGTATCCAGACCTGAAAAATGACGCCTTACCCGGCTCATCTGCTCATCGAAACGGACAGCATCCAGACTCAGGTCAATAACAAGATCACCAACCGGCTGGGACATATCTCACACCTCCGGAAATCCCCGCTGAAGCCATCATTAATGCAACATCATCCTCGCTGACATCCACCACATCTGCAGAAGGTGAAATATCGCCCCCTCCCTCCCCACCGAACCGGACGCCTCCGGCAAGTCCTGCCGCTTTCTGCATCAGCATGTCTTCCTCATCCGGCATCTCCGTCTGCGCTTCCTCTCGCCGGGGAGCCAGCAGACTGAAATCCGAGGGATGCATATCCGGATCGCAAAAAAACAGGCTGAGTACAGCGTACGTCAGCCCGGAAAAATGCATATCCAGCTGGGTATCCTGAAAATAATGCGTGCGGTAAAAACGTCGCCAGTCGGCATATTCGGTGGATGTCATCCCGGCAAGCATGGCGCGCCAGTCGGGTCTCCCCATCTCACGCGCCAGTCTGAGGGCAAAGTTCAGCTCGCCGTCGAAGACTTTCCCGCAGAAAAATCATCATCAGTCAGCGTGTTATTTTTCGCCACTTCAGTAATATCAGTATCCGGACGAACAGCTTCGATCATCCCGGACAGGCACAACACAACATCTTCCGCCCGGGCAATGGCATCGGCAGGCCAGGTGGTGAGCACTTCCTGCTCTATCTTCATCACGGCCTCATTCATTGACGGTGACTGCGTTTTCTGTGGATGGTTATGCCACAGGGACATCGCCACCAGAAACGCGCCGGTTCTGACAAGATCTTCCACACTCACCTGCAGGTTGCCGCTGGCTTCAGCCTCTTCTGCCCGCCGTTTCAGGAGGGCAAGATGCTCAATACGCTGCAGCGCAGACAGCTCAGAAAGCATGACGGATACACCGTTATATTCAAATTGTTCTGTTTTCAGAAACATGTATTACCTCCGTTTACCCTGCAGCGCCCGCTTCAGTAACGGTGACTTCAGCCACTGCGGCGAACTGACCATTTCCGCTCACCACAGGGATCTGCACCTTACCTGTCGCCACGCCGTTTACCGTAATTGTCATATCTTTCACACTAATGGTGGCTTTCGACGGATCGGCGGAAACCGCTCTGAACGTCTTGTCGGTTGCACTTTCCGGCTCAAAAGAAACCGTCAGGGTGGTTGTTTTCCCTTTTGCCACCGTACCGGATGTCGGCGTCACCTTAATCGCACTGACCGGCGTAATTTTGCTGCGTTCTTCCGCTACAGAAGGTTTACCCACGTTAGTGACTTTCACCGTGCGGGTGATCACTTCTTTCGCCGTCACGGCCTTACCGATACTGCTGACCCAGCCACGAAACACATCCACCGTGCCATTCGGAAAACGGATTTTATAGGCCCGGACATCGCCGCTTTCAAACCAGCCTATAAGCCCTTTCTGGCCTTCCTCTCCCGGTTTCCAGGCCAGCGTAAAACTGGTATCTCCTGCAGACTTCTGCCCCTGCCCGGTCGCGGTCCAGTCAGCGTCTTCATCATCCAGGTAGTTATCATCGTAGGGTTCAGCCGTCATCTCGCCCGGCGTCAGATCCTTCACCTTAGCCAGTCGCTGCCAGCCATCGTCTGACAACGGGTTTGCATAAGCATCAGCCTTGCCGTTGTAAACCCACAGAGTGGTACCGGCACCTTTTACCGGCTCAAGGGGATTTGGTGTTGCCATATCGTCCTCACATCTCGTATGTAATGGAATAAGTCAGATCTGCAGAACTCCATAACGCCATATCGTCATCACGACGATACTCATAGCCCTGCGTAACCATCGTGGTAATCAGTCCTGCCAGTGCCGGGATCGCGGTCATCGCCGGGTAAATCCGGCTTTCCATCCACTGATCAAGCTCTGAATCCGGTACCTGTGCCGGTAAAAACACCTCAATATGCAGTGTGGCCCGCCAGGTATCAGCATCCAGCTCTTCACCGGTATACTCTGCATCCGTCAGATAAACCGCGATCGCAGGAAAATCCTCTTCGTCAAAAACAACGGGGCGACCATCAAACAGCGTCGCCCCGTGTTCATGCTGCTCGAGTGCATCCAGCACTGCGGCACGAATGTCAGTGTGTTTCATCGTTTTATCGCAATCCTCAGTTGTTGTTTCAGCGCGTATGCCAGTTCTTTAGGCAGGCGTTCACGCCGGATACGGTCAACATTCTCATCAAATGCCTGTTTCAGTGGGGCCGCCATCGGGATTTTCACCACATCAATGGGGTAACGGTTTTTCCCGGCCACACGCTGCATGACATGCCAGCGACCATTTTTTAATCGCTGAATAAATGCCCGCTGATACCGATGCTGACCGGCTTTAAGTATGCTGTTCGGGCGACGCCCCAGCATCCTGATCCCCAGCTTAATCACAGGGAGATCACCGCGGTTAACGATAATTCTGGCATTCGGATTTCTGACCGTCGCCCGTTTCAGTCTGGACCGTTCCTTAACCAGTTTCCGGCGTACCTTTGTCTCCCGGGCAACCTGTGATGAAGACTGATTAATCGCCGTTGTGGCCACGCGGTTAATGGCCATTGCTGAAGCCGCCGGAATGGCGTTTTTACGAACCCGGCTCAGATTATCAATCGCCTGATCAAGCCCTTTTATCGCCATAATTTCACCCTGCGTTTATCGTCGCCGGTTAACTGCGGGTGGTTGCCCACGGTTGAGCCAGAGATAACAGCTGCCCCCGTCATCCGGAGAAACACGATCCACCCAGAACATCTCGCCGTTAATGGTCAGCGTGTCACCACGCCGCACGGCACGCACCGTATCCGTCCGCACAAATAATGACGGGCTGCTTCCTTCAATACGGACCCCGCCACCGGCAAAACCCAGCGACTCCGGATCGTCAAAAACCCCCTGAACTTCGCCGCCACGTTGTGCTCCGGAGGTGAACTGCGCACGGATCCCCATCACTTCAACGATCGTACTGTCCACCCCGGCGAGGGCAGCATCAAAGGCATTCTGAAAATCACGCATATTCAGCCGTTCCGTGCTGTATCATGGCCGTTGCCAGTGATGATGGCACCAGAACACGCATACCCCGTAACGCCAGCTCAACGGGACGACCTGTCTCCGGGCAATACCCCATTACTTGCAGGCACTTCCGTACCCGGACGGCTTTAACATCATCCGGAGCATCCGTGTTGTTCAACTGCTCACCATCGTCTGTGTGATTTTGATCAGCCCCGCTCTCATCAGAGTGCATAATGCCCTCCGGGGAAACAGCAAGCTCCTCTTCCCACTCAGACACACGTTGAGCAATATCCGCAGCACTCCCCGACATATCCGCCTCGCGCCCCAGCAGGCCAGCCAGTTGACGAAGACGATTCAGATTTTCTTCTTTTGTTGCCATCTCGGTCTCCTGTGAAAAAAGACACGGGGGCATTTCGCCCCCGCTCACGGATTATTTCACCTGCACCACCACAAACTCATCCGGGTCCGGCAACACCATCAGCGGTGCGGACTGCGTCATGGTGAATTCACGGGCCGGATCGCCCACGGTCAGCCAGTGTTTCGGATAACGGGAAGAGGCCACCACACCTTCGGACAACGCCTGCGCATCCTGAATGGCACCATAGCAACGAATCCCCTCTGCCGCCGTATTCCCCAGCACCAGCATGCCCTCCGGCAGATAACGTTTTTCGGTACCGTCCTCTGCCACATAAGACGTTTTCGCCACCACAATGGCCAGATCGCCGTAATACCCCTTGAAGGACACCACTGCGCCCAGATCTTTCACTGCCGTTTCGAGTTGTGAATTTGAGCCGCGACGGGTATCCAGTTTTTCGCGGAACAGCTTAAAGCCATTCAGCAGACGCCAGACCGTACCGTCCATAATGGCGATATTCACAAGACCGCTGGCCTGATCGCAGTAGAGGTCAATATCATGCGTCGGATCAAACGTATCACGGTCCTGCTCAGACCATTTTTTACCGTCAGCCTGCTCAATGTTATTTCCTTCAGAGCGCCCGAAATCCACCTCGACAGTATCAAACTGCTCCCCTTCCATGGTGTATTTGCCATACAGAACGGCATTCACCGCCTGCATTTCCTCCACCTGGACAATGGCATGCTCTTCCTGTTTGAGGTTATCGGTAATGATACGCAGACGACGGTAGGCCGGGTCGTTCAGCTGAGCCGGATCTTCACCAGGAAGGCGCTCAACCGCCTGCTGGTAATTAAATTCGTGTTTCGGCTTGACGTAGCCCGGACGCAACACGCGGGTTTCACCACCACGATGACGAAGCACTTTACCTTCAACGACCGGGGAGACATAGGCCGCCACCGGCGTTTTTCCGGTAATTTTGTCCAGCATCACCTCTTCGGTGTGGAAATTCACCGTACGGCGGAAAAACAGCTCCAGAAACAGCGCACGGAATTTCACTTTTTGTTCGGTATAACCGAGTAACTGGCGGGTCGTAAACAATCCCATAAATCAGTTCCTTTCATTCAGAAATCAGTCAGGCCAACGCGGTGGCCTGATAACGTGTTACGGCAGCGCCGCGTGACTCAGGGCAGTGCCAGCAAAGGCATTTGCCTTTTTGTGTTCATCCACACTGTCAGGCCAGCGGATTGCCTCCGTCGCAAAGGTCCCCGACTTGTAATACGTCAGCACCGTCTCTGTGCCTTCAAGCGGCAGTACCAGTATGCCAACCGCACTACCGGCTTTCTGTCCATCCCAGACCACCAGTTTCCCGGTGGCTTCATCCAGCATCAGGGGCGTCAGAGCCGGTGTTGCAGAAGAAATCCCGCTGCTGCCTGTGGCGGTATGAGCCGGATCATTACCGGCAAAAATACGTACTTCTGCACGTTGTTCAGTGATGGTTTTCGTTACCATATTGTAAAAACCTCATATTGATGGTCAGCACTGACTTCATGGCATGGCCATGAGCATTTTCACGTCCGCATCACCGTCTGCCGACGTCTGTGACACGCCACCCTGCACGGCTGCCGGTGAATGGTTCGCCATGAAATGTTCAAACAAGGCGGTTGTGGATGCAGAGACCGGTTCGGCCTTACCTGATCCCGCAGCCAGCACAGCCCGGGCGTTCTCCACGGTCATTCCCGGGCAGGCCGCCAGTTTTTCAGCCTGCGCCTCAGCCCCTTTTGCCTCATCCAGTGCCATGATCTGATCACGAAGTGAGGGCCCGGCATTCGCCTGCGGTGAGGCAGCCAGGATCGGGCGGGCTTTTTCCACCGTCATCTCCGGCATCGCCGCCAGCGTTGCCGCCAGTTGTTCACGACCTTTCGCTTCTTCACACGCCATAATGCGATCGGCTTCACTCTGCGCGGATGCCACCGGCTGCTGCGGTGCTGCCGCGGCCAGAATCGCCCGGGCCTGTTCAACGCTCATGCCCTGTTGTCCTGCCAGCATCGTGGCAAGCTGTTCACGTCCTTTCGCTTCCTGACACGTCAGGATCCCCATCACTCGCTGGTTCTCCTGCGCGGCAGCTTCCGTTGCAGTTAATTGCGGCATAGTGCCTCCTGTATCATGAGTGTTCAGCGCCGCAGCCATCACGCTGATGGCATCCGACGCATTGATTAATTCATCCGCCAGCCCGGCCTCAATGCCGGACTGACCTTCAAAAACGGCAGCCTCTGTCCCCGTGACAGCTTCCACAGACAGCCCCGTATACATCGCCACTTTTTCGGCAAACATCCGGTGCGCCGCATCAACCCGCTGCTGCATGTCCTGACGCACCTCTGCCGGTAAGGCTTCAAACTGATTGCCATCCACCTTGTGCGCCCCGGCATAAATCAGCGTGATATCCACCCCGGCCTGCGCCAGATGACCGGCATAGCTGACATGGCTCATCATCACGCCAATGGAGCCGATACGGGATGTCTGGGTAACCAGCCGTCGGGAGCAGGCCGACGCCAGCAGCATGGCTGCAGAACAGGCCGTGTCATTGCACAGTGCCCAGACCGGCTTCTGCTGACGGAGGCGGTAAATCATGTCAGCGCAGTCAAACGCGCCGGCGGCCTGCCCGCCCGGACTGTCAATGTCCAGCAGTACGCCCCGCACCTGGCTATCTGCCATTGCCTGCTGAAGACAGGCGACAATGCCGTCATAGCCTGTCATTCCGGAAAATGGCCGCATACCCCCCAGCCGGTGCACCAGCGTGCCTGTCACCGGCAGTACAGCAATACCGTTCACCACCCGGTAAACACGGGCCGGTCGTTTACCTCCGGCCATGTACTCGTCCGTTTCAGCCAGCATTCCGGGTGCATCAAGCTGTACCTGCTGTTGTGGTACCGAAAGACTTGCTGCCCCCATCTCGCGCCCGAGCGCGCAAAAGAAAACCCGCGCATAGGCGGGCTCCAGAAGCAGCGGTTCATTGAATGCTGCGGCAATAATGTGTGAAAGATTACGTCTCACGTGGTGTTGTCTCCTCTTCCGGCCTGCGACTCTCCGCTATCTGCTGCTGATACGCCTGCGCTATCCACACCGGACGTGAGAGTCCGGCTTTTTCCCGCTCTGCAGATTCCCTGACCTGCTGGCGGAAAATGTCCTGATAATCCTCGCCCATCAGCGCCAGCTCTTTCTCATACGTGCTCAGTCCGGCCTCAATGCGCATCACTGATTCCTGGACTTCCTTGAGCCCGTCAATGGCCATTCTTCCGGCACCAATCCACTCTGCCCGTGACCAGGCTGATCGCGCCTGATAAAAATCAAAACGTGCCCGTGGCGGACGAATAATCCCCCGAAGAAGTGCCTCTTCCAGCCAGCAGGAAAACATCTGCGTGGCCAGCCGGGACGCAATAAATTTTCGCCGCCCCATAAAATAGCGCCACGACTCATTGGCGGAGGCGCGGGCACTTGAGTAACTGACCTTCGAGTAATCACGGGACAACTGTTCGTAGGAAACGCCAAGACCGGCGGCGATATACCGCAGCAGCGCCTGTTCAAGCGCAGAAAATCCATTGTCTGAATCCTGCGCTGTCTGTAGTTTCAGATCATCACCGGGGAAAAGGTGCGGAATTTTGACACCGCCCAGTGTCACGTTATTCGTGTCATACCAGCTGGAAAACTTCTCCAGAATATTAATAAGCGGATTATCCTTCTGCCCCTGCGGCGCACCGGCGATATATTCAAAGGCCTTTTCGGTATCAAGTTCACTTTCAATCGTCGCTGCATACATCGCCTTCACTATGGCCGACTGAAGCTGTGTTGCCTGCAGGGAATCGAGCATCTTCAGCCGTTCCATGACGCTGTAAAACTGGTTGGCCCCACGGGTCTGCCCGTCCTCCACCGGCTCGAAAATATGCAGCATGGCCGGACGCCCGGTGGGAAGTTCACGCGGGATCCGTTCCCATCGTCCACTCCCGGAGAACGGAAAATCATCCTCACAGATATGGTACGCAACGGCACGACCATATCGATCGACCTCCACACCGGCCCGCAGAAAACGGTTCCCGATACCGTGTCCTGGCGTGTCCACCCGTTTCGGACTCACGGCTTTAAAACGCGTACGAAACAGTTGCGTGCTCTCCGTATCCCAGACCGGCTGCACAAAGATTTCGCCGTTAAACGCATGAACGCCCACACCTTCACGGATAAATTCCGTAAACGTGCGTTTCCCTTCCACGTCGATCTCGCCAAACATCCCTTCTGCGTATTCCGACCAGGCCGCCTCCACCTCATCGACAAAACTTTTTGCCGCAGTCTCCCGCATCCCCAGCCAGCGCCAGTTCGGACGGTAGCTGATCAGAAACATATGCCCGACAATATGATCCTTATGCAGGGCCACCGCATTAGCCGCTATCCCGTTATTGCGCACCAGATCATCTGCCCGGGCATTCCCCAGACGCAACGCAGGCAGCAGGGCTGCATCGGCACTCTGCGCCGGTGGCAACCACTCCGCCATTTGCCCGCCAAATCCTGCGCCGCCCCCGTTGTAGCTGAGACTCTCACGAAGCGGAACGCCGTTCACATCAATCAGGACAGGCGTTCGTTTCATAACCTCACTCCCAGCGGACGACGGCGACGTCGGGTTGTCCCCAGTACCGACTCCGCATCATTGATCGCCCGGTTAAGCTCATCCAGAGAAGCCTCCGTATATTCAATTCTGCGACCATCTTTCTGGACAGACACCACCCGTTTACCGGTTAATAAATCAAGGCGCGCCTGACGCAGCGCCTGCAGTTCAGCGACTGTAACCATTCACTCCTCCGGACAGCTTCGCTGCCAGTTCTTTAAGGGTTGGCCGGGTCGTCTCTTCTTCCCGGGATTTTGCCAGTACAGCCAGATCAAGCTGCCAGCGTTGCACGGACACACGTAATGCCGCATAGGCATACACCAGGCAGTCCAGCGCTTCGTTACGCCGCTTTTTGTTATCCCACAGCAGACGCATCTTTCCTTTTTCCCACTTCTCCACAAGCTCTTCCGCCACCAGTTGCTGCGCCTCTGTCTGCGAAAAAATCTCCGGATCATCAGGAAAACGGATGGCATACGACGTGGCTTCATCCGCAGGCGTGGGATCGGCTTTCATACGGGCATAGAGAATTTCTTTTGCGGTGTCCGTCCCCACTTCACACAGATACACGCCCCGCTGATTGCGGGTTTTTGGCATGGTGATCACCGGCTTGCCATAAACAGATGCACCTTTTACCGGCAGCACCCGGAAAACACCGTGTTTTTTTGACCTCTGATAGACAATTTCGCCATCGATCCCCCCTGTGTCCCAGCAGACACGGGAAATGGTCATTTCGGTTCCGTCTGCATGGCAGTATTTTTTGTTGATCGCCGCATCCACACGTAACAGCGTCTCTTCCTCATCTGGACGTCCCATAATGATGATTTTATCCACCAGAAAGGCTTCCTCTCCCGGAGCCCATCCCCAGACATACATCTCAAAACGGTTTCGCTGCGAGTCAATGCCCGCCGTCAGATAAACCACCCGGGCAGGCACCGCCGCCGTGTAACGCACAACCTTATCCATCAGCACCTGGTGATCGAGTTTTTCGCCCACGGCCTCTTCCCAGGTCTCGCCCAGCGTGGTGTTCACAAAGGTTTTCAGGCCGTTGGGATCTTTCAGTGCATCCAGCCAGTCATAGACTATCTGTACCCAGGTGGTGAACGGACTGTACGCCGTCCAGATATGGAATGTGATGGAGCGCGGCGGCGGAATTTCATTATCCGCGGCGCTGAAAAACGTCAGACCGTCACGGGTCCACATCCCCGTGTTTTCACAGATCCACCGCCCGTTGCTCTGGTCAAGCTCAGACTGATGGATCACGCAGCCATGATGTTCACAGAGGTAGAAAACGCTTTCGGGGCTGTCCTTCTCCCATTTAAGGCCAAAAGGCGTGGACTCATCGCCAAATTTCAGATACTGCGCCTCCCCACAGTGCGGGCAGGGCACATAAAAACGCATGAAATGCGCCGACTCGTTGGCCGCTTTTTCGATCTGGCAGGAGCCTTTTATTTTAGGCGTCGAGCCGCGAATGGATTTTGGCCATACCGAGCCCTCAATACGTTTATCCCCAAGCAGGGTTGGCGAACCCTCTTTTTCGACATCCGGTTCGAACGAGGAAAGTTCGTCATAGCAGACCACGTCCACGGATTTTTCACGGTAGTTTTTAGCGGCAGCCCCGCCCAGGCACCAGAAGCCCACGCCCGATGAAAAACGTTTCAGCGTGAGGGTATTATCACGATGTTTACGCCCAAACCACGGTGCAAGATCGAGTAAAACCGGCACATCCCTGATCGTGGGTTCCACATGAGATTTCATAAAATCTTCAGCAGCAGAATCCGTGGGCTGGAAAAGAAGGCTGTTGCGTGATTTATGCTCAATAAAATAAGCCTCCACTCCCAGCAACATCTTTGTATAACCAACACGGGCAGATTTAATCAGATTAACAGTGCGGATCCGGTCATTCCCCATGCTGTTCATGATGGCAACCTGAAACGGCAGTGTTTCCCACCGCCCCGGGGTGTAAGATGACTCTTTCGGAAGGTAATAATGTCGATCTGCCCACTGAACTGTCGTCAGAGGGACAGGAATTTTTAGCGCAAGGAGGCCGGTTGCTATCGCTCCTGCAGAATTAGCCGCCCTCAGTTCGTCTGAAATCATCAATCCACCTGCGCACATTCTCACCGGCTTCAGAAGCCACATCGGATGCTTTCGCGATTTCAGTTTTCACAGCATCAAGATGTACGGGTGATATATCAGGGTATTTACGCTGCAGTGTCTGAGGGACACGGACAAGGATCCCTGATATATTCTGTGCCACTCGCTGAAAGATGTAGGTAAATAACTCCGTCTCGAGGACAAGGCCTTCCTCACGAGCATTTTTCAGCTCCTGTGCATCGGCCTGTGCCTTCGTCAGTCGGTAACGTTCGTAATCAATGGTGCAGGGCTGAAGGTCTGATTCGCTGGCAGCCCTCAAATCCTCGATCTCTTTACGGAGTTTTTCGTTTTCAATATCAGCTTCCCTCTGCGCATACCACTGAATGGCAGCAGTTGTATCAAAAACTGATTCAGTCCCTTTCCCTCCACCAGAAACTAGTGGTAACCCCTGACTCTGCCAGGCGGTGATGGTCCTGACATCAACGCCAAAAATATCGGCCAGTTTTTTCTTATTGACGTTCATACACTCCCCCGGGAACCAGAAAGGATCTGAAAATGGCGTTTTCTAACAAAAACAGCCTTTGTCAGATCCTTTTATATTTTTAAAATTCTATTGATAATCAATCAGTTAAAAAGAAGAAGAACGGATCTGATTTTTCCCTAAAAATTTTCATAAATAGCGAAAACCCGCGAGGTCGCCGCCCC
>OLXK01001693.1_pt1 | contig 14529 bp, 5 predicted proteins | sample 1674321 | NCBI WGS metagenome assembly OLXK01 (sample SAMEA103958162, study PRJEB25191) | human gut metagenome | reverse complement strand
AGATTTTAATAAAAATTTTAGTAATATATGATGCTGTCGTTCTTGCTGTAGCTGTTATGGCGCTATCGACAATCTGTATATTTATATTCAGTCCCCTTGTCAGTAAACAGAAGAATTTTAACTATGAAGAAAAAATGGCTTTAAAAAAGAAGGTTATTTTTTCTACTTTATCATCTGTTATTGTTTCTATATTAAGTTTTATCCTAGATAAACATAGTTTCGGTTTTTCTATTGCTGTTGGAGTGGGTGTGTCATCTTTTCTGTTAGTACTAGGTAAAATAGAGCAGGTTAACAAGAAAGATGTACACCGGTAATAATTATGGAATTTCATAGTAACCCTTGCTTAAGAAAAATAAAATGAGGAGATTTGGTAATGAAAAAGACAAAAGTCATAACAAAACTGATAGCCATAATTTTGTCAATACTTGTGGTTGTTCAAGTTGCCCCAATGTCAACTTTTGCCGAAACAATTGGAACAGAAAGTGAAAAGTTTGAGGAAAGCGGGTATTCTACTGAAGTATCTCAGGAAGAGGAAGACCCAATAGTAATAGGAGAAGATGTAGACCGTCGCGACAGCAGCAACACCAAGTATTTTAAGATGAGCGATGGAACAATAAAGGCTGCTGTGTACAAAGACCCTGTTCTTTATCAGGATAGCGCTGGTAAGTGGCAGGAGATAGATAATACACTTGAAACATCGGACGATGAGAATGATGAGATTTCAAACTTTAACGGATATGCAACCAAAAGCAATAAGTTTAGGGTGAAGTTTGCAAAGAATTCAAACCAGAAAAAACTTGTCAGCATAAAAATGGGCGATTACTCGGTCAGCCTTTCTTTGCTTAACAAAACGAAGAAGAATAACTCGTCAATGAAGCAGGAGAAGAAAGCTAAAATCGAGGACTTAACCGCAGCTAGCAAGGCCAGTCAAAAGATATATTATGAAAACATTCTTCCCGATACAAATATAGAGTACATAGTTAATGGATCGGGGGTCAAGGAAAATATTGTAATAAAGTCTGCGCAGAGCAACTATCAGTATAGCTTTGAAATCGATGTAAAAGATCTTACGCTCACATTGGAAGATGACGGCTGCATATACGCGAAAGATGTCAACACGGGAAAAACTGTGTTTGTCCTTCCCAAGCCGTTTATGCTTGATGCAAACTATGAGTATTCAGACAGTGTGAGTTACAGTATCAGTTCAAAAAATAAAAAGAAGTATGAGATTACTGTAACTGCGGATGCCGAATGGATAAATAGCAGCGACAGGACATTCCCTGTTACTATTGACCCCGCAATACAGACAGAGCAGTCAAACACGGTGATGGATTCGGTTTATGTTGCTTCCGGAAAGCCGACTACAAATTACTGGCAGGGTCCGATGATAATGGTTGGTAAAGAGTCGTCCGGCATAGGAAAGTGTCAGGGACTGCTTCGCTTTGATTTGCCGTCTTTAAACCGTGGAGATGTTGTTATTGATGCAGAACTTTATGCTGCGCAGATAAAGTGCGACGCATATTCAAATACAACTCCGGATGCTGCAATAGAAGTACATGCAGTAACAAGTAGTTGGAATAAGAAAACCGTAACATGGAACACAAAACCGAGCTTTGAATCAACAACAGCAGATTTTGAAATTCTCAAAGCCGGCGGTACTCAGCGAGAGGCTCGTAAATGGAATGTCACATCTATCGTAAAACGATGGTATGAAAACCCGTCATTCCCCAATTATGGATTCCTATTCAGATCGTCAATAGAAAACGGTTCAACATACAATTTGTCATGTAATTATCTTTGGCTTTATGGAGAGAAATACTCGCAGAGCACGGATGGATACCCGATACTTTCCATAACATTCAGGTCAAATAAGGGCATTGAGTCGTATTGGAGCTATACAGATATCAGTGCCGGAAGAGCCGGTACTGCCTCTATCTGTGAATTCTCAGGCAACCTTGTCTTCACTCACGGTGATACAACAACACCGGGTGGTCGTGCTCCAGCATCGATTGTTCATGTCTTTAATAACTACATGGCAGGAGAGGGCTTTGGTACCGTTATGCCATACAGAGGCCACGGTTGGATGCTTAGCTGTCAGCAGCAGCTTCTTCCGTCATCAAAATTCGGTCTGTCAACATCTGCACAGGCGACATATCCATATGTATATATTGATGGTGATGGAACGGAGCACTACTTCTACAAAAAGAGTGACGGTACAATGATAGATGAGGACGGTATGGGGTTGACCCTTACTGTTCCGAAGACAAACAACAATAATTATTACAAAATATCCGATGATAAGGGAAATGTGATGTGGTTCAATGTTGCGGGAGCATTTGCACGTTCTCTTGACAGCAACAGCAATCAGATAGCGAACTACTATGCATCATCGACTGATCCCAAAATCTGGAAAGTGACTGATGGGGCGGATCATGCTTTAACTATTTCTCCGACCCCTGATAATCTCGCAGTTCAGAGCATAACCGATAGCGCAGGAAGAGTGACAAGATACAACTGGAGCTCAGGTTTGCTGCTCAGCATAACATATCCCGACGGTGAAACAACGACCTTTACATATGACAGCGACAGGGCAATGACTTCTGTCACATCTCCCGATGGGTATAAGCTTCAGTTCACATATACACCTTTGAAGAACGGTAAACGAGTTTCGAAAGTTGTTGAGAGCGCCAATGGTTCGACTGGTCAGACAATTACTTTCGATTACTCACAATATGGGCAGACCGTTATACGCTCTTCTGGTAAGGATGGCGTGTTTGGCAACAACGATGATATCTATACGACGGTAAAGTTCGACAAAGCCGGCAGAACGGTATGCTCAGAAGCCACTTGCTATGGCAAAACACTTGCAGCTTCTGCCGCAGAATACACTGCTTCGAATCCTAACAGCAATGCAAGCAACATAAAACAGCTTAACCGCTTGAGTAAGTCGATGTCTGGTGGTCAATATGTCAGGAACTATCTTCGTGACGGTAGTGCGGATACTGGAAGTTCATGGACAAAACTCCAGTGGAATGGCACTGCAAATTATGACGGATTTGTTACAGGACGTCAGAAGCTATATGGCCGATGGAGCTACTATATTGACAGCAAGACATTTTCCGACAGAGCTGCAGCAAGGGCTTGCCAATCACTTGCATCGGGACAATTCAAAGCGGGAATAACATATACATTCTCAGCTTGGGTCAAGACGGAGAATATCGTCCCGCGAGACGCGGCTGTTCCGTATGGCGCGCAGCTACTTGCAACATATTGGCTTCCTGACGGTAGTACGGTCGACAATGTTTCCGAAGCATTGATAGGAACAACCGATCCCAATATTAATAATGGCTGGCAGAGGCTTACCGTTTCATTCTTTGTTCCGTCTAATGCTACAAAGGTTAACTGTAATATAATGGTCCGTGACGCTACCGGTAAGGCTTGGTTTGACGGAATGCAGCTTGAAGAAGGTGCAAGCGCAGGTCCGTTCAATATGATAAATAACTCTTCGTTTGAACGCTATTCAAAGGCGTCGAGCGGTGCGTATCTTCCTGAAGATTGGAACGGATATCTTACCGATGCTACCGATTCCGTTGATAATGCCCATTCGAAGGATTCCGGACATGCATTCCGATTCGGCAGCATTGCAACGGTTCCTAAGGAGATGAATCAGGTTCTGTATTTTGACGGAGCTACTGCGCAAAATCTTGACGATACATATATTCTTAGCGGCTGGGTCTATGCAAATCCGGTTGGCGGAAGCAATGAGAACAACAAGGTCAGTCTTGCCGCAAAGATTGTGTATAGTGATGGAACGAGTTGCCTGAAGTGGTTTGACTATAACAGCTCCGTTATGGGCTGGCAGTATGTCATGGGCGCCTTTAATCTGAGAGATAGTGACAATCAGAGTGCTTCAAAAACTCCGACATCGATGAAAATCTATCTCATTAATTACAGGCAGTCGAACAATACTTGGTTCGATAATATTCAGCTTGTACGCGATGAAGCACCGTCATATACATATGACAAGGACGGCAATATGATCTCCGTCAAGGCAAACGCTCAGCAGAAATCCTCGATGGAGTATACAAATAACAACCTTACAAAGTCGGTTGATGCCAAAGGATATAGCTATACATATACTTATGATTCAAGGCATAATATGACTCAAGCGACGAGCCAGTCCGGAACGAAGTACTGCTATACTTATGATAACAACGGCAATCCCACCGCATTTAGTGTTAAGGGCAGCGAGACAATGCATATTGAAACAGGCGCGTCGTATACATCCAATGGAGCGTTTGTGTCAGCTACTACCGATCAGGACGGGCGGACCGAATCGTATGTTTATGATAATTCTAAAGGTACGCTCACTTCTTACACGGACAAAAAGGGCAATGTAACCAACTATACTTACGATGCCAATACCGACACCGTGACATCTGTTTCTCAGACACTTTCAAACGGTCAGACTATACAGAACAACTATACCTACAACAAGTATCGCCTGAATACCATATCCCATAACAGTTTCAATTACTCGTTTGTCTATGACAACTTCGGCAATGTTACACAGACGAAAGTCGGCTCACAGGTGCTCTGCACGAACACTTACGGAGCAAATAATAATGGACAACTCAATCGAATGTCATATGGTAACGGCGATTACATTGACTACACATATGATGAATACGGCAACACGACTTCGATATCGCAGAATGGCACGAAGAACTTTACATGGAATTATGATTCGACTGGCAACATGTATTCACATGAAGACCTTGTAAATAATCAACGTTTCCTGTATACTTATGATTCAACAGGCAGACTTGTTCGACAGAGCGTACTCAACGGCAGCAAAAAGCGCATCTATGACGCTGAGTACGGATATGACATGAATAACAACGTGTCAAAGTTCACTTCATCTGCAGGTGGAGTGAGCATGACCGAAAAATTTGATTACGGAAAGGATAATCTTGCGTCGAAGTATACGTATCCCTCGGGCAAGACTGCGACATATTCTTATGATTCCATCCTTCGCCGTAACAGGACAGTTATCAATACCACTACGCCGATAGACCATCAGTATGTTTATTGGATGTCAGACCGTGGAAACAATTCGCGCACCACGAAGATTGGCTGGGAACATATCAGCGAATATATCTATGGCTACACCTATGATGCCAACGGAAATATTACTGAGATTTCGCGCCGTCACAAGACCGCAGAGACGGCATATACCAAACAGCAGCAGTTCGCTTATGACGAATTGAATCAGCTGGTTCGTGCAGATGACCTTGTCAAAAACTGCACGGAAGTGTATACTTATGACAACGGCGGCAACATTCTGTCTGTCACAACTTATCCTCTGACATGGGGCAGCCTTGACGGTGTCACGGCAACAAAGACGGTAAATTACGGCTATGACGACACCAACTGGAAGGACAAGCTGACCTCCTATGACGGTCAGGCTATTGCCTATGACGAGATAGGCAATCCGCTGTCTTACAGAGGTTACACGCTCACTTGGCAGAACGGCAGACAGCTTGAGTCACTTGATGGCAACGAAATAACGGTAGATTATACATACGATGTTGGCGGATTGAGAACGGCAAAAGTGGTTAACGGTGTTAAACACGAGTACTATTATATTGGAAGTAATTTACGGTACGAAAAGTTTGGAACAACAGAGCTATGGTTCTTTTACGATTTCGACGGTAATCCATCAGGTGTTAGATATAAGAATGGTAACACTTCGATAGACTACTATTTTGTCTGTAATTGGCGCGGAGATGTTATTCGCATTTACGACGGTGCAGGTACGGTTGTTGCCAACTACAACTATGACGCTTGGGGCAATGTGATTTCTGTTACCGATGCCAATGGTGCGGCGATTACAGATTCGACACACATTGCTAATGTCAATCCGCTTCGCTATCGTGGGTATTATTACGATTTCGAGAGTGGATTGTATTATCTTCGAAGCAGATATTATGACCCTGAAACTGGAAGATTTATAAATGGAGATGTAATCGTTACCGTAAATGATGATCATATCATATCAAGCAATGTGTATGCCTATTGCTTGAATAATTTTACTGGATGTGATGATCAATCTGGATGTTATAGCGGGTGGGACGATGCAGCCGCAATAATAGCAGGCGGACTTATAAGTGGATGCACACAATTGGCGGATGATGTTTTATCTGGATCCTGGAGTGGATGGGAAGTTTATGTCGGCGAGATTGCTGGTGGTGCTGCCGGTGGTTTACTTTCTTTATACTATCCTGGATATTCAGGCGCCATAAGCAGCGGCTTATCTACATTTATTACAGAAACATTACAGAATCATACAGGCAAGGAGGTACGAGACTTTGATGTAATTTTAATGGATTCGGCTATATCGGCTGGAAAGGGCTTTTTACTGGGAAAATTTTGTGACAAACTTTGTTCCTTGCCACAGTTAAATAAGGTAACATATTCGTACAAAAATTACTCGTCTAAGGCCGGTAAAGCTATAGATAAACTGATTAAAGGAAATAATTTTTTTGTAAGGCGAGATGCGTTTTATAGCTATTTGGGGAATCTTATTCCTGCAAGTCTTATTGAAAGTTTACCCAATCTTATTTATAATATCTATAGCACATATGAACAATTGCTGAGACTGCTTGTTTCCTTATAAACGATAAATAGGAGGCTTTTTTGTGAAGAAAACAGTTGTCAGACCTTTTGAAGCGGGAAGTCTGATGCTTGCCCTTGTGGGCTTTGCATTTCCCGCGATGCTGATTTACGAAGCTGTGTCCATTATTCTCAAAGGACCGGGGCCGGAGCGCATCGTTGTCATTGCAGTAGCGGCTGTGCTTACATATTTTATAAGCGTCAGCGCGCTCAAAATTATCTTCATGTCGAAGTTCACTTTCTATGAAGACCATTTTGAGGTAGTGTATTTCGATGCATTTATGGATCATGCAAAGACATTTTATAAGCCGATTCCGTCTCACAAAGTGTCGGTTTACTATGATGACATCGAAAAGTTCGGCTCGTTTGAGAGCAAGCAGCTGCGCCGCAACGGACGCGATGATAATAACCGCCTGTTGGTATTGGCAAAGGTCAACGGAAAACTTGTGCCATTCACTCTGCCTGTATGGTTTCAGGATTCCAGAAATTACTTTATCATAAACGATAGGCGTGGCAACGGCTATCTTATTGATGGCAAACTTTATAGTGTCGGTCAGGTGGGTTTGGTTCTGCGAAATCTCGAGGCTGCATCAGGAAAGTCGGCAGTTGGCGGATATCCGAGCATGAGCAATCTTATCGGACTTAAAACGCTGTTTGGATTTGGATTGACCGTAGCTATCCCGTTGGTGCTTATTAGATTTGAAGAACTTTTGAACCCACAGCATGTTATGGCTTATCAATCGGGATTGAGAACAGGGTATGTAGTGAGTGGAATGTTCTTCGGGCTTTCGATTCTGTTCAAATTTATAATGGTTGGCAAAAGCAAGGAGAACGGTGATGTAGCAGGAATAAAAAGAAATAGATTTATGACAACTGTCATTTCTTCTGTGCTTTTTATTATAATGGCTACTTGTTTTGTTATTTCTGTCATGCAATAGCGGTGCGTATTGCTGTGATGATATTAGGTAACAGGAGAGATTTGCCAATTTAACGATTGCGAATGATGCCATATATCATTACAAATTGCGTCTGGTGTATGATAATTAGTAGAAATTTGATTTTCGATAGTCAGAAATATATATTATAGTGCGCCCTCCAAAAAGCATTTTGCTTTTTGGAGGGTAGTTTATTGCCAAATATTATTTATGATAATTTTGGGCGATGTATAATATTGGTTGTCAAGATTTTATATAGGAGATGTTATGATGGCAGAGCTGAAAAAATGTCAAAGAAATATACTGTAGATATTGAATAGGAATGCAGCCGGAAAATGTGGTATTCTTTGAGTAGCAACTTTGTTCGCATCGCCTGTACAAGCACCTTCAACGGGATATATGACCATATATTTTTCTGACGTAAAAATAGCCGAGAGGTCTCATGGCGAAAACCTCTCGGTTATGTAATGTTACAAACATAAAATCATAAGAGCTTTTTTTGTAGTGATTTTATTGTTGATTTAGGTCTGATAATTTTGTAATATCCTTCCTTTTCAGGGCTTTCTTCGTAGTTATCAATCAGGCCACATTCTTTGAAAGCAGTAAGCAGTTTTTCATTTTCATTATTGATTTCAAATTTTGGTCTACTACGCGTATTAAATATTTTGAGATAGTCTATCAGGTTAAGAGAAGTGAGAATCTCCTTTATGCTGTCCTCATTTAAAATGGGCATTATTGCTATAAAAAGATCAATTTTTTCGTCCCGAGCCACTTTTTCTGAATGAATAAGATTGTTTATCAATGTCTGAGAAGTGGAATTCGGGTTATCAATAATGCTTGCTATATATGTTACAGCATAATCGAAAATTTTTGATTGAATGGAAGTGTCCCATTGTTCAAATGATGAAAACAAATCAGACAGATCGGAATCTGCAAGATTATTGTTGAGGATATGTAGACATACAATAGGGGAATAGTTTTTCTTGACTATTGAAATTTTCTCTTCAGAAAGCTCGAGCAATTTGATTTTTAGTTTATCGCTAATGTCCCAAGTAAGTATTTCTAACAATTCTTCTAGTAAAAACAGGTTTTTATCTACTATATCAATATACTTTTCAATGTTCTTACGAATGAAATAATATTTCTGATTTGGATAGTTTTCACGCATGAACATTAAGTTGTCAGTTGTCATTCTAATAATATATGTATCAATTAAGATGAGAATCTTGTCATCTGAGATTTCTACGGTAGCAAAATCGTCATAATGGAAATTTAACGACACCAATATTTGCTCGTATCTTGAATTTTCTATATCGTTGCATATAACTATACTATTGAACAATGTTTTTTTTGTATCTTCATCATATTGCACTTTTGAAAAATCCCAATTAATATCGCATCTGTTGATATATCCAATGACACTTTTGCTGAGCCCTAAGGCATTGAAGCAGTCCACTATATTACGCTCTGAATACTGCACTATATTGACATCCAACAGCTGAGACCATAATGCAATCTCATCAATTTCTTTTATAAGTACAATTGATGTCCGCAGGTCAGAAATATATGAATGTTTATGTTCAACTGTGAGATCGGGATTATTTAATGCAGCAATGGCGACATTTTCTTCATCCAGAATGATTCCGGCGCTTGTTTGTAAAATAACATCAAAATATTCGTTGATATTCTGATTTGCATATTGAGTTATGAAGGAATCAGGGTGCGAAAGCAAAAGCGTATAGTTTCTGTGAACAATATCTTCTTCGTTCTTTTCACCGAGAATTTCCATCAGAATAAGTCGTAGATTTTCAGCATTGATTTTATATAAAGATTCCGCATAAACTGTGTAAAATAAATCTTTATTAAGAGTTTTATAATCGAATCCAATAAAACATATGTCGAGTAACTTGAATCCGTGAATTAGTTTATCAATATTAGGGTGGTATATTGCAAGGTAGTCACGCGTATTAGAGATATAGCTGCAAAGGCAGTTATCTTGGTTAATTATTTTTATTGTGTCGTCATCGGAAAAATAAATTGAGTAAATTGAATAATCACGGATTTGCCTTTCGGAGAATTCATTTTCTTTAAGAAGCGTGTTAAATACCTCTGGCCACCATATGTTAAGGTATTTAATGTAGGGTTGTATTTCAGGTGCAATATCAAAATATTCACCTATAAATTTGAAATTTTTTGTTTCTCTAAGCTGATCAATAAGCCTTTCAAGATATTTTATATGAGATGTGGTCTGCAACAAATATGTAAGCAAATCAAAGTTAAGAATTTCTTCCTGATCGAAATCCACCAATCTAAGTCGCGAAACAATCAGTGCGGGATTCTTTAAATGATAGGTATATTCTTTAGCCTTCCTATCAGTTATACTGCGTAGAAAAATTTTGTCAACACGACTAAGGCTATTTTCATAAAAGTAAGTCATATAGTCGGCATAGGTTTCATCAATATATCCGTTACGAATAAGATACTTTAAAAGGTCAAAATATTCGCTGCCCTTTATCTCGTTAAAATCCGTTATGCAACCGATTTCATTTGTGCTTGTAATGCTAAATATTTTATTGATATTATCTCTTGTAATAATATCACAAAGAGGTTTGTTTTGTATCAAAATCAATTCTTGTTCCAGGGATAATTTCTTGCTCTCTAAATCCGGAATAGCATTATTTAAACGTGTTTCTATTGCTTGCTTTCGTTCTGCGTAGTCCTTTGCATCAGCTGCGCTTAATTCTTGCACCATGTTATAATGATAAACAGTTCTTTTTTTATCTTCAAATACAACATCCAACTCTTTGCTTGTCTTGAGATGTTCATTTTTTGCCAATTCAATTTTATGAGCTATTTCAAAAATTTTTTCAGAAAGTTTTTTTTCTTCTTCTTTAACAAATAATTCTTTGTTGTTAAAAAGAGTGTATACAAATCCTTGATTAAGCTGAAGATCAGCAAAGTCACGTGGAAATAAGTTCTTATATGCGATAATGGCAAGCATCTTATTACAATTAAGGTCTGTAATATTCAGCCGGTTAAAATAAATTACAAACTCATTGTAGATGTTTTTCAAAAGACGCATATCGTCAATATATAGCGATAATCCTTGCAGAAAACTCTCGTCAAACTTTTCAAATAATCCACCTTTTTTAAGGTGAGAAATAAACTGATCATAGGAGTTGGAACTGTCTAAAACTGGGACAATAGGAATAATATAGTCAAAAAACTTGGTTCTATCTTTGGATACAAAAATGTCATCACGCAACAAATAGAAAAAGCGGAGAATTCTTTTGTTCTTTCTATTACTTTTTTGAAGCTGAATATTGACAAGTGTGTTTACTTCTCGAAGGCGTTCAAAAATCTTATTTGCATTAAATCGATCCATATCTTCAAAGACAATAACATCGGCATCTACATTTTCAAATAGGTATAACACTTCATTGAGGTATTTGTCAAAATAGGAATCATCACTTTCTTCAAATATCTCAATTTCATTACCTTGCAAATTCAGTTTGCGAAATACATTTTTATTCTTTTGAATTTTAATCAAGCTATATATAATAAAAGATACCAAAGTAATTATAATAATACCGTCTACCATTAAAGCATATGGGTGTGCAGATAACTCTAAAATTGATTTTAACCAGTTATCGGGTAAAACTGATACATAGCTTTTCCAAGAGTCAAAAAACATAAAATAAATAATTGCAGTTAAAAGAGCAATAGTTTCCAATGTCTTTATTATAATACTTACAGGGCTAATTCTCTTTTTTACTCTAAAATGGGTCTGCGGAATTTTATCCGACGGAATTTGGTGTATCAGTTGATTAAGAATTTTGCCTTCTAATACAGATTCCTTTACTTCCGTTTCATCTTCTTGATCTGGAGATTTGAAGTGTGCGAGAGAAATATGCAGAAAGCGCAAATCATTATGTCTTTTCTTGTATGAAGCTAAAACGCTGCTTTTACCTGCACTATATGCACCAGAAATAGCGACATTCTTTACATCGGGGTTATTAAACACATAATCTATCGCTTCTTCATAAACATCCAAGTCCATATTATCAATTGGTGTTAATCGTTCAAAATGATATTTGTTTTCTGCCATTCTTGTCACATCCTCTCAAACTTTCAATATTCTTTGCTCAGCAAAAAATCCGCCAGATGCACGATCTTGACACCGTTGATATTGCCTGCGGCCAGTTCGTCCATCGTCACCACATACTTCGGGTAATGGTCTTTGATTTCAAGCAGGTTGGCAACCTCACGGTCAGACTCCTCCGGCATATTGCGGCACACTTGCACATAGATACGCTCGTCCCGCCGCACGGCTACGAAATCGATCTCCTTGGTGGCGTTTTTGCCGATATACACATCATAGCCCTTCCGGCGAAGCTCAAAGTACACGATGTTCTCCAGCATAGCGGCAACGGATTTCGGATTAAAGCCCATCATGCAGTATTTGAGAGAAGCGTCCGCAAGATAGAACTTCTCCTGCGTTTTCAAGACGGTCTTGCCCTGCATATCGTACCGCTGGCAGCGATAGATCACGAAAGCCTTTTCCAGCCACTCCAGATAATTATAGACCGCTTCCACCGAAAGGGAGCGCCCTTCACCTTTCATGAATTTTACGATGGCGTTGGCAGAAAAAGTCTTGCCGACATTTTCCACAACATACTTCACTACACGGTTAAACAAATCAAAGTTTGTAATATTATGCCGTCTTGTAATGTCGCTCGTGATAACGGAATTGTATATCCCCTCGACGATCTGATAGGACGAACGCTCATCGAAGTTTCCAAGCGCAACGATGGGAAATCCGCCCATGCGGATATACTCGTTCAAAAGCTCTTTTGGCGTGCGGCCGCTGTCCTTCTTAAACTCCAGATATTCGGCAAAGGATAGCGTAAAGACGGGGATGGAGATATAACGCCCCGTCAGATAGGTGGAGATTTCGCTGGACATCAGCTTAGAGTTGGAACCGGTCACATAGATGTCGGTGTTGAAATCCTCCAGCAGACTGTTGACTGCCTTTTCCCAGCCGTCCACTTCCTGTACTTCGTCCAGCAGAAGATAGTAACGCTCGCTGTCGGTTATTTTCTCTTTGATGTCACGGTACATCTGCTTGGCGGTCATGCTGTCGTCCAGATCTTCCGAGGTATAGCGCAGATGGATCACATGGTCTGCTGCAATGCCGTTACCGAACAGGTCGTCTTTTAACATATCCAAAATGGTCGATTTTCCGCAGCGGCGAATTCCGGCAAGTATTTTCACCAGCGGAACATCCCGATAGGTTTTCAGCATATCCAAATAGTAGGGCCTAACGATCATGGTATCGCCTCCTTGCTACTTAGTATAGCCAAAAACATTTTTAAATTCAATAGTTTTTACCGGATTTTAAGAAAAACTATTTGTTCTATGAAACTTTTTCCGGAAAAATTTGCGCTTTTGATAACATGAAAGTAACAAATAACTTCTCAGGGGAGATTTTTACCTATTTTAGTAGTAGCTGATAAAACTGTCCATTGTTTTTTACGCTAAATACTAAATCAAATTCGTGATCCCAAAAGTACAAGTTTGTATTATTTTTGTATAGTAAGTTTCCATACACATCGATTCCAAATAATTCTGCACGTTTCTTTTTAGCGAATAGTAAAGTCTTTTTACTTACGTATCCATTTTGATAAAATTTGATTTTGCTATTTCTAATAGGATAAAACAACGACAAATCTGAGTAATCTCCGGATTCTTCAAAATGTTCCATTTGCCTATATGATACACGATTTTCCGTTGAGTTTAATAACCATAGCTTACAACCTCCTGCATGAGGGCATGTTTTTTTGTGTTCTTCAAAGCTAACTAATTGCATACGGTACTTTCCATCTTGCTTTTCCCAAACATGATGCCAGACTGTTACTCCTGGTGTGTGTTTTTTCCCAGTTTGCGCTTCAGCAATCACGTAATCTTTAGATCTATGACCAGTTAGTTCCACCATAGTATCTGCAAGGCAATTAGTGAAAATGGGGGAATATTTGAACCTTCCATTTAATCCAGTAAATACACTTTTGATATCGGGATCGGTATAGGGGGTTGTCCATTTTGTAAAGAAATGATTTATGGAGCTTTTCATTTTTATCTAAACATCCTTTTCTGCATATTTACATCTGCTGCATTGAGAATTTAAAAGATAATTTCCGTAACAATACTACAAATAGTTAAATCAAGAACAGTATACCATATATAGATGAGTGGCAATGCATAACTACAAATCAAAAGCTTTAATTTATTATTATCTTTCATGCCGTTCGTTTTGCTTTTTCGCCGCAGCACGCTCCATCACAACAGGCGAACTGATCTGATATTCTTCGGGGATGCTCTCGATGTCGCCGTCGTAGATGTCCACAAAGCGGCCGCCGTTTGACCGTACATAGCCGTTATCCCCGAACATGCCGCCTTCTTCGTACCGAATATCGCGCCCAAAACTTTCATAGTCGATATAATTTGCCAGTGCGCCAAGGTTGCTTGTGTCGTAGCATCCGCTTTCCTCGATCCAGTAATAGCCGAGGTCGTAGTCATTCCGCACACCGGGCAGGTAATCAAAGCAGTCCAAATTCTCGGTCAGGTTGATCAGCTCCTGTACGCTGCCGGTATTCTCGCCTAAGTCCAAAACCGCCTGCCAGAAATCGTCGCTCTCCCGCAGTTCCATGATCTGCCCGGCGAGGTAGTTCAGCTCGCTCAGGCTCTCATATTCTCCGAGCACCTTGCCGATAACCTCGTCCGGGCAGTCATAGTCGGTGATGAACCATTCCTCATAGCGCCGCCCGATACCGATGCGCCGGAAAACCTCCTGCATTTCTTCATTTGTTACGGGAAACTTCATCCATTCGCCCACCAAAAAGCCCTCGTTGTATTTGCCGAG
>OLXK01001682.1_pt1 | contig 14606 bp, 12 predicted proteins | sample 1674321 | NCBI WGS metagenome assembly OLXK01 (sample SAMEA103958162, study PRJEB25191) | human gut metagenome | reverse complement strand
AATCCACAATAAAAACGGACTTAAATCATAATAATCTTTAAAATATACATAAAAACTATCTAAAGTGATCTTTCTTTTTTTTACTTCGGATTGAAAAGATTTATTAATGCTTTCTGAATGATTATGAATATATGTAGTATCAATCAATAATTTCGTTTTTAACCCGTTATCTTTAAAGTATTTACCAATACAAGATTCTTCAAAAAATAAGAATATATTTTCGTCATATAATGTTTCAGGAAGAATATCCGTTCTTATCATAAAGAAGCAGCCTTGAACACAATCAACCTCGACAACACCGTGACTTAAATATTCCTTAGGATACCACATAGGACGTAATTTTTTATTTAAAATTTTTGAAGAAAACAAGAAATAATCTCTAACTGTAGGAACTTTCCAAGCTTCAGGTAGCTGCCTTTTCCCATCAGGCTGCAAAGTTAAAGGAGCCACAATTGCTGTATCTTTATCAAATGAAGATACTAAGTTAGAAACAACATGTTCTTCGAAAATCACATCCGGATTTGCTATCATTATATAGTCCACTTTATCTTTTAAATAGTCAATTCCAACATTGTTACCATATCCATATCCACCATTCTTTTCAGACTTTATAACATGGACTTTATTTGACTCTAATATTTTCAATTGAATATATGAATCGTCTGTAGAACAATTGTCAATAACCACAATCAAATCTATTGAATCCATTATTTTTACTCTTTGAACAAATTCAACCGTAGTTTTTGCATCATTATAATTTAAGACAACACACCCAATCATTGATTTTCTCCAAAGAAATGATCTTCTAACATTAAACACCAACAATGATAAATTGGAAGATGTAATTCTTGAATCATATATGTTTCTATTTCAGGTACTTTTACACATACATCCGAAACACTACTTAACTCACCACCTAACGCTCCAGTTAATCCTAATACCTTAATACCTAAAGCTCTAGCTACTACAGTAGCACTCATAATATTTTGACTATTTCCCGAAGTAGATATACCTAAAAAAACGTCTCCTTTTTTACCAAAACCATATAATTGTTGAGCAAACACACCCAAACCATCTACATCATTGATATAAGCTGTTGTAAGTGCTTCATGTGCAACTAATGGAATAGCCATTAAAGGTCTTTCAAGATTTTTAGCTAAATTTTCTCCTCGAATAGGATCTATTTTAATTAATTTTTCTTTTAATTCATTAGGTACAGGTCGTGGAGTTTTAAAACGTTTCATTAATTCACCTGCAATATGCTCAGCATCAGCTGCAGAACCACCGTTACCTGCTATTAACAATTTTCCACCATGTGCATAACAATCTTCCAACATCAAATATCCATTAATAATATCTTGTCTACATTTTTCTAACATAGGATATCGCTTTATTAATAAATCTATATGTTTTTTTAATTTATCTTCTAACATGTCTACAATATCCTTTCTACAATATCATATAATGATTTTTCATCTGTTACTCGTGCTGTTTTGCATCCTGCATTTTCACCAGTAAGAATGTCATTATCACTATCTCCTATCATCCAAGATTCATTTAAGTCAATATTAAAATCTTTTGATGCTTGAAATAACATACCTGGTTTTGGCTTTCTACATTCACAATCAATTTTTAATTCAGGAATTTCACCCTCATACCCTTTATGCGGATGATGCGGACAATAATAGATTCCATCTAAATAGGCTCCATCATTTCCTAATAACGTTTCCATTTTATTATGAATATTTTTTAGTTCATCAAAAGTTACTTCTCCTCTTGCGATAACAGGTTGATTTGTCACAACAATAGCTAAATACCCTGAATCATTAATTTTCTTAATGGCTTTTGATACGTTTGGTAATAATTCAAATTGATCTATATCTCTTAAAAAGCCAACATATTTGTTGATTGTTCCATCTCGATCTAAAAATATAGCTTTCTGTTTATTTGATAAATTTTTAGATTGAACTCGACCTTCTTTAAAATCTTCACATACCGCATAATATCTTTCGGGTGTTCCCATATCTCTAACATATTCAGGACTATCATAACAATACATCTTTCCTGTACCTGCCAATGGTTTTAATAGTTGTCTATCCAAATCAACCTTCTTAGTTTCAATTATTTGATTTAATATTTCTTTGTTGATTACATGTAAACCGGCATTTACACAGTTCTTATAATAATCAGGTCTTTCGTCTTCTTTGGCTAACCACTTTTCTACTTGATGTTTCGAATTTGAAATAATCAAACCACTATCATAAGGATGATTATTAGGATGTGTAAATAAACTTACCAAACCTTTATGACTCTTATGAAATGCAACAAAACGATTGAAATCTACATCAAACATCGCATCTGCATTTAATAGTAAAAAGTCATCTGATAATTTATCTTTGATCTGAAATAAAGCTCCTGCATTTCCTAATGGTTCTTTTTCAAAATAATAATCTATATGAACACCAAACTTGGATCCATCTTGAAAGTAATCCATAATAATATTTCCTAAATGAGATACAGTTAAAATGATATCTGTAAAACCTTGCTTTCTTAAACATTCAATTTCATGTTCAAGCACAGGTTTACCTTCAATTAAAATCATTGGTTTTGGAATATCGGATGCAACGCTTGAAATGCGAGTCCCTTTCCCTCCTGCCATTATAACAACTTTCATCATTTGTCCTCCAAAGGCGAGTAATCTTCTGGTCCATAATATATAACTTGGGTACCACCATCTTCAAATTTAAAAGGAATATACAATAAGTCTTTCATGGCTTCTTTTACAAGCATCTGTTTTTCAGGTTGTACATAGAAAACTAAAAATCCGCCGCCACCAGCTCCAAGCAATTTTCCTCCTAGTGCTCCGGCTGTAATCCCTTTATCGTATAAATTATCGATATTATTTGTCGAAACAGATTTTCCTGTTTGTCTCTTTAATTTCCAAGTTGCATCTAACAATCTACCAAAATCATCTAAGTCCTTTGACTGATCCGTCAATATGCTTTCTGCTTCATCCACTAAAGTAAGCATTTGTTTTAACTGCTTAGTCTTACTTTCATCATCCAAATGATTCGCTTTTTGAATATCACTTGAAAAACGTGTAAAGCCGGTAAAAAACATCATTAAATTATCATTTAATCTTTTCTTTCTTTCAGGTGAAATAATAATAGGATGCACAGAATAACCATCCGCATTAAAATCAATGCGATTAAAGCCACCAAAACTTGCCGCAATTTGATCTTGCCAGCCACCTGCTTCATCACATAATACTCTTTCTAGGTAAATGGCTTCATCTGCCAATTGTTTTTTTGATGCATATTTACCTTTTAATGCATAAAAAGCATTTAACATTCCTACCGCAAAAGAACTTGAAGTACCCAATCCACTTCTAGCTGGCAAATCCGCTTCATATGTCAAACGAATTTCATGCATATCTAACATCTTCATCGCATTACGAATGGCAGGATGTTCAATCGCATCAATACTCGTAACTCTTTCTGTTTTTGAATAACTCAATTCAGTCGAATAATCAAAAAATCTTGGTAAATGTCTAACATTGACATAACAATATTTATCAAAAGTAGTAGATAATACAGATCCACCATTTTCTTTAAAGAAAGATTCCATATCTGTACCACCACCAAAGAAAGACATTCTAAATGGTGTCTTTGTGATTATCATTTTCTCACCTCATATAGTCGATCAAATAATTCGACCGTTTTATTCCAACTAAAATATTTTTTTACAAAATCTTTACTCTCAATTGATTTAGATTTAATTTTATTTGAATCATCAATCAATTCTATAATTTCATTTTTGATTTGGTCATCTGTATTAGCAAGAATCAATGTATTTCCATCTTCATCAATACCTTCAGCACCAATATCAGTTGTGATAACAGGTAACCCAAGTCCACATGCCAATAATACTTTTAGCTTAATTCCTGCTCCCAATGTTAATGGGAATACGGCAATTTGATTCTTTAGAATTTCATCTTTAATATTCTCAACAAAACCAGTAATATGGATATTCTCACATTCTTCTTTTTGTAAATCCTCATTAGGATGTGCTCCAATAATTGTCAATCGAATATCATCTCTATTTAATGATTTCACAATATGAATAAGGCGCATGGCAGCCAAATGATTTTCTTCTCTTCCCATTTGTCCAATAAAACAAATTGATTTTTGAATTTTATTTACAACCTTATCTGAAATCTCATCAAAGTCAACACCATAATATGGATTCATCAATTCAACTTGATTCAATCCATAATATTCATGAAGCAATCGTTGATCTTTTGAGTTTACCGCAATAACATGATCTGCTTTTTGACAATACTCTTTTTCATATTTAGTTGCTAAATTTAATTGCCATTTCCAAAATAATTGTTTAAGCCCTTTTGAGTCCATTGACTTTCTATAAAAAGATTGTCTTGTCACATCATGTTCAACTATATTAAAAATTATATTCGGATACATTTTCTTAATCCAAATGTATTGAGCCATTGCCGTATATTCGCAATGAATCGCATCAATTTTCTTTTCTTCAATTATTTTAAGGAATTGCTGCTTAAATTCCTTTGAAGTTCGAGCTGAAAACATCAAAGGCTTATTTAAATGTAATAAACCTTCTCTTAATCGATCCATATTCGATATACGGACAAAATAACTGCTATTCGTATTATATTCTTCTTTTACTATTTTCTCTTCTAAAGGCATTGTTATAAATGACAAAACATAAACATTATGTTTTTTTCTTAATGCTTCTACTTGTTTTCCCATGCAAACCCCTCCTGCATGATTTGTATGCAAGCTAGGAACATACGGAGAAATATGTAATATATTCATATATAACTCAACCTCCAATCAAAAAAAATGTGAATACTCACATTTTTATAAATCTAAAGCTTTATCTAACACTTCATAAAAACGCTTCTTCGTAAAATAAGTATTATACAGAGTTTGAATATTCTTTCTTCTTTGAAGCTGCACATCCATACTCTCCAAACAAATTTGACTTGCTATTTCTTTGATATTACCTTTATTTATATTAAATCCAATATCCCATTCTTCACAAAAATTCTTTGTATCTCCCTGAATTGTATTAATAATTGGTAAACCAGCACACATATAATCCAATGATTTCATAGTTAGTCCAACTACCACACTTGATTTCATTACATTGAATCCATAATTACATTGATCAAGTATTTCTTGTTTTTCTCTTTGATCATAAACCTCTTTATGATCTATGACATTGACACCAACTGCTAATACTTCTTGTATGAAAGCATCTTTATTTTCACCATTACCAATTATATGCAATGCACATTTCTTTAATATGCTACATTCTCTTAAGAATGCAGTAATCATTGAAATATCTATAATATTATTTATTGAACCCAAGTAACAAAATTGTAATTCATCCTCTTTTAAATCAGGACTCATTGGTAAACAATCACGATCTATAGACCAATATAGAACTTTACCACAACGCAAATATTGCTTAAATAAATCACATTCACAGAATATCACATCTCCACTTGATAAATACTTATCGCGCGTGTTTTTCCATATTTTAAAAGGCAACAGATCCTTATATTTTTCAATTGGCATCGATTCAGGCCATAAGTCAATAATGTCATATATAATTTTTACATCCCCATGTTCTTTTTTATATTTTGACATCTCTTTGACAAGTGAATTACACGGAATAATACAGTGTACTAAATCCGGTTGAATTTCACACAAAGCTTTCCTTGCCTCTTTCGCAAACTGTTTATGCGATAAAATTCGATCCAATGATAAATTTTTATGATATTCACGCACAGGTATGACTACATCCGTACTTGGATCATACACAGCTTTTTTTCTATGCGAAAAATTTGAAGTAACACTTTTAACTTCATACCCCCTAGAAGTATAGTATTTCTTCAATAATTGCACACGATCCAAACATGTATCAAACGCATACACTAATGCCACTACCATAGATTACTCTCCAATATAAATGAATTAAAGACCTTCTAACTATCCCCTAGTTATTATCTTTATTATGGATACTTCCTGTACCCCCTTCGACAACTCCATCATGTTTCAATACCGAAAAAATTGTCATTAAAAAACATTTTACATCAAATAAAAAGCTTAAATTTTTACAATACTCGCCATCCAATTTAGCCTTGACATCAATCTCTAATTCATCACGACCATTGACCTGTGCCCAACCAGTAAGACCCGGCAATACATCATTAGCACCATATGCATCTCTTAATTCAATCAAATCATATTGATTCCATAAAGCAGGTCTAGGACCCACAATTGCCATTTCGCCCTTGAATATATTAAACAACTGTGGAAGCTCATCTAAAGACGTTTTTCTTAAAAACTTACCAACACTTGTAATATATTGATCTGGATTTTCCAATAAATGTGTTGGCATATCTTTAGGCGTATCAATACGCATTGTTCTAAACTTTAAAATATTAAAATAAGATTTGTGAATTCCCACACGCTTCTGCTTAAAAAAGATTGGCCCTGGAGAAGTCACTTTAATTAAAACCATTAATACAATTAAAAGTGGAGATAAAATTATGATTCCAGCTAAACTCAAAACAAAATCGATCGTTCGCTTACCATATTTCGAATACATAAATACACTCTCCTATAAATATAGGGACAAAATCCCTATATGGAATTATACCATACTCATTTCTATGAAACAAAAAAAGTTCAACAAAAGCTGAACTTAAGATGTAATATTCTCTTTATATAAAGCGCATTCATTAAATTATGTGATATTGTCAAAATTAATCCTTGATACAATTTCGAATTGAAATCAAAACCAAAATCATAGAAATTCCTAAAATCAAATGTCCAATTCCCGAAAGAACTACGCTTAAAACCTCTAAACTAAGAACTTGTACTACACCACGGACAACTAACATAACTACTGTTAAATTCAATCCAATATGATAAAACAACAAATACTTCAAAACTTTATTATCCACAAAATGAAAATTCTTTTCGACAACAACCAACAATAAGCAAAACACCATTTCCAACATCAAATAATGCGTATGAACTACCGACAATGTTGTAAATTCACGATAAAACACACCACCACGACCTATTTTCTTAGACATCCATCAATGGATACGCCCATATAAGAAGGAGGTATCTCTACCTCCAAATTGAATCATTATTTATTTCTTCTTTTTAATAATTCTACAATACCAAGTCCAGCAACTGAAGCAACCATTAAGCCAGTAAAGAATGTACCAGCTGTTTGTACACCCGTATTCACAGTTTTATTCTTTTTAGGATCTTTTTTAGAAACAGGATCTTTCTTAGTTTGTGTTGCAGGCTTAGTTGTAGTTGTGCCTGTTGAAGGCTTAGTTGCAGCTACATCTTTATATACCAACATATACGTAGAGAATTGATTTGTTGTGAAAGTTCCATCTTCATTTACTGGAATTTCAGTAATCTTGTCTCCATGTAAACGCAATACATAGAATTTACGACCCGCTTTTTTCAATTCTTTAGGAATCTCAACCTTCAAAGTTAAAGGTGAAGATAATTCTGTTAAATTACCCAATGTTTCCCCATCACTTACTAAGACAACATCGATCGTAAATGCCTTACTTTCAGTTAGACCATGTTTCTTGGCAAAAGTAGCTAAAACCTTTTGATCATTTGTTGGTGCAGTATCTTTAGAAACAACAGAAATTTCTGGTGTTGCCCCATTTTGAACTGCTTCATCATATTTAGCCTTTAATTCCTTATTTGCCTCTAAAGCCACACTATCCTTTACTAACTTGTTAGTATCTGTAGGTAAAGTAGGTGTAACTGGTGCAGTTGGTGTTTCTGGTTTTTCTGTAGTTGCTTTTGGTTCTACAAAAACCTCAATATATTTTGAACCATTCGCTTTATTGTATCTAAAATCATATACGGCAGAATCTAACGCATAGTCATTATATAATACTTCGATATCTTTATATCGATCTTCAAAGAATGTTTTAAACTCTCGCCCAGTAATCATACTATCACCATTCAAATCAAATTCAGTAGCCTTTGAATAGTAAGGTGCATCATAAATTTCATATTTCCCATTCTTTTTTTGTAGTAAATGAAGATTTACATAATTCATATTGTCCTTATCTTCAATGACAGGAACATTGACTATATACCCATCTCCATTATCTTTTATAATATCATATTCAACATCTGGACCAAGATATTGTAAATTATATTTTGTTGGTATCTCTTTAATCTGTGAATTAGTAACCTTTTGAGCTCCCTTTTCCACAAACGCACTACTCATACCAACAACTTCACCATTAAAAATAAAGTTCACTCCATAAATATCCGATGTTTCAAGATCAAATAAGCCATTGTTTTCTTTTTTTACACACTCAGCTGCATAAATTGTTTTCTCTTCATTTAATGGATAAATCTTAGGACCCGATGCACCACCTTTACCATCAATAACCGCAACATATCCCTCTGGGAAACATTGTTTTATGATGGCATCTTCAATCTCACCATAAGTCGCATCCTGAGCTATTTGTGCACTCACATCCTTGTAGACACAATCCGTGTATACATATGGCCCTTTCTCATGAATAATCAATTGCACTGTAATTGTTTTTAATGCAGCACGCTCATTCACATTGGTTTCATTTGAAACTTCTGCAATCGGTGTTGTATTCTCCAAAGTTTCATCAACTTCTTCTGCAAATACCGGTGAAACCATACCAGCCACAGTTACAACACTCAACCCTAATGATAATAACTGCTTTGTTAATTTGTTCATTATTAAGCCCTCCTAACTAACTTCATTGTACTAGATTTAAAGTATCATTAAAAGCGCTTTCAGTTGGAAAACGACTATAAATCATCATACGTTAACAAATCTATATATGATAATTTCACATTGTTTAGGTTATAAAAAAAAGAAGAGTTCAATCCTTCTGTAAAATCAAAGCTACCATCTTAAACACAAAGACTACAATCAAAAGAATACCAATCCATTTAATGCATTTAAAAGTAAACTTAATCGCAAAATAAATCAAAGCTATTGAAACCACTAAACCAAGAATGTCTGACATCTTTCAACCTCCAATTTAAGACCTATTTTAATTCATTTTCACCTTCCTTTCAATAGGGCGGTTTGCTATAATGAAAGGTACACGAATACAGAGGAGTGATACAATGCGAACACCAGATTTAAACTGGCTAAAAGACTCACGTATCTTTCAGGTCAATCGACTACAAGCATACAGTGATCATAAATATACAATTGGAAAAGACAAAAAACCAAGCTCTTTTTCCCTAAATGGAACATGGAAATTCAACCAATCCAAAAACTATGATACATGCTTTAAATTCTTCTATAACACAGAATTTAATGATGCCAATTGGAACGATATACAAGTACCCGGACACATCCAACTACAAGGATTTGACAATCCCCACTATACAGACGTTACCTACCCATGGGATGGACATGACGTAGTAAAAACCGGCCAAATTGATATGGACAAAAACAAAGTCTATCAATACCGTAAAACATTCGATTTACCACAAGACTTCATTGGCAATAAACTCATTCTTTCCTTTGAAGGTGTAGAATCCAATATCTACGTATGGCTAAACGGAAAATTTATCGGATACAGTGAAGATTCCTTTACCCCAAGTCGATTTGACATCACAAAATATACACAAGAAAAAGATAACGTACTTGGCGTACGCATCTTTCAAAAATGTACAGGCACATGGCTAGAAGACCAAGACATGTGGCGCTTTAGCGGAATCTTTAGAGATGTCATGATCTACAAACAACCAAGCCAACACATACAAGACTTAAAGATCGATACAAATATTGATTTAGACACCAATAAAAGTGTTCTTACATGCACATGTAAAATGAGCAGTAATGAAAGCCATATACTACAAGCCAAACTATACGATCCACAAGGAAATATCGTATGGAATGGCAATATGCAAGACACATTTGAAATACCTGTAGAAAATACAAGTCTTTGGAGTAGTGAATACCCAAACCTATACCAATTAGAAATTGTTCTATACGATGCAAACAACGAAATCATTGAAACCATTCAAGAACAAGTGGGATTTCGTAAATTCACGCTCGAATATGGCATTATGAAACTCAATGGAAAACGCATCGTATTCCACGGCATCAACCGCCATGAATGGAACGCCAAAACAGGAAGAGCCATTACATATGAACAAATGGAAGAAGACATCCATATGCTAAAGGCATTAAACATCAATGCCGTAAGAACATCCCACTATCCAAACAACAGCTATTGGTATAAGTTATGCGACCAATATGGAATCTATGTCATTGACGAAATGAATCTAGAAACGCATGGTGCTAATGACATCATCCCACAAAACAAAACCGAATGGACCGATTGTTTATTAGATCGTGCAAGAAGCATGTACGAAAGAGATAAAAACCACGCATGCATTTTAATGTGGTCACTAGGAAACGAAGCTGGAAGCGGATCCAACTTTATGATTCTACACGACTACTTCAAAGAACAAGATGCATCAAGACTTGTCCACTATGAAGGCATCATACAAGATCGAACATTTGAAAATGCCAGTGACATCGAATCTAGAATGTATGCCACACCACAAAGTGTAAAAGACTATCTAGAAAGCCATCCAATGAAACCATTTATTCTATGTGAATATATGCACGCCATGGGAAATAGTCTAGGAGGCATGGAAGAATATACAAACCTAGAAGACGAATACGAACAATACCAAGGCGGCTTTGTATGGGACTATGTAGACCAAGCCATTGAAAAAGACGGCAAATACTACTACGGAAAAGACTTTGACGATTATCCAAATGATTCTAACTTCTGCGGAGACGGTATCCTTCTAGCCAACCGACAAGAAACTGGCAAAAGCCAAGAACTCAAACAACTCTACAGATATGTCGATATGGAAATCCATTTCGATTCTGTAACCATCAAAAACAAAAACCTATTCTACGACCTTGGCAAAGACACCTTTATCTTTGAACTCAAACGAAATGGACTTGCCATCCAATCCGGCATCTTTAAAACAAGTGTAGAACCAGGCACTACAAAAACTATGCCCGTACAATTTAAACAAATCAACACGCCAGGCTACTATACAAAAACCATCTACTATAAAACACCACTTGGTATACAAGCTTTTGACCAACAAGTCTTCGAAGTCAAACAAGACCAACCAAAAGAAAGTGCAATGCTTGTAGTGGAAGGACAAAATACAATCGGCATTCAATTTATGGACACCGAATATTTATTCGACAAACGAAAAGGCTTAGTATCCATTCAAGTTAATGATGAAGAGTTACTTCAAGAAGCACCAAAACCCGTCTTCTACAGAGCCTTAACCGACAATGATCGTAGTGCCAAACAAACCTATGCCAACTGGCTTAACGCAAGCCTATTTCAAAATGTTATTGACTTTAAAATGATACGCAACTCCAAATGCGCACAAATGATCTATACAATTCAACTAGAATCCATTGAAGAAGAATGTAAACTTGTCTATACAGTCTACAACAATCAAAGCATTCAAATCCAATTGCACTTAGACAAAAACTCAAAAAGACAAACCCTACCACTATTTGGAATTGAGTTTGCCCTAAAAGAAACATTTAAAAACTTTGCGTATTTTGGAAAAGGCGAAAAAGACACATATATAGATCGAAATCACGCACTAACCGATTTCTACTCTGAAAATGTAGATACAAACTACATTCCATACTTAAAACCACAAGAACACGGCAATCATACCGACTGCAAATGGTGCTGCCTATTTGATGGAACAAATGCATTTAACGTAAAATCAGAAAATATGGAATGTCAAGCCAGCAAATATTCCTTTATGCACTTATATAACGCAAAACACACATTTGAATTGCCACAAACACACACAACCTATTTAAGAATCACAAAACAACAAATGGGCATAGGCGGAATCAATAGCTGGGGTGCTAAAGTACAACCCCAATATTTGATTGATCAATCGAAAAACCTAGACTTTACATGTACACTTTACATTTCAAAGAAGGATTAATTTCCTTCTTTTTATTTACACGTTTCGTAAATATACGTATTGAATATATACGTATATTTCAATATACTATATAAAGAGGAGGCAAACAATATGCTATCAATTTATCCAGCATGTTTCTTTGAAGAAGAAGAAAATCATTATTCCGTTATTTTTCCAGACTTCAATTATCTTTCTACATGTGGGGATTCACTACAAGATGCCATGGAAATGGCCGTTGATTGTCTAGCCGGTGCATTGTTCAGTGCAAAACTAGACAATGAAGATATTCCAATTCCTTCAAAGTTAGAAGAAATGGATCCGACAAAAATCGTATCTGAACTTGAATTCGAATTTAAACAATCTTTTGTCACCCTTGTATCTGTTGATGTTGAAGAATATGCGAAAACACATTTCAATAAGGCCATCAAAAAAACACTCACAATACCTGAATGGTTAAACAAAGAAGCCATGAGCAAGAAAATCAATTTTTCGCAAGTACTTCAAGAAGCATTAATCGCGAAATTACACTCTATGTGAATTATAAATAGCTAATACATTATACGATCAAGCCCCATACCTTCTATTAAACTTTTTACTCGGAATACAAACAATGATACTACCAAACCAACAGTAGACCACGATAAGGTCGCAAAAGAACTCAGATTCGCATACAGAAGTTGTTTATTAAGCAGATTGAGCTGTAGTACAAAACTACAGCTCATTTTCTTATTCAACCAAAGAGAACTTACAAAAACAATTCAAATCTTGATTTTACTCATTTATTGGCAATTACACAAAATTTTCCCCTTTTACTTCTTAATCAACTTACTATCATTCTTATACTTCGTAAATACTCCTTTTGGATTTTGATTCCAAAATAAGTTAATATCAAACTCATAATTTATTAAAACTTGTTTAAGATTCTTACATTTTGCTAAATCACTCTTATACTCACTATTCGATTTACTCTTCATGAGCTCCTTTACATTTGCAATATTACAACTACGTACTAACTCATCCTCTAGATTTTTAACTTCTGGGATTATAATCACCTTTTTCACATTAGACTGTTTCTTTAAGAAACGAAGATTGTAGTCTAATATATCCGTTTCATCTTTATCTGTATCAAACACCAAAATGACAATCGTTCCAGGTTTTAATTTCATTAAAATATTTTTGTTCAATTTGTTCTGAATAACATTAAATACATCTACTTTTCCAGCTTGAATACATTGAAGCTCTGTTTTTAATGTATTAATAATGGCACGTTCCCCTTCACCTTCAACAAAGAAATGATAAATATTTTTAGACATAACAATGGCTCCTAATCTTACAAATCTTCAATTTCATATAATAAATCTAAATTTGGTGAAACCGAAAACAAGTCATTATCAACCGCATTCCTCAATGAATCCGTACTCTTCTTTAGATAATCAGCCGCATTTATTACTTTAATGACTTGATCCTCTTCAAACATTTCTTTCTTTAAGAAATTAAAGCTATGCTTAGGAAGAGGCAAATCCAATATATCTAAATTGTGTGTAGTAAAGAACAACTGACTATTGGGTTTCAACAAAGAAATCATTAATGATAAAAAGCCTTTTTCAATGTCTGAATGTACATACGAAAATTTTTCATCACAATAATAAAAACTATGTTTATCCGATTTTATAGATGCTACAATTCCTGCGATATCAAGCCCAGATTTTGTACCACTAGACAACATAGACGGATTCAATATCTTACCATCTTTTATAAGGATCTCTTCCTTTCCCATCAAAATCGCATAAGTATCTTCAAGCTCATTTAATTTAATAATACCCTTAATTGCAGGATCTAATACTTTTAAAGTATGGTTCAACACTCTCAAATATTCTTCATTCTCTTCAATGCGATATCTAGTTTCAAAAAACGCATCAAACGGAAATGAAAATAGCCATGATAAATTCTTCAATTTTTCTAACTCCATAATGTAATTCGCATCTGTAAAACCTGTCATTATTGAATCTAGTCTTTTTGCACAAGTCTCATAGTTTTCTCTTTGCTTAATATCAGTCGACTCAATTCGAATTTTAATATTCTCAGAAGAATAATCATGATTTTCACTAGGATCAAATTCTGCATTAATTCTGTATAACTTATAATTATCATGATCCATATTCACAAAATCCATTGAAAAAGAAGCTTTTTTATCTTTATCCGCAATATATGACGTAATAATTTCTACATTTCTTTTTCCAATCAAAATAAATATAGAAAGAATCAGACGACCTAAAGACGTCTTTCCTGTTGCATTTGAACCCATAATAATATTCACTTTCTTATAGCGAAAATTAGGCAACCCATCCAAATGTTCATGTTCAATATATGAATTCACAATTTTTTTTGGATACGAAAAATTCACATGAAAATTTCTAAATGCACATAAATTATCCAATTTTAAATCCATAACGACCATATTTATCAACCTCTCTTTATTTATATTACTTCTATTTATTAGAACTAATATTAGTA
>OLXK01001681.1_pt1 | contig 14607 bp, 9 predicted proteins | sample 1674321 | NCBI WGS metagenome assembly OLXK01 (sample SAMEA103958162, study PRJEB25191) | human gut metagenome | reverse complement strand
CCTCGCCCACGTTGGGGATATCCCGGGTGATCTCCTCGGGCCCCAGCTTGGTGTCGCGGGCGTCGATCTCATATTCCTCGATATGGATGGAGGTGTAAACATCCTCCTTCACCAGCCGCTCGTTGAGCAGCACGGCGTCCTCGTAGTTGTAGCCCTCCCAGGTCATGAAGCCCACCAGGATATTGCGGCCCAGGGCGATCTCGCCCTGATCGGTGGCGGGACCGTCGGCCAGCACCGTGGGATCGTCGCCGCCGTGGACCCGCTCGCCCACGGAAACGATGGGCTTCTGGTTGATGCAGGTGCCGTGGTTGGAGCGCAGGAACTTGATGAGCTTATAGTCCTTGCTCTCGCCGCTGTCATACTTGACGGACACGTTGGTGGCGTCCACCTTGGTGACCACGCCGTCGCCCTCGGCCAGCACCACCACCTCGGAATCCAGGCAGATCTTGTGCTCCATACCGGTGCCCACGATGGGAGCCTCCGGCCGCAGCAGGGGCACGGCCTGCCGCTGCATGTTGGCGCCCATCAGGGCGCGGTTGGCGTCGTCGTTGGGCAGGAAGGGGATCATGGCCGTGGCGATGGACACCATCATACGGGGGGAGATGTCCATATAGTCCACGTATTCCGGCTCCACCTGGATGGTCTCGTCCTGGTGGCGGCAGGTGATACGGGGGCCGATGAGGCAGCCGTTCTCGTCCACCGGCTCGGCGGCCTGGCAGACCACATACTGATCCTCCACGTCGGCGGTCATATAGGTGATCTCGTCGGTGACATGGCCGGAGGGCCGGTCCACCCGGCGGAAGGGGGCCTCGATGAAGCCATACTCATTGACCCGGGCATAGGTGGCCAGATAGGAGATCAGGCCGATGTTGGGACCTTCAGGGGTCTCGATGGGGCACATGCGGCCATAGTGGCTGTAGTGCACGTCGCGGACCTCCATGTTGGCGCGCTCGCGGCTGAGGCCGCCGGGGCCCAGGGCGGACAGGCGCCGCTTATGGGTCAGCTCAGCCAGGGGGTTGGTCTGGTCCATGAACTGGCTCAGGGGGCTGGAGCCGAAGAACTCCTTGATGGCTGCGGTAACGGGCCGGATGTTGATAAGGCTCTGGGGCGTGACGATGTCCAGATCCTGGATGGTCATCCGCTCCCGGATGACCCGCTCCATGCGGGAAAAGCCGATGCGGAACTGGTTTTGCAGCAGCTCGCCCACGCAGCGCAGGCGGCGGTTGCCCAGATGGTCGATATCGTCCTTGGACACCAGGCCGTGGGCCAGGACGTTCATATAGTTGATGGAGGTGAGAATGTCGTCGATGATGATGTGCTTGGGCACCAGGCGGTCCGCCTGCAGGCGGCACTGCTCGATGAGCTCCTCGCCCTGATACTGACTCAGCAGCTCCTGCAGCACGTCGAAGCGCACCCGCTCCTTGATGCCGCAGGCCGTCTTGGGGTCAAAGTCCACATAGCGGCTCATGTCGCACATGCGGTTGGTGAAAATGCGGATGATGTCGCCGTTTTCCAGCTGGACCTTCACCATACCCACGCCGATGGCGTCCAGGGTGCGGCAGTCGTCGCCGGAGAGGACGTGGCCCTCCTCCAGCAGCAGCTCGCCGGTGGCGGGGTCGGCTACGGGCTCGGCCAGCTTCTGGCCCTTGGCCTGGGTCCACAGGGTCAGCTTCTTGTTGAACTTATACCGGCCCACGGTGCTCAGATCATACCGCCGGGGATCGAAGAACAGGTTCTGCATCAGGGTCTCGGCGGAGTCCAGCGTGGGCGGCTCGCCGGGGCGCTGCTTGCGATAGATCTCCAGCATGGCCTCCTCATAGGATTTGCAGGTGTCCTTTTCCATGGTGGCCACAATGCGGGGATCGTCGCCGAAGCGGTCCAGGATATCGGCGTCGGTTTTCAGGCCCAGGGCCCGGATCAGGCAGGTGATGGGCAGCTTGCGGTTCTTGTCGATGCGGACCCAGAACACCTCGCTGCTGTCGGTCTCATACTCCAGCCAGGCGCCGCGGTAGGGGATCACCGTGGACGTCAACAGGGGCAGGTCCGTTTTCAGGTCGATCTCCTTGCCGTAGTAGATGCCGGGGGAGCGGACGATCTGGCTGACCACCACGCGCTCGGCGCCGTTGATGACGAAGGTGCCGCCATGGGTCATCAGGGGGAAATCGCCCATGAAGATCTCCTGCTCCTTGATCTCGCCGGTCTCCTTATTGTGCAGGCGGACGCTGACCTTCATGGGGGCGGCATATGTGGCGTCCCGGGCCTTGCACTCCTCCACGTCGTACTTGGGCTTTTCGTCCATGCTGTAGTCGATGAAGCTCAGCTCCAGGTTGCCGGCATAGTCGCCGATGGAGGCCACGTCGGCAAAAACCTCCCGCAGGCCGGTGTCCAGGAACCACTGATAGGATTTCTTCTGGATCTCCAGCAGGTTGGGCATCGCCATGACCTCTTCGTGTCTGGCAAAGTTCTTGCGCAGGGTCTTGCCATAATACTTGTCCTTGGCCATCTTCAATACTCACGCCTTTCTTTTCGCATTTTCTCCGTGCTTTTCCTCAGGGAACGGCTCTCCACCGATTTGACACGCGGGGGCGAGTTGTTTGTTTTCGCACTGTTCCACTTGTAATTTCGGGGGAAAGCTGGTATCATAACAGCAGATTGAAATGGGGCTTTAGCCCCATTTTCCCAATATAGCGTCTCATTGTACCATAGACGCGCCTGCTTTGTCAACATAAAACACTGCCTCGCCCGAAATTTTTTCGTGGCTGCGGTGTTTTTTTATTTTCCGCCTCCCGCACCTCCGGCCCATCCGCAGGGGCGGACGAATCTATCCGCCCGCATATCCGCACTCCCTGCGGCGCATTCCGTAGGGGGCGGCGTCCCCGACGCCCCAAGGCATTCCGTCATTTTTCCATACAAAAAGCAGCCCTTCGGCTGCTTTTTATATGTCAGCTTGTCAGAACAGGCCGGGAATGTTCAGCCCGCCGGTGACGGAGCCCATAGCGGACTCCATGGCCTCCTCCGCCTGGCGCAGAGCCTCGTTAACGGCGGAGATCACCAGATCCTGGAGCATCTCCACATCCGCCGGGTCCACGGCGTCGGGCTGAATGGTCAGCGCCGTCACCTGCTTCTTGCCGGATACGGTGGCCTGCACCGCGCCGCCGCCTACGGAGGCGGTGAAGCTGCTCTCCTCCACATTCTTCTGGGCAGCTTCCATATCCTGCTGCATCCTGGCCAGCTTCTGCTGCATTTGCTGCTGCTGGCGCATCATCCCGGCGCTGCCGCCGAACCCGTTGCGGGCACTGTATCCCTTAGCCATGTCGCATTCTCCTTTATATTACGAAATATTGCTTATTTGATCTTGAAATTTTCCAGCTGCTGGCCCTGGGCCGCCACCTCATCCAGCTTATCCGGGGTCTTTTCCGCCGGAGGCTCCTCCCAGGGCGGCGTCTGATCTCCGGGAGCCGCCGTTTCCGCCGGAGGCTGGGGCTCCGGGGCCTTTGGGGGAGCCGGTTTTGGCTCCGGGCGGGGCTTCCGGGGGGCGGACTTTTTTCCGGCGGGGGCCGGTGCGCCGCCAACGGTCAGCACCACCCGGATGGTTTGTCCCTCTGCGGCGGAGGCCACCTCCTGGAGCACATGGAGCACCGAGTTGTTATTCAAGGAGTCCCGGACGAACTCGTTCTGGCAGTACAGCGTCAGGCAGTCGCCGTCCACCGCCCCCCGGACCATATTCAGAAACACCCGGTGATTCACCGCCAGGCGGCCCTTGCAGTGCTCCTTCATGGCGTCCCATTTGCCGGTGTCGCCCACCACGGCGGCGGCCCTGGCAGCCGCCGGTTCGGAAGCGGGTCTATTGGCTGGACGCTTGGCAGGCGGTTCTTCGTCCGGAATATCGAATATCCGTTCCCGGTTCCCGGGCTCCTGGGGCAGGGGCGGCTCCTCCGGCATGGGAGGGCGATCCTCCGCCGGTTCGTCCCGGCTTGTCCCGGTGCTGTCCCGGGACACAGGGGCCGGTTTCGGGGACATCCCACTGTTTTGCGGGACAGTTTTTATTGAAATTTCGTTAGATATCTGATCCTCCAGCCGGTCGATCCGCTGGCTCAGGGCCGTCAGGTCGCCGGAAAGACCTTCGTCGCACAGGCGCAGCAGGCACAGCTCCGCATCCGTCCGGGGCTGGAAGCTGTCTCCCAGCCCGGCGCAGCAGGCCTGGATGGTCTCCGTCAGATACAGAAACCGCCGCATGGGCTGGCTGCCGGAAAGGGACTTCAGGGTCTTGGTATCGTATATACCCGTCAGCAGGGCGGCGGCCCCGTCGGGGGCGGCCTTGAGAATGGTCATGTCCCGGGCCAGGTCCCCCAGCTCCCCCAGCATGGCGGCCACATCCTTGCCGCCCCGGTACAGCTCATCCAGCCGGGTCAGGGCCCCGGCGGCATCCCGCCGGAGGATGCAGTCCATCAGCTCCACCGTCTGGACGCTGCCGGCCAGGCCCAGAATGTCCAGCACCGTGCGGCTGTCCAGCCGGCCCTGGGCCACCCGGCACTGGTCCAGCAGGCTCAGGGCGTCCCGGAGAGCGCCGTTGGCCATGCGGGCCAGGATCTCCGCCCCGTCGGGGGCCAGGGGAATATTTTCGGCCCCGGCAATGCGCAGCAGGTGCTTTTCCATATCCCGGGGCAGGATGCGCTTGAAATTGAAGCGCTGGCACCGGGAGAGAATGGTGGCCGGAACCTTGTGCAGCTCCGTGGTGGCCAGAATGAACATCAGGTGCTCCGGCGGCTCCTCAATGGTCTTGAGCAGAGCGTTGAAGGCCTGGGTGGACAGCATGTGGACCTCGTCGATGATATAGACCCGCTTTTTCAGCACTGTGGGGGTATAGACCGACTCGCTGAGCAGCTCCCGGATGTCGTCCACCCGGCTGTTGCTGGCAGCGTCCAGCTCCGTCACGTCCAGCAGGGAGCCGCTGTCGATGCCCCGGCAGGCCTCGCACCGGTTGCAGGGAGCCCCGTCCTCCGGGTGCAGACAGTTGACGGCCTTGGCCAGGATCCGGGCGCAGGTGGTTTTGCCGGTGCCCCGGGTGCCGGTGAACAGATACGCGTGGGCCGTGCGGCCCTCGGCCACCTGGCGCTGGAGCGTGCCGGTGATGTGGTCCTGGCCCACCACCTGGGAAAACGTCTTGGGCCGCCATTTGCGGTACAGTGCTTGATACATGAAGCAGCCCTCCCTTTGCGTTTGCGTAAAAAATAAAACTCCTCCGCTGCCAGCCGCGGGGCCGGTGGACTCGCGGCACATGGATGATCCCTCTTAATGCTGCTCGGTTCCCCGCCTGACATGATTCGTGGGTATCCATTGCGCGAGACCGGCTCCGCAGCTGGCGGCGGAGGAGTCGTCATGCAGATATCCTATCACATTTTGCTCCCGTTGGCAACTGGAATTTTTTTCGCAGGGGGATTCATAGAAATTTTACACAAAAGCCGACGTTCCGCGCTTGTGAGAAAAAATTTTTTATGGTATACTCCAATAATACTGAGAAAGTATCTGCCCGGCGGGCAGTTTTTTTAACGGAAGGAGACCGATATGGACTCAAACAACAGAAACAATCGAAACGGCGGAAACAAGAAAAACAACAAAAACCTGCGCAGCGTCATCTCTCTGATTGGCTGGGCCCTGGTGCTGACGCTGGTATTCAACTACATCCTGGCCGCCACCAGCGGCGGAAGGAGCTTTGAGGTCCCCTACAGCGAGATGATGGACCTGGTGGAGCAGGACCAGATCAAGGAGATCCAGCTGAAGGACGGCGTACTGTACGCCACCCCGGTGGACGGATATACCTATACCGAAAAGACGGACAACAAGTACCGGGAGCCCAAGACCTATACCCAGAGCGAAAAGTCCAAGCTGACCCTGTATACCACCTATCTGACGGACACCCGGCTGCTGCCGCTGCTGGATGAGCACAATGTGGAGTATTCCAGCCCCGTCAAGAGCTCCTGGAGCGTTCTGGGAGACATCCTGGTGATGTATATCCTGCCGATGGTGCTGATGATCGGACTGGTCCTGCTGGTGATGCGGATCGTGTCCAAAAACGGCGGCGGCATCGGCGGCATCGGCAACGTGGGCAAGTCCAACGCCAAGGTGTATATGGAAAAGCAGACCGGCGTCACCTTCAAGGACGTGGCCGGTCAGGATGAGGCCAAGGAGTCCCTGGAGGAGATCATCGACTTCCTCCACAACCCCGGCAAATACACCGCCATCGGCGCCAAGCTCCCCAAGGGCGCGCTGCTGGTAGGCTCCCCCGGCACCGGCAAAACGCTGCTGGCCAAGGCCGTGGCCGGCGAGGCCAACGTGCCGTTCTTCTCCATCTCCGGCTCGGACTTTGTGGAGATGTTCGTGGGCGTGGGCGCGTCCCGGGTCCGTGACCTGTTCAAGGAGGCCGCCAAGGTGGCTCCCTGCATCATCTTCATCGACGAGATCGACACCATCGGCAAATCCCGGGACGGCGGACGCTTCGGCGGCAACGACGAGCGGGAGCAGACCCTGAACCAGCTGCTGGCGGAGCTGGACGGCTTCGACCCCAGCAAGGGCGTTATCGTTCTGGGCGCCACCAACCGGCCGGAGGTGCTGGATAAGGCGCTGCTGCGGCCCGGCCGCTTCGACCGGCGCATCACCGTGGACCGGCCCAATCTGGCGGGCAGACTTGCCACCCTGCAGGTCCACACCCGGAACATCCGCCTGGCGGAGGACGTGAACCTGGACAAGATCGCCCAGGCCACCGCAGGCTGCGTGGGCGCGGACCTGGCGAACCTGGTGAACGAGGCGGCCCTGCGGGCCGTGCGCAAGGGCCGCAAGGCCGTGAACCAGAACGACCTGCTGGCGGCCTTTGAAACCGTCATCGCAGGCTCCGAGAAGAAGGGCACCGTCATCACCCAGGAGGAAAAGCGCATCATCGCCTATCACGAGGTGGGCCACGCTCTGGTGGCGGCCAAGCAGAAGAATGCCCAGCCCGTCAGCAAGATCACCATCGTGCCCCATACCCAGGGAACTCTGGGCTACACCCTGCACCTGCCGGAGGAGGAAAAGTTCCTCATGTCCAGGGAGGACATTCTGGCGGAGATCCGGACCCTGCTGGCAGGCCGGTCCTCGGAGGAGATCGTGTGCAACACCATGACCTCCGGCGCAGCCAACGACATCGAGCGGGCCACGGAAATGGCCCGGAATCTGGTGGCCCGCTTCGGTATGTGCGACGAGTTCGACATGATGGCCCTGGGCACCGTGCAGAGCCAGTATCTGGACGGCGGGTACTCCATGACCTGCGCCCAGGAGACGTATGCCGCGGCGGACCGGGCAACCATTGCCATCATCCGCCAGTGTCATCAGGACGCCAGGAAGCTCCTGGAGGAAAACCGGGAGCTGCTGGACAAAATCGCGGCGTATCTGCTGAAGAAGGAGACCATTACCGGCCAGGAGATGATGGCCATCATCGAGGGACGGGACCCGGAAACCGTGGACAACTACGGCGCCACCCGGGAGGAGGACCAGAAGCTGTTCCGTCCCTCCACCCCGGACGTGATCGATCCCCCGGCCAGGCACATCAATATCGTGTCCCAGCCTATCCCCATGCCGGACTTTGATAAGAAGGACGAGAAGCCGGAGGAGCAGCCCCAGGATAAGCCGGAGGACCAGAGCGAGCATGGCCAGAGCAAGGAATAAACAGCGGAAATAAGCATACCAAAAGGAGACGGGCCGCGGCCCGTCTCCTTTCGTCTGCCAGGGATTGGCCCCAGTGTGCCAGCCGATAAAGCGAAAACGTTTCCACGGATTCGCCTTATTGAAACAACGTTTTTCGACTTGATTTTCTCATTGTTTTGTGCTATATTGGGATGGCATCTGAAAAGGGGAAGCGGAGGATGACTCCGCCTTGAGAAAGGGGGCGCCGCCGGATGGGCCTGTACATAGGAAAAGTGGATCGCAGGTGGCTGTCCCAGGTGCTCCTGATCATGCTGGCGGACATCATCGGCATCATGGGCTCGTACCTGCTGGCCCTGTGGGCACGGTTCGACTTCCACTTTACGGATATTCCCCAGGAGTTTGTGGACGGATATCTGCACACCATCTGGTGGTGGGTGCCGGTCTGCCTGGCGGTGTTCTGGCTGTGCAACCTGTACAACAGCATCTGGCGGTTCGTCAGCGTGGATGCGCTGATGCGGATCATACTGGCCTATGTGCTTCTGGGCGGGCTGAGCTTTGCATGCGTGGCGCTGTTTGGGGTGCATATGCCCCGGTCCTATTATGTGTGGGGCCTGTTCTTCAGCTTCTTCTGCACCTCCGGCATCCGCTTTTTCTATCGCTGGATGCGGTACCTGCGCAACCGGGCGCCTCTGGCCCGGAAGGGCGCGGAAAACGTCATGATCATCGGCGCAGGCCAGGCCGGGCGGCAGCTGATCCGGGAATACGCCGTCAGCAGTCATCTCAACAGCCGGGTGGCCTGCATCATCGACGACAACCCCGCCAAGCGGGGCCGCATTCTGGAGGGTGTGCGCGTTGTGGGTGCGCGGCGGGACATTCCCCAGGCCGCCAGGCAATTCGATATCGACAAGATCGTGTTCGCCATTCCGTCGCTTCAGGGCGCCGGAAGGCAGGAGATCCTCAATATATGCAGCACCACCGGCTGCCAGATCCAGGTGGTGCCGGGCATGTATCAGCTGGTCAACGGTGAGGTCACCATCAGCAAGCTCCGCCGGGTGGAGCTGCAGGACCTGCTGGGCCGGGACCCCATCCAGGTGAACCTGGGGGAGATCTGCGGCTATATCAACGACAAGACGGTTCTGGTCACCGGAGGCGGCGGCAGCATCGGCAGCGAGCTGTGCCGTCAGATCGCCCGGCACAGTCCCCGGCGGCTGGTGATCTTCGACATTTACGAAAACAACGCCTACGACATTCAGATGGAGCTGCGCCGGGAGCACCCGGAGCTGACGCTGGAGGTGTGCATCGGGTCCGTGCGGGACCAGCAGCGGGTGGATAACCTGCTGGATACGTACCGGCCGGACCTGATCTTCCACGCGGCGGCCCACAAGCATGTGCCCCTGATGGAGGACAGCCCCAACGAGGCCATCAAGAACAACGTGTTCGGCACCTATAAAATGGCCCGGTCCGCCGCCCGGCACGGGGTAAAGCGCTTTGTGCTGATCTCCACGGACAAGGCGGTGAACCCCACCAACATCATGGGCGCGTCCAAGCGCCTGTGCGAGATGGTGGTGCAGATGATGAACCGGCGCAGCGAAACGGAATTTGTGGCGGTGCGGTTCGGCAACGTCCTGGGCAGCAACGGCAGCGTGGTGCCCCTGTTCGAGCAGCAGATCGCCCACGGGGGACCGGTGACGGTGACACATCCGGAGATCACCCGGTTTTTCATGACCATTCCCGAGGCGGTGTCCCTGGTTCTGCAGGCGGGGTATTATGCCAGGGGCGGCGAGATCTTTGTGCTGGACATGGGCCAGCCAGTGAAGATCGACGACATGGCCCGGCAGCTGATCCGCCTGTCCGGCTACGAGCCGGATGTGGATATCCCCATCATCTATACCGGCCTGCGGCCCGGAGAGAAGCTGTATGAGGAGCTGCTGATGGACGAGGAGGGCCTGCGGGAGACCGCCAACCAGCTCATCCACATTGGCCAGCCCATCAACATGGACGACGAGGCCTTCTGCCGCCAGCTGGCGGTGCTGGAGCGGGCCTGCCAGAGCAACAGCCCGGACATCCGCCAATATGTGGCGGACATGGTGCCCACGTATCACCCCAAAACAGATCAAAGAGCATAAAAGCATCCCTTTGGCGTTTCCGGCCAAAGGGATGCTTTTTGCGTGATGCGGCGGTTTCGCCGGCGGAGGGAAGCAGGGGAGCGCCTTTCCTATTTTCCGGCGGCGATCTTGTTCTCGGTCTCCTGGCGGATGGCCTGGCGCAGGCGGGTCAGATACGGGGAGAAGGCGGCGTTTTCCTGAGCGTAGGTGCGGTTCAGGTCGTACTCCCGGGGCTCCCAGGTGTCGATGGGAGACTCATTGTGCTGGATGACGGCCTCAAACTTGTCCAGAGCCTTGTAAATGCGGGCCTCCGTGGTCTCCAGCGCCGCCATCTCCCGGTACAGTGCCCGCATTTCCGCATCATACGGGGCAGGCAGGGTGTCCACCCACGCCAGCAGCTGCCGCTCCTCGTCGGCCTCGTCCGCCGCCGTTTTGCGGAAGGTGGGGATGTCGCCGGTAAAGCACTCGCCCAGGTCGTGGATCAGGCACATGCGGATAACCTTGTCCATGTCGGCCTCCGGAAACTCGTCCCGCATCCAGTAGGCCATCAGGGCAATGCGCCAGCTGTGCCCGGCCACGCTCTCCGGCCGGCGGCGGGAGGTGCAGCAGTGGCGGGTGGTGTCCTTCAGCCGCTCTGCCGTGTGCAGGGCGGACAGCAGCTCGGTGGGATTCATAACGGTTCTCCTTTTTTCTCTCAGATTTCGACCAATTCGATCTCCGTGCCCCGGTCCCGGAGCAGGGCCAGCAGGGCCCGGACGGACAGCCACACCGTGGCGGTGTTGTCATTGGGATGAACGCCGATGCGGCCGCCGTCGAAATCCCGGTCCAGGCAGAAGCGGACAGCGTGGTCCCGGTCGTTCAGCAGCCCCAGCGGCGTCACGGAACCGGGGGTCAGATCCAGCAGCCGCAGCAGCTCCTCCGGGGAGGCGAAGCTCAGGCGGCGGGTGCCGTGGCGGCGCTGGAACTCCTTCAGGTCCACCCGCTTGCCGCAGCGGACGGTGATCAGGTAATAGCTCCGCTTTTTGTCGTCCCGGACCAGCAGATTTTTGGCGTCGTCCTCCGGATACGGCATGTCCACGGCGGCGCACTCCTCCATGTTGAACACCGCCGGGTGCTCGGTGATCTCAAAATCCACGCCGTGGGCGCGGAGATAGTCATAGGTTTCCTGCTTGGTCATTGACCGGTTCCTCCTTAACGGGTTTTCTCCATTGTACCAGGCAGGGGCGGCGTTTGCAAGCCGTCTGCGGATGCCACGCAAAAGCTGTCTGCCGGAGCGGAAGCTTTGTGCAGTATGCGAATTTTCTTTTGCAGGGAAAAGCGTTATAATCGGGCGTAGATTACACCGAAGGAGACAGGCTATGAGCATCATTTTCTTCGACATTGACGGCACCATCATGGACGTGAACGGCAGCATCCCGCCCTCCGCCGCAGAGGCGGTGCGGCGGCTGCGGCAGGCGGGGCATCACTGCATTATCAATACCGGGCGGCCCCGGATCGCCATGGAGCCCCAGCTGCTGGAGCTGGCATTCGACGGGCTGGTGTGCTCCTGCGGCCAGTATATCCAGCTGGACGGCCGGGTGCTGCGGCACGTGGGCTTTGACCGGGACACCAGCCGGAAAATCCTGGAGGCCGGGCGGCGGTGCCTGGTGGATATGTACTTTGAGGAGGCGTCGCACATCTGGGTGGATACGCCCCACCACCACCTGAACCGGGAGCTGGAAAACGCCGTGAAGCGCCTGGAGCGGGGCGGCGTCCGGGTGGGGCGGCCTGACGGCGACCCGGATTTCCACTTTGACAAGGTGTGCGTCCTGGTGGGGCCGGACAGCCGGAGGGAGGAATTTCTGGCGGAGATGGCGCCCCTGTGCCAGATCATCGACCGGGGCGGCGGCATGTTCGAGCTGCCCATGCGGGGCTATTCCAAGGCGTCCGGCTGCCGGGCCGTGGCCCAGGCCCTGGGCGCAGACCTGGCCGACTGCTACGCCATCGGCGACAGTCCCAACGACCTGGAAATGCTGGCGTGTGTGGGACACCCCCTGGTCATGGGCGACGCCCCGGCAGAGGTGCAGACCCAGGCGGAATACGTCACCGCGCCTCTGCGGGAGGACGGCCTGTACCGGGCCATGGTTCATATGGGCCTGCTGCACGAATAACAAAAGCTCCCGGCGCGAGGGCCGGGGTGGTCGTAAAACAGTTTCAGTCCCCGCAGCCATGCGGTGTTTACCTGACGATCGTTCAAGGACAGTTATTGCAGCAGATGGACAAATAAATCGTGTACTTCTATGCACCTTTCGGTGTACGGTGTGGGTATCCCTTGCCTCTCCCTGTGGGAGAGGTGGCCGAGCGCGGCGAGGACGGAGAGGGCAAACGGTGTGTGCACACAAATTGATCTTATTATTCAAAAAAGGCGGCAAGACCCTCTCAGTCACCTGCGGTGACAGCTCTCCCAAAGGGAGAGCCAAGGGGCTGCACCCTGCTGCATGGTATGTTGGCATAAGAAATGGAGCGTATCTGTGTCGATACGCTCCATTAACTGTTTTTGCGGACTTATTTACCGGGTCAGGAAGAACATCAGGGCAAACAGGATGCTGATGATCCAGGTGCCCACATTGATCTCCTTGATCTTGCCGGTGAAGATCTTCACGAACACATAGGAGATCAGGCCGAAGGCGATACCATAGGAGATGTTGTAGGTCAGGGGCATGAACGCCACGGTGACAAAGCCGGTCACGGCAGCGGCGGGATCGTCCCAGGCGATGTTGCGGACGTTGGACATCATCAGCACGCCCACATAGATCAGGGCCGCGGCGCAGGCGTAGGTGGGGATCAGCTGGGCCACGGGGGACAGGAACATGGCGATGAAGAACATCACCGCAGTAGCCATAGAGGCAAGACCGGTGCGGCCGCCCTCGGCCACGCCGGCAGAGGACTCCACGAAGGTGGTGACGGTGGAGGTGCCGCAGACAGCGCCGGCGCAGGTAGCGCAGGCATCAGCCAGCATGGCCCGGTCCATATTGGGAACGTTGCCGTCCTTATCCAGCATGTTGCCGGCAGAGCAGGCGCCGTACAGAGTGCCCAGGGTGTCGAACATATCCACCATGCAGAAGGCCAGCATGGTGGTCAGCAGCATCACCACGAAAGCGCCGGTGCCGTTGGCGGCAATGAAGGCGGAGAAGTCAAAGCCGGACTTGAACACCGCGCCGAAGGCCTGGGTGCCGAAATCGCGGAAGGCGCCGAAGAAGTCGGAGGTCAGGTTGGGGGCGATGGCAGAGGCATAGAAGCCGGGAACGGTGATCAGACCCACCACATAATACACCACGGCAGCGCCCAGGATGCCCCACAGCACCGCACCGCGGACCTTCTTCTTGCTCATGGCGCCGATGGCGAACACGGCCAGCAGAGTGACCAGCATGGGGAAGATGGTGGCCCAGGTCTGTTCGCCGGTGAACACGTTGAAGGAGTGCAGGTTCACGCAGGTGGAGGAATCGTTGACCACGATGCCGGCGTTCTGCAGGCCGATGAAGGCGATGAACAGGCCGATACCGGCGGAGATGGCCGCCTTGACTTCGTGGGGGATGGAGTCGAAGATGATCTTGCGCAGACCGGTAACGGTCAGCAGCACGAAGATGATGCCGTCAAACAGCACCAGCACCAGGGCGTTGGCATAGCTCAGGCCCAGGCCCACACACACGGTGTAGACAAAATAGGCGTTCAGGCCCATTCCGGAGGCCTGCGCCAGCGGCAGATTGGACAGCAGGCCGATGAGCAGGGTGCCCACCACGGCGGAAATGGCGGTGGCCACATAAATGGCCCCGTAGCTGACGCCCAGCACATCGGTGCCGTCGCCAAAGGGGTTCGAGAACATACCGGCATTGACCATCAGAATGTAGGCCATGGCCATAAAGGTGGTGATACCGGCCATGATCTCCGTCCGGACGGTAGAGCCCTTTTCGGTTACATGGAAGAAGCGATCCATAAACTCTCTCCTTTTATAAGTTTTCCGCTGCGCCTTCCGGCGCAACAAATCTATTTTACCATCCCGGCCTTGTCCACGCAAGCCCCATTTTCGCTAATGACTGCCATTCTTCGGGAAATTGTGACAGTCGCTGTGAAAAGACAGCAAATTTTTGTGGAAATAACGAGGGTAAGCGGTGAGGACTGAGAAAAAGCGCGATTTTGTGTAAATCATCTTGCATTTCGTGAAAACTTTAGTATACTGGACGTGCAGCGTGTGTTTCGCTGCAGAGAGATTTAAAAAAAAGATAAGGAGAATGTACAAATGATTCTGGAACTCATCGCTACGATTCTGTCACTGGTAGGCTCCTGGATGGTCTATAAGAAGATGGGCCGTCAGGGCTGGGAGGGCATTGTCCCCATTTACAACACCTATGTCCTCTGCCAGGAGCTGTACGGCAACGGCTGGAAATTCCTCCTGCTCCTGATCCCCTTCTATAACATCTATTTTGGCATCAAGATGATGATCGACCTGGCCAAGGCCTTCAATCTGGGCGCGGGCTTCGGCATCGGCCTTCTGCTGCTGCCCTTCGTGTTCTGGCTGATCCTGGCCTTCGGCGGCGCGCAGTATAAGGACGGCAGCTACACCAACACCCAGCCCGACATGGTGGAGGATGTGGTCAACAAGGCCAAGGACGTCGTTTCCGGCAACCACAGCAACAACGAGGAGAATAATCAATAAGGCAAGCATTGACAAGCCCGCCCTGCGGTGACGCAGGGCGGGCTGCAGCTTGTCAAAAAGAATTTTTGACAAGCTGCAAAAGCATTTTCAAAACTTTCATGAAAGTTCTGAAAATGCGATGATTGAAAACGA
>OLXK01001673.1_pt1 | contig 14647 bp, 12 predicted proteins | sample 1674321 | NCBI WGS metagenome assembly OLXK01 (sample SAMEA103958162, study PRJEB25191) | human gut metagenome | reverse complement strand
AGCTGCCGGAGCGGTGCTTAAGCCGCAAGGCGGGAATTGTGCGGTGTTGCCTAAAGGCAATAACCTAACCGTTTTTATATAAGGAGGCCCGCCATGCCCACCGAACCGCAGAGCCAGCCGCTAGTCAGCATTATTGTTCCTGTTTACAACGCAGCAGACCATATTGCCCGCTGTATTGAGAGCATCCGCCGCCAGACCTACCGGAATTTGGAGATCATTCTGCTCAACGATGGCAGCAAGGATGTCAGTTATGCCGTCTGCCAGAGCTATGCCGGTATTGACCGCCGCATTGTGGTGATCGACAAAAACAACAGCGGCGTTTCCGCCACCCGCAACCTTGGCATGCAGGAAGCCCACGGCAAATACTTTCAGTTTGTGGATGCGGATGATTTCATCCAGCCCTATGCCACCGAGCTGCTGGTACAGAAAGCGGAAGCCAGCCACGCCGACATGGTGATTGCCCACTACAACCGCATTGAACCGCCGGTCAGCCTGCCCAAAACCATGCGGGATACCGTGGTGGAGCGTGTGCTGGACCCCATCCTGGATCCGCAGCACCGGGTGCAGACTTTCGGCTTTTTGATGGAAGGCCCCCTGAATAAAGACGCATTTGCCTGTGGCCTGATGCAGGAGCCCGCCAGCTTTTATTACGGCGTGATGTGGAACAAGCTCTACCGCGCCGACATTGTGCGTGAGCACCCCGATGTGCGCTGCAATGAGGAACTGGACTACAGCGAGGACCTGTATTTCAATCTAAGCTTTATCCGCTACGCCCAGCAGTTCTATGCGCTTTCCACCCCCATTTACAACTATGTGCAAAACCCAGACAGCGCCGTGCACCACCTGAACCCCTTTGATGTGCTGACCACTCGGTTTGAGCTGACCACCTATTACAAGGATCTGTTCAAGCACATTGGCCTGTATGAAGAAAACAAGTACCGCCTGAACAAGTTCTTCTTTGGTGTTGCGGAAAGCTGAAGCAATCCCGCATGATTCTATTACCGCCCCGGCAGAGTTTTTTGCCGAGGCGGATTTTATTTGGCTCTATATCACATACAGCGCGCACACTGCAGCAAAAATGCCCCGGACGAGAAACGTTTCTCGTCCGGGGCATCATGATTCTTATAAAAAACTCAGGATTCCTTCAGCATATGCTGGCTTTCGGCAAAAGCCACCAGCTTTTCAAAGGTTTCTGCGCTCAGATCATGCTCGATCTTGCAGGCATCGTGGGAAGCAACGGTAGGGTCCACACCCAGTGCAACAAAAAAGCGGGTCAGCTTTTTGTGGCGGCCATAAATCCGGGTGGCAATTTCCAGTCCCGGCGGCTCCAGGGTGATATACCCAGCACCATCCATCGAAATATAACCGGCCTGACGCAGATTTTTCATTGCAATGCTCACGCTCGGCTTGGTAACGCCCATCTCGGTAGCGATGTCGATGGAGCGGACTTCCCCGTTGCGTTCTGTCAGCATCAGGATCTTTTCCAGGTAATCCTCTGCGGATTCATAGATTTTCAACGACACTGCCTCCTTTGTGGACTTGCCATCTGTCATATTGCTATAAAATTATAGTGTTATTTTAACACATTTTTTCAATTTTGGCAAGTGTAATACTTTTTGTTTATCTTTCCGTTTTTTCTTTGCTTTTGGGCGGATCCTCACGGTCAGGCATCATCCCGTGGTCTTGCTCTTATCGAACAACCCGCCAAAAAAGTTTGCCACGGTGCTGCCTGCTTTCTTCAAAAATTCGCGGAACGGTTCTCTTGTTTTTTCGTCAGCAGCCGTTGTTTCTTCCCGGGTTGCAGCTGGAGCTTCGGTTGCTCTTGGCATTTTGGGCGGGGCCGCAGTTTCCGGCGTGGCCGTTTTTGCTGTTTCGGGTGTGGCGGCGCTTTCCGGTGTTGCCGGAGCTGCACTTTCGGAGGTAGCCGTTTTCGGGATAGCGGTCTCTGGAGTAGCAGCAGTTTCAGGCGTTGCGGGTTCAGCATTCTCCGGCGTGGCTGTTTCCGGGGTCGACTGGGCAGCAGTCTCCGGGGTGACAGGAACCGCGCTTTCAGGTGTTGCAGCTGTTTCCGGGGTCGCCGGCGCAGCGCTCTCCGGCGTTGCCGTTTCGGGGGTAGCCTGGGCGGCGGTCTCCGGGGTCGCGAGGGCTGCGCTTTCCGGCGTGGCGGCTTCCACAACATTAATGTTCACTTCGGCATAAAAATCCAGGTCCACACAGCTTACCAACACGGTTGCCGTGCCGGGGGTCACAGCGGTCACGTTGCCGTCCTGGTCTGCTGCGGCCACACTGGGGTCAGTCGAAGCAATATGTACCACTGCATCGGTCACAGCTTGGGCAAACTCTGCCCTATCCTGCGGCGTAATATCGGAAAGGCTGCCGGTAAACCGCAGCTCCCCGGCCAGCGCGCACTGCTGGCCAACGGCAAGCTGCACTTCATGCGGCAGGGCAAAATCTTCTGCACTGCACCCACACAATAGGCAAAGCGCTGCTGCCAGCGCGGCCAAAATCCAAATCCTGAACTTTTTCATACCGGTTTCCATTCCTTTCTGCGGCAGTGGTGCATACATCTTAAAATGCGCCTTATCCTGCCAAAAAGCTTTCTGTAATAACGAACATCGCACGAAGTACAATTTTAGATAACAGTGTTCCCTCTCGGAGCGACATATATTTTCGATACGAACCTAAGGCAATCTGTAGAGGACGATGCTTGCATCGTCCCGGATGTCGGGCCTTGTCAGATATCTTGCTTCGTGATACCGGCAAACACTCCGCTGGTACACTCTGCCCCCTACGGCCGCCTTCCCCTTTCGCTTCATTCTTATCATAATACGCGGCAGGTGTGAAATTTTCAACATTTTGTGCTGTCCCCCGTTTAAAATTTTCCGGTTTTCCCGCTTGGCATGTTGTGGTATACTGTTAGCAGTATGATAAGTTGGGGGGTGTATGCTTTCTACAGCCACCGCCCCACAAGTTATACGATTTGTTTATCAAATCTTGTAAGAAATACATTTTGTATTAATGCAACACCGCACAATTCCCGCCTTGCGGCTTAAGCACCGCTCCGGCGGCTGCGGCACGGCATCTGCGTTGCCAAAATGCTCGATAAGACATCCAGTATTATCTGCGCTTTTGGCTTAGCATCTGCCGCACCTCGCTCGCCGTATCGGCACTTAGTATTATGCGGTATTGCCTTAAGTCTATCGGAGGTTCTGCCATGCTGGATATCATTCTGCTTGGCACCGGCGGCACACAGCCCCTGCCGGAGCGCGCCCTGGCGGCTGCCTGCATCACGGTGGGCGGCTCCAACCTGCTGCTGGACTGCGGCGAGGGCACCCAGACTGCCGCGCGCCGGGCCGGGGTCAGTATTTTCCGCATGGACGCCATTCTGCTGACCCATTACCACGGGGACCACATTTTCGGCCTGCCCGGCATCTGGCAGACGATGGCTGCCCAGGGCCGCACTGCCCCCCTCGTCATGGCTGGGCCGCCGGGCTTGACGGATGTGGTGCGCACCTTTTACGCCGTGGCCGGACCGCTGCCGTTCGAACTACGGCTGAAAGAACTGCCGGACTGCAAAGGCGAGTTTGAAGTGCCCGCCGGGTGCGTGCAGGCGTTCCCCCTCAAGCACCGGGTACCCTGCTGCGGATATGCGTTCACCCTGCCGCGGGCGGGCAAGTTTGATCCCCAGCGGGCAAAGGCGGCGGGCATCCCCGTGCGTTACTGGTCCACCCTGCAAAGCGGCCAGCCGGTGGGCGGCTTCCTGCCGTCCCAGGTTCTCGGCCCGCCGCGCCGCGGGCTGAAAGTTGTCTATGCGACCGACACCCGCCCCTGCGCTGCGCTGCGCCGCGCTGCACAGGATGCCGATCTTTTGTTGATGGATTCCACCTATGCCGATGACGCCGACCTGCCCAAAGCGAAGTTATACGGCCATTCCACCTGCCGCGAAACGGGGGTCCTTGCCGCCGAAGCCAACGTGTGCCGCCTGTGGCTGACCCATTACAGCGCCGCCGTAACGGACCTTACCCCCGGCCTTGCCGCCGCGCAGCAGGCGTTCCCCACCGCAGCCGCCGGGGTTGACGGCATGCGGCTGACCTTGAATTTTGACCCTGATTAAATGAGGTTTTCCCTTGAAAAAATCTACCCGTCTGAACATTTTGTTTGCCATCATCATTCTGCTGGCCGCCGGGGTGCTGTGGCTCTGTTTCGGCCATCCGGCTGCCGGATCCGGTCTGGTTGCCGTGCTGACCTATGGCGATGACAGCACCCAGCTGCGCATCCCGCTGGACACCGACCATCGCTATGATATTGATACCGGCTATTACACCATCCATCTGGTTGTGGAAAACGGCGGCATCCGCTTTGTGGAAAGCCCCTGCCCGGACCACACCTGTGAATCCTTTGGCGTACTGACCAAACAGGGCGATTGGGCCGCCTGCCTGCCCGCCCGCGCCAGCGTTACCGTTGAATAACCATACATTACGGAGGTTCCCCATGAAACCCACCTACAAGCAAGTGACCAAAACCCGCTATATTGAGCAGATCAGCCAGCTGGCGGAAGAAATTTTTGTTCAGCATTACACCAAGCTGACCCCAAAAGTAGCCCGCGCCCTGGCGGAAAAGTACCAGAGTGATATCCTGACGGATGACGAGATCCACAGCGGAACTGTGAATTATTTCATGATCTATCTGGGCAGCGATCCAGTCGGTTATTTTGCGCTGGATCTTACCCCCACGGGGGCCATGTGCCTGTCCCGCCTGTTCCTTTTGGAAAAAGCCCGCGGCCAGGGCATTGGCCGCAGCATTGTGGCCTATGCCCAAAAACTGGCCGAAGGCGATGGCCGCAGCCGCCTATATCTGCGGGTATGGGCCAAGGACCTGAAAGCTGAAGGGTTCTGCAAAAAGTGCCGCTTCCGCAAAAGCGAGACCGTCCCCATGGAAGTCCTGCCCGGCGTTACTCTCGATATCACCACCTGGGAAAAACTCTGGCGCTGACCATCCAGCCTTTTTGAAAAAAGGCTGGGCGAAAACCTTTCATGGGCCGAGCATAGGGCGGGAGTTCATCCTGGCGGACTTAAGGCAATACCGCACAATTCCCGCCTAACGGCTCAAGCACCGCTCCGGCGGCTGCGGCACGGCATCTGCGTTGCCAAAATGCTCGATAATACACAAAGTATTATCTGCGCTTTTGGCTTAGCAGCTGCCGCACCTCGCTCGCCGTATCGGCACTTAGAATTATGCGGTATTGCCGTAAAAATTATAGAGTGTTTGCCGTATATTCCACCACGCTATTCCCCACAAAGCAACGGGCGCAAAATGTGCGCCCCTACGGGTGGGATGCATATAAAATGACGATTGCGCATTATAAAACAATCTGTAGGGAACGGTCTTGACCGTTCCGCGATTTTATGGTGGATGCCACAACAAATTCATACAGAAGCCCGCCGTATATTTTGGCTCCCCTGGAGGGGAGCTGTCCGCACAGCGGACTGAGGGGTGGCTCCCCACGCAGGGCCTAAAAATAATCAGAATTTACGTCAGGCTCCCGGCTTGGTCAGGTTCACCCCGCCCTACCCCACAAATTTACCATTCACCCCAAATTTCAAACTTATCCCCATCTCCAATTCCTAATTTCTCATTCCTCATTCCTAATTGAGATAACTCCTAACTTTCAAGGGGGTGCCACCTTTGAATCTTCTCCACCTCGCCGATCTTCACCTCGGCAAGCGGGTCAATGGCTTTGACCTGCTGCCGGACCAGCGCTATATCTTAGAGCAGGTCCTTGACCTGTGCACTGCCCACAATGTGCAGGCGGTGGCGCTGGCCGGGGATATCTACGATACCGCCCTGCCCCCTGCCGCCGCAGTTTTGCTGCTGGACTGGTTTTTGACCGAGCTTGCTCATCGGAACATCCCGGTGCTGGCCATTGCCGGCAACCATGACAGCGCCGAGCGGCTGGATTATGCCGCCGGGCTGCTTTCCAACCAACAGGTCTATCTGGCCGGGCAGTTCACCAGTGCTCCCCGCCGGGTCATCTTGCAGGATGAATTCGGCGAGCTCACCTTTGACCTCCTGCCCTTTGTCCGCCCCGCCACCGTGCGCCACTGCCTGCCGGATGCCGATATCCGGGATGAAGATTCCGCCATCGCCGCCGCGCTGGGCCCGCTGCCCACCGCCGGGGAGCGTCGGGTTCTGATCGCCCACCAGATGGTGCTGGGCGGCGGCAGCCTGCCCACCTGTTCCGGCAGTGAGAGCATTGCCGCCGATGTCAACGTCGGCACGGTTCAGGCCGTGGATGCCGCCCGCTTTACCGGCTACCTGTACACCGCCCTTGGCCACATTCACCGCCCGCAGCAGGTCGGCTGCCCCACTGTGCGGTACGCGGGCAGCCCGCTGTGCTATTCGCTGGATGAGTGCGGCGCACAGAAAAGCGCCGTTCTGGTTCACATCGGGGCCAACGGAGCCGAACCGGAGCTTTTGCCCCTGCGCCCGCTGCACGCCATGCGCCACCTCACCGGCCCGCTGGACCAGCTGACCGCCGCCGATACCGTAACAGATGCCGAAGATTACATCTGGGCCACCCTGACCGACCCGGTTCCCCGCCCGGACGCCATGGCCGTGCTGCGTGCCGCTTACCCCAACGCCATGAAGCTGGATTACGCCCCCGGCGGCGCACTGGATACCGGCAGCGATGCCATCCAGCAGGCCGCCCAGCTGCGCACCATGAGCTTTGACGAGCTGTTCGCCCGCTTTTTTGAAAAGATGCACGGCCGCACCCTTACCCCCGAAGAAACCGCAGCTCTGGCCCAGCTGCGCCAGGAGGCCGGACTATGAAACCTGTACGCCTGACCCTTTGCGCCTTTGGCCCTTATGCCGGCACCTGCACACTGGATTTGACCGGCTTTGGCTCCAGCGGCCTGTTCCTGATCAGCGGCGATACCGGCGCGGGTAAAACCGCGCTGTTTGACGCTATCACCTTTGCCCTGTACGGCGAAACCACCGGCGCTTACCGCGAACCGGACATGCTGCGCAGCGACTATGCCATCCCCACTGATACCACCTTTGTGGAGCTGGAGTTCACCCACCGCGGCCGTACTTATACCGTCAACCGCACCCCGGAGCAGACCCGCGCCAAGCGCCGGGGCGAGGGCGTGACCACAGTTCCCGGCTCTGCCGCCTTAACGCAGGAGCCGGACGCTCCCGTGACCGGTACCAAAGCCGTGACTGCAGCGGTGACAGCCCTGCTGGGCATTGACGCCCGCCAGTTTGCCCAAATCTCGATGATCGCGCAGAATGATTTTGCCCGCCTGCTCAACGCTTCCAGCGCCGACCGGGCCGAAATTCTGCGCCGCGTGTTTGATACCGCCAGCTACCAGCGCCTTGGCAGTGCCGCCCGCACCAAAGCCGGGGAAGCTCTGCGCCAGGCCGAGTTTGCCAACCACACCGTTGTGCAGCTGCTGGCCGCTTTACAGCCTGCCCCCGGCAGCCCCCACACCGGCGAACTTGCCGATGTGCAGGACAGCCGTGACCCCTACCGCGCCCCCGCCGCGCTGGACTGGGCCGCTGAGATGATCGAAGCGGACACCGCCCTGACGGCGGAGCAATCCCAACAGCTGGATATCCTTGATGCCCGCATTGAAGTGCAGTCCGCCGCGGTGGAAGCCGCCCAAAACCGTGCCAAACTGCTGAGCAGTCTGGATGAAGCCCAGGCCAAAGCCGCCGAGCTGACTGCCCAGGCCCCCGCTTTGAATGCGGAGTGGGACAAGACCGAAGCCCGCCGCCCGGAGCTTGCCGAGCTGGATGCCAAGCTGCAGCGCTTTGCGGAGTGGGAGCCGCGCTATCAAGAGTTGAGCACCGCCGCATCCAGCGCCAAAACCGCCCGCGCCCAGGCCGAGCAGGCCGCCGCGGCGCTGGAAAAAGACCAGAAAACTCTAAGCAGTACCGATACTGCCTTAGCCCAGCTGGAACCGCAGATCACGGCCTGCGGCGAACCGAACGCCGAGCTGGAAAGCTGCCGCAAAACCATTGAGCTGGCCCAAAGCCAGCAGCAGGACTGCCAAGCCCTGTTGGACGATATCCCCCGCCTGCACACCGCGCAAGCCAACTGGCAGCGCGCTGCCGATGAATACCGGCAAAAGCAGCAGCAGGCCGATGCCGCCCAGCATTCCAGCGCCGAGATGCAGCGCGCCCTGAATGCCGCCCGCGCCGGGATTCTGGCGCAAGATCTGGTGGATGGCACCCCCTGCCCGGTGTGCGGTGCTCTGCACCACCCAGCACCGGCAGCCCCCGCCCCCAGCCATGTCACCGAAGCCGCCTGCAACAAAGCTGCGCAGGCAGCGGCGAGCGCTGCGGCGGAAGCTTCCAAAGCCTCCACTGCAGCCGGGGAAGCCAAAGCCGCAGCCCAAACCCAGCGGGATACCCTGTATGCGCGTACCGCCGCCTTTCTGGCGCGCCGCCGCCAGCATTATACCGGGCCGCAGGCCGATGCCCTGACCCCGGACGAGCTGCAAACCGCCCTGCAGGCCCAACATGACAGCCTGCGCCGCGGCCTTGCCGAAGTGCGTGACCGCATAGCAAATGCTGAATCCCGCAAAAAAGATCTGGAAAAGCTGACCCGCCAAAAAGCCCAGCTGCAAGCCCAGCGCCCCGACCAGGCAAACGCTGTGGAGCAGGCCCGCACCGCACAGGCCAACGCCGAAAAAGCCGCCGCGGAAGCCCAGACCCGCCTTGCCGAGGGGCAGAAAAACCTGCCCTGGCCAGATGCCGCCGCTATGGCCGCCGCCCGCGCCGAGACCCAAAAACAGCGCCGCACCCTGCAAGCCGCACTGGATGCCGCCGCCAAAAGCTGCGATGCTTTTTCCAAAGAACTTGCTGCGGCCCAAAGCGCCGCCCAAACCCTGGCCGAACAGGCCGGGGATACCGCCAGCCGCCCGGACCCTGCCGCCCAGCAGCAGGCCCTTACTGCACTGCAAGCTGAGCGCAAAAACCTGCGCGACCAAAACCAGGCCGCCCTGCACCGGCTGGATACCAACCGCGATGCCCTGACCAACCTAAAAAAAGCCATCACCGCCGCAGAATCTGCCCGCGCCAACGCCGCCATGCTGGATAACCTGAGCAAGACCATCAACGGCAATCTGACCCAAAAGCAAAAGCTGCCCTTTGAACAGTATGTGCAGAGCTTTTATTTTGACGGCGTGGTCGCCGCCGCAAACCGTCGTTTTACCCGCATGACGGGCGGCCAGTATACCCTGCGCCGCCGCCAGAGCGCCGATATTGCCGCCAAGACCGCACTGGAGCTGGATGTGTTCGATGCCTACACCGGTAAGACCCGCCCGGTCGGTTCCCTTTCCGGCGGCGAAAGCTTTTTGGCGGCGCTCAGCCTGGCTCTTGGCATCAGCGATACCATCCAGGAAAGTGCCGGCGGCATCAGCGTGGATACCCTGTTTGTGGACGAAGGCTTTGGCACGCTGGACGCCGACGCCCTGCAAAAAGCCATCGACACCCTGACTGCCCTTGCCGGTTCCGATAAGCTGGTCGGCATCATCAGCCACGTCGAAACCCTCCAGGACCGCATCCCCAAACAAATCCTGGTCCAAAAGACCAAATGCGGAAGCAAAGCCCAAGTAGAACTTGGTTAATTGGAAGTCAGGAGGGAGGAGTTAGGAGTTTATGGTGCGGCTTGCGCCGCGTATTAAAATCATAACACTCTTATACTCTCTCCGTTTCCTCACTTCTAATTATTGCCGCTTCCAAAAATTCCGTCCTTCAACTCCCAACTCCTACTTCCTAACTCCTAACTTATGAACCATCTTCTCCAATCTCAACTCCAATCCTATGCTTCCTCCGGGCTTTACCCCTTGCACATGCCGGGGCACAAGCGGCGGGTGGTGCCGGCACCGGGCCTGCCCGCCGGGTGGGATATGACCGAAGTTCCCGGCGTAGATGACCTGCACGATGCAGACGGCATTTTGGCCGATGCCATGGCCCGCACCGCCGCCCTGTGGGGGGCAAAGCGAACCTGGTATCTGGTCAACGGCTCCACCTGCGGCATTCTGGCCGCCATCCGGGCCGCTGTCGTCAGTTCCGGCCGCACCGCCGTCATCTGTGCGCGCAACTGCCACAAATCCGTTTACCACGCCATTGAGCTCAACCGCTTAACGGCACACTGGCTGGTGCCCCCCGTGGACCCGGCGTTCGGCATTTACGGCAGCATCACCCCCGCTATGGTAGCGGATGCCCTGCGTGCCTGCCCGGATGCCGCTGCGGTCATCCTTACCAGCCCCACCTATGAGGGTGTTTTGAGTGATCTTGCCGCCATTGCCGCTTTGTGCCACGCCGCCAACGTTCCCCTGATCGTGGACGAAGCCCACGGCGCGCACTATCTGCCACTAGCCGCCGCCCACGGCTGGCAGGGCGGTGCCATTGCTGCCGGGGCGGATGTCATCATTCAAAGCCCGCACAAGACACTGCCCAGCCTGACTCAGACCGCCCTGCTGCACTGGAACAGTTCTTTCATTCCGCCGCAGGAGCTGGAACGCCAGCTGGATGTGTTTGAAACCAGTTCCCCCTCCTATCCGTTAATGGCCAGCCTGGACGGCTGCACCGGCCTGCTGGCCGAACACGGCGATGCCTGGTTTGCCGCCTGGCGTGCCCGCTTGCAGCGGTTCAGCGGCGCTGTGCGCCCACTGCGCCGCCTGCGCGTGCTCTGCCATGGGATGGATGATGTTTCTGCCCACCCCGGCTTTTTTGCCCACGATTCCGGCAAGATCCTCGTCAACGGTGCTGCTGCCGGGCTGACCGGCCCCGCCCTGGCGGAACTGCTGCGCCGGGACTGGCAGTTTGAAACCGAGATGTCCTGTGGTGCCAACGTGCTGGCCATGACCTCCCCCTGCGATGAAGAAACCGCCCTTGACCGTTTTGCCGCTGCCCTGTTGGTGATCGATGCTGCGGCGGCGCAGAACGCTCCCCTGCCCGCCTCGGCGCAGGTGCTGCCCACCCCCGGCCCAGCCGCCTGTTCCATCGCACAGGCGCTTTTTGCCCCGCACACCGCGTTGGCACTGCAACATGCCGTTGGCCGCACCTCGGCGGAGTATGTCTGGGCATATCCGCCGGGCGTTCCGCTGCTGGCACCGGGCGAAGTGATCACTCCGGAATTCATCGCGGCCTGCACCGCCCTTGCTGCCTGCGGCACCCGCCTGCACCACACTGGCCTTGGCGGTGGCTCCACTTTGGATGTTCTGCCATAGCACCATTCCTGTTGTGGGCAAAAAACTGCCCGCCTCCCCGCAAAAATCCCCGCTTTTGCTTGACAAACCCTATGGTTTCCGTGTATATTTAATATAATCTATATTTATAGAAGAGGTGAAATTTCATGAAGCACATTCAGACTCTGAACACCCGCGATATGGCTAAGAGCCTCCAGAACGGCGGCTGCGGCGAATGCCAGACTTCCTGCCAGAGCGCCTGCAAGACCAGCTGCGGCATTGCCAACCAGCCTTGCGAGAAGAAGTAATTTTTACTTGAACTGGCTTTCTGCCGGGACTGCCTTTTACCAAAAAGGCGCTCCCGGTTCTTTTTATGTAACCCCACTTTGATTCGGATATGAGGAATAGTATGATCCATCAATATAAACTCAACGGCTACAACATTGTGCTGGATGTCTACAGCGGCAGCGTTCACGCCGTAGACGAACTGGCGTATGCCGCCATCGCTCTGGTCGATGCCGGCCACCCCCGCGCAGAAGCTGCCGACCTGCTGGCAAAGAAATATGCTGACCATCCCGAAGTGACCGCCGAGGACATCAACGATTGCTTTGACGATATCGAAGAACTGAAGGCCGATGGCAAGCTGTTTGCCGAAGATATTTACGCTGACCATGCCTTTGACTTCAAGAATCGTTCCACCGTTGTCAAGGCACTCTGCCTGCATGTGGCCCACACCTGCAATCTGAACTGCGAATACTGCTTTGCCGCCCAGGGCAAGTTCCACGGCCAGTCCGGCCTGATGAGCTTTGAGACCGGCAAGCGTGCGCTGGATTTCCTGGTGGAGCACAGCGGCACCCGCCACAACCTGGAGGTTGACTTTTTCGGCGGCGAACCGCTGATGAACTTTGAGGTCTGCAAACAGCTGGTTGCCTATGCTCGCAGCATTGAAAAAGAAAAAGGCAAGAACTTCCGCTTCACCCTGACCACCAACGGCATCGGCATCACCGATGAAGTCATTGAGTGGGCCAACAAAGAGTGCTACAACGTGGTTCTTTCTCTGGATGGCCGCAAGGAGATCAACGACCGTTTCCGCAAGGATATTGCAGGCCGCGGCAGCTATGACCGCATTGTGCCCAAGTTCCAGCAGCTGGTCAAGGCCCGCGGCGGTAAGGGCTACTACATGCGCGGCACCTTCACCCATTACAACACCGATTTCACCAACGACCTGTTCCACATGGCGGATGATCTCGGCTTTGACGAGCTTTCCATGGAGCCGGTCGTGAGCAAGGCCGGCAGTCCCGAAGCCCTGACCGAAGCCGACCTGCCCATCCTGTTTGACCAGTATGAGCTGCTGGCCAAGGATATGCTCCGCCGTGAAAAAGCCGGTCATCCCATCACTTTCTACCATTACATGATCGACTTGGCCCATGGCCCCTGCATCTACAAGCGCATTTCCGGCTGTGGTTCCGGCACCGAATATATGGCCGTTACCCCCTGGGGCGACCTGTACCCCTGCCATCAGTTTGTCGGCGACCCGGATTACAAGCTGGGCGATATCTGGAACGGCGTTACCAACACCGAACTGCGGGATGAATTCAAGCTGTGCAACGTGTACGCCCGCCCCGACTGCAAGGATTGCTGGGCACGCCTGTACTGCGCGGGCGGCTGCGCCGCCAACGCCCTGCACGCCACCGGCGATATCCACGGTGTGTATGAATATGGCTGCGAAGTGTTCCGCAAGCGCATTGAATGTGCCCTGATGATCAAAGTAGCCGAAAGCCTTGATCCCGAGCTGGCAGGCCGCGCCGCAACGGCAGCTCCTGCCACCGACGAGGACTGTGGCGACTGTTCCTCCTGCGAATAATTTCCTTTTCCCAGGGTGTATCTGAAAAGTCGAAAATATCAGCTGTTTCTTTGTTTTCAGATACACCTTAACCGCCGAGCCAGCAAAATCGGCGTTTCTTGTTTATCCCCGCACCAAATCTTCCATCAAATTCATCTGGCAAAGCCGGAATAAGGAGCGTAACTTGTATGGAATACCGTGTCTGCCGCAATAACCCTGCCCCCTATAATGACCTCAGCGGCAAAATCAGCCTGCTGGGTCTTGGCACCATGCGCCTGCCCCTGCGGGACGCCGCCGACCAGACCAGCATTGACGAGGAAAAGGCACAGGAGATTTTTGATTATGCCTATGCCCACGGCGTGAACTATTTCGATACTGCCTACCCCTACCACGGCGGCATGAGCGAAAAGTTCTGCGGCAAAGCTCTGACCAAGTATCCCCGCGCCAGCTATCACCTTGCCAGCAAACTGCCCGGCTGGCTGTTGAAATGCGATGAGGATGTGCCCCGTATTTTTAACGAGCAGTTGGCCAACTGCCGCACTGATTACTTTGATTTTTACCTCGCTCACTCTGTGCATGAAAGCAGCTGGTCCAATTACGTCAAGTACCACGCCTATGACCAGCTGAACGAGCTGCGCAAGGCGGGCAAAATCAAGCGGCTGGGCTTTTCTTTCCATGGCAGCGCTGAGCAGCTGCCAGAGATCCTTGCTGCAGGCGATTGGGATTTTGTACAGCTGCAGCTCAATTATTTTGACTGGGACTATCAGCAGAGCCGCAAAAAATACGAGCTGTGCGCCGCTGCCGGGCTGCAGGTCATCGTTATGGAGCCGGTGCGCGGCGGGATGCTGAACACCCTTTGCCCTGAAGCCGCCACCCTGCTGCATCAGGCCGCCCCGGAAAAGAGCCTGGCCAGCTGGGCCATTCGCTGGGTTGCCAGCCTGCCCAATGTGCTGTGCGTACTTTCCGGCATGACTACCCTGGAGCAGGTACAGGATAACGTGGCTTCCATGGATCCCTTTATTCCGCTTTCCACCACCGAGCAGGATACCCTCGCCCGTGCGCTGGATGTGTTCAAGGCCCAAAAGCTTGCCCCCTGCACGGCCTGCAAGTACTGCATGCCCTGCCCCGCCGGGGTCAACATTCCGGGCATGCTGCACGCCTGGAACGAATACCGCCTGTGTGGTGACCGCCTCGCCACCCTAAAAGAGGAATATGAGGACGCCCCCGCCGCCACCCGTGCTGAGCATTGCATCAAGTGCGGTGCCTGCCTGCCCAAATGCCCCCAGCACATCGACATCCGTTCCATGATGAGCACCATCTGCGATACGCTGTGATTTTTGGATTTACGGGGGATTTTTCCAACCTTTTTGAAAAAAGGCTTCGGTGAAAACCTTTAATCCAATAGGTACAATCGTATAAATAAGGCGCACCACGGGGATTATTCTGTGGTGCGCCTGTTTTTTGTTGTTCCTGTTTATGATCCCTGCCTATGCGGAATTACAGCAGGTTCAACCCTTGCCACGAACTTTTTCCCGCCGTCCCATTCCGAATTCCTAAGGCAACACCGCACAATTCCCGCCTTGCGGCTTAAGCACCGCTCCGG
>OLXK01001654.1_pt1 | contig 14824 bp, 10 predicted proteins | sample 1674321 | NCBI WGS metagenome assembly OLXK01 (sample SAMEA103958162, study PRJEB25191) | human gut metagenome | reverse complement strand
CCCTTCAGGACGATCTGCCAAATGCTGTAGAGCCGACTCAAAAATAACAAGTAACGCCAATTCATGCGCATCGGTAGTGATATGTGGATGTTGTGAATTGGTAAATGTACAAGGCGTATAGTCCATCGGACCTATCACATTACGGGTAAAAGGCAAGGTACAATTATGCCAAGCTGCATTATCAGTCAATGTCGGTTTATTATTATACCATTCGGACCCATATACCGCTTCCACACTCATCAGGTTTGGGTATGTCCGTTGCCAGCCTCTGGGAATAGCTGCCCCATGAAAATTGACTAACAATTTATGCCTGGCTGCATCCTCCAGCAAATCAATATAATAATTCATCGTACCTATAGAATCTCCACCAAAAAAGTCTATCTTAACTCCCTGAATACCTATTTCTTTTAGCCATTCAAATTCTTTGTCACGCACTTCCGGGGTATTCAACCGATATAACGGAGTAGGATCACACCATGCAGTAGAAGAATTATACCATATCAAAGGAGTTACATTTTTCTCTTTACAATAGTTCATTGCATCATTCAGATTTCCTCCATTCCCCATTGCATCCCATTCCCAATCAATCAACATATAGGGCAAATCAAAGTCTGCGGCAAAATCAATATATTTCTTCACTATTTGATAATCCTTAGAACCATGATTATATGCCCAATATATCCAAGAGACCAATCCAGGTTTTATCCATTGGGTATCTTGGATTTTACATGGTTCACTCACATCAGTTACCAAAGTCGATTCGACAATATCAGCTAATGTTCCTATGATAGCGACACGCCAAGGTGAATACCAGCCGGATGGGCATATCAACCGTTCATCCGATAATTTTATCTTATAGATAGAAGAATCAGCTGCATTAGTAAGATAAGCTCCTGTGTTATCACGTAATATGTTGGCTTCGGTTAATAGTACAAAAGCGCTGTCCGAAGGTTGGAACAATGTTGGAAAACTCCACTCACGTCCCTCATTATCTGCAACGCCGTCCGTATTTGGCCAATAAAAGCCCTCATAACCTACAGTAAATTTTTGTGTCCAACGCTTGATACCTGGAGTAAAAGCAAATGCAGTGTACTCATCAAGAACCACAATCTCTTCTTTGGTTTTAGGAAGATGATAACGGAAAGCTATACCATCATTATAAACCCGGAAAATAAGATCTACCCGAAGTCCTTTGACATTTTCAAACCGATAAGTACATTCATTAGCCTCATTATGGCAATGCCTGCGTTTACCAGTCAGCATTTCATAATCATCAACTACAGAAGTTACAGGAGTTGAGCTTATCAATTTAAAGCAATCATCCGTATCCGACGTTTTTAGACCTATTTCAGGTAATGACATCATTTTAACTTTATCCCGCCCACTATGATAAATAACAGAAAAACCTTTTTCAGCATGATATTCAATGGCTATCTTACCGTTAGGAGATTGTAATAAATTGTTCTGCATCGTACATGAAATGCAGGATAAGCACAACAGTGCAATGATAGTAAAATATTTCATAATCATTAAATTGTTCAATGTACCTTCTATTATATTTTAAGGAAAAAGAGAATACTTTATCAGCACCCTCTCTTTCCTCTCTTTTTTAATTATTCATATAGATAAAACATACGTTCCATCATACTCCATTTTTCTTTAGCAAGTTCCCCTTTCCTGCATTGTTGGAATACCGATACAAAATCTTCCCATTCCTGCTGTCGGGGTAAAGTCGCAAGTTTAGCCATAGCAGATTCCCAATCGAAATCAATAGGAGTTTCGACAATCATGAATAACCGATTACCGCATATATATATTTCCATTTCTAAAATACCAACTGAACGGATCCCCTCTCTGATCTCCCGCCACGACTTCTCCTTACTGTGGCACTCCCGATACTTCGCTATCAGCTCCGGATCATCCTTCAAATCCATTGTCTGACAATATCTCTTTACCGGATAGCCATATCTTTTCATTTCATATCCATTTTCTTTCATCTTATCTTAAACTTATGCCTGCTTAATTATACCCTTCATTCTGTTTCAGATTTTTATTCACATTCAAATCATTTTGAGGAATAGGAAAATATCGGTTATGGGGTGCCCATGTACGTTTCTCAAATTGATAATACATATTTTCATCCACCGGAGAAGCAGTAGCCCCACTCCCTCTATAATTACGAGCTTGAGGATCATCCGACAATTTTACTCCGGTAAATGTATGATTAAGTTCTTTCTCGGCAATGCCCCAACGTAACACGTCATAATATCGAAGCCCCTCGAATGCCAGTTCCACACGTCTTTCTTTACGAACCGCTTCACGAACAAGTTCCTGTGTTGCTACGTCTGTCTTTTTTATTCCAACCAATTTCACACGATCACGTATATCATTAATAGTCAGATCTAATAAGTTCTGGTCTACTGCATTCGGCTGCGATTCATTTACCGCTTCCAAATAGCTTAATAAGACCTCAGCATAACGCATTATAGGAGTATAAGTGGGAGTAGAACCTAAATTATTAGTTATAGACGGATCACAACCTTTCTTCGGACAATATCCATTAAATAAGGCAAATTTATTATAGCTATCTGCAGTATTAGCTCCCTTAAAGCAATCATAAATTATATCATTATACTTAGTTCCCTCATAACTTCCCAAAGGAGGTAAAAAAATAGAAGCATACAAGCGCAAATCCCGATTAACATAAGGATCATTCTCATCATAAACCTCAGAAGTCTTAATGTCCTTGCCGTCTGCACAGAAATATTCTTTCACCAATTCGTTATATGGTGAGAACTGATGCCACCCTCCATAAGCAGCTTCAGGATATAAATATTGATAACGTGAATTAGTATACAAATCCTTTATCCCCATAATACAAAATATTATCTCAGGGCTATATTCACCTCCTATTTGAAAAAGTTTCTCATAGCTGTCCTCTCCATTACGACGATCCAATTCATATATTCCCGACTCAATCACACTACGTAAAATAGTAGCAGCATCTCCCCATCTCTCTTGTGCCAGATAAAGACGACTTAAAAGTACCTTAGCCGCCCCCCTGGTAAACCGGCCATATTCCTCTGAAGAATATTGGACAGGCAACAAGTCTATAGCAGTCTTCAAGTCCTTCTCCACTTGCGAATAGACTTCAGTCTGAGGTGTTTGAGAGATAGAATTCGCTTCGTCCACCGACAGAGTTTTCAAAGGCATAGGAACATCCTTATAATAAAATGCCAAATTTAAAAAGAAATAAGCTCGTAAACACTTCACTTCGGCAGACCACTGTTCTTTTTTAGATTCTTCCATCGGACAGTCCGTAATATTCTCTAGAAAAGTGTTGTACTTAGCTATTTGCGTATATGCATTTCCCCAATACCAACGTAAATTACTGTTAGTAGCCACCGTATTGGAACTAGCCATTAAAGTAGAAAAATTTTCCTTTTCCGTTCCGTTTCCACCTGCAAAATCCAAATAGAGCAACCCTTGTGGCGTAGCAAAATCATCATGCGACCAACCAGTCTGGAAACGATAACATCCTGTCAATGCCAACATGGCATCCCCTTCACCAGTCCAAAAACTACCATCAGAAATTGCTGAAGGTGGCTCCTTATCTAATAAATCCGAGCAACCAGTTGTTACTAGTGATATAGCCAAAGCACATAAACAAGCCTTTGTCATTCCTAATGTATTATATATATTTTTCATAATGATTCTTAATTGAATGATTTACTTAGAACTTGAAATTAAATCCGAATGAATAAATACTATTGACCGGATAATAAGAGGGAGAATCCCCTGTTCCTATCTCATTTTCCGGATCCCAACCTTTATAGAAACTATTGAAAGAAAACAGATTTTGTCCGCTTACATAAACACGCACATTTTCCAAACCTATTTTTTTAGTCCATGCTTTGGGGAATGTATATCCTATTTGTATATTCTTTACTCGTAAGAAACTAGCATTACGGACCCAATAATCAGAAGTTTGAAGATTAGTGTCGTTCATATTCAAAGTTTCCAATCGAGGGTATTCAGCCCATTTATCAGGATTTTCTTCCTTCCAACAAGATTCAGCCTGCCATCTCTGTATCTGTCCACCGTTGTAGAATGCATAAGCCATATAAGATCCTATCAAACGCTTATGACCTCCTAAACCTTGTAATAAAGCTGAAAAATCAAAACCTTTATAAGAAGCGGAAAGATTCAAACCATAATAAAACTTCGGGGTAGTACTTCCCAATACGGTACGATCATATTGCGCATCCACCTTACCATCGGGAACCCCGTCAGGACCACTAATATCTTTGTATTTCACATAACCAGGTTTCAATCCTGACTTACTTACCAATTGCTCAGGAGCCGCATCTATTTCCGCTTGGTCTACAAACAGTCCATCAGTTTCATATCCATATATAATACCTATCGGTTGCCCTACAATTCTGTTATTATTAATTTCTTCGGTAGCTCCGTTCGCCAATTTCTCAACTGCATTTTTTACCCATGTAAAATTAGGAGAAATACTAAACCGGAAATCACGTCCTATTTGTCCGTTATAAGTCAGATTTATTTCAATTCCTTCGTTCGAAACAGCTCCAACATTAGATTGTCCGACTTCACGTCCCATAATACTAGACACCTCAACTGGTGCTAAAATGTCCGAAGTATATTTATAAAAATAATCCAATGTTCCACTAAAACGTCCATTCAATAAACTAAAATCTAAACCAATATCCGTTATAGCCGTCTTTTCCCAAGTAATTTCCGGATTATTATAGGTTTTCATGTAAGCCCCAGACTGAAGAGTTACCGGATTTCCAAAAGGATAATCATGTCCAAGTTCATAAATCTGTTGGTAAGGATAAACACCTATATTTTGATTACCAAGTACACCATAGGAAGCACGCAATTTCAAATTATCAACTACAGCTGAAACTGCCGCATTCTTCCAAAAATCCTCCTCAGAAATTCTCCACCCTGCAGAAACTGACGGGAAAAGTCCCCAACGATGACCGTCCGCAAAACGTGACGATCCATCATAGCGCAAATTAACCTCTAATAAATAACGATCTTTCCATGCATAATTTATACGCCCGAAAAAAGAAAGCAACGCATATTCTTCCAATGAACTATCATTAGTAGCTGTTGATTTATCTCCAGAACCTAATTCATACAAATAATTATTAGGAAACGTATTTCTATAACCTTCCAAACCTTTATTATTAGATTGCTCCACAGAAGTACCCGCCAATAACTTAAAGGTATGATTTTTAATTTGTTTTTCATAAGTAGCTAATGCTTCAAAAGTAGTATACGTATTATTTGCAGTCCATACATTTAAAGTAGCGGGCCCCACTGTCTTACTATCATCAAAATAAGTATCAGCCCGGTACGCTTTATCATATTTAGTCCAGTAATTCACCCCAGCTTTACCTATAAAAGAAAGTCCGTCTACAGGAGTATTCCATGTCAATTGTCCGGAAGCACTTATATTTCTACTCACATTCTGCACAAAAGATTCACTCGCCAACCACGCTTCCGGACTATAATTATCCTGATATCCAAAACTTCCATCCGACTTTTGCCCGGCATAAATAGGTCCCTGACGAACAGCATATCCTATCATTCCATCAATACTTTGTGGTTCGCCATTAGGAGCATTATATTTATTATTATAAGCATTAATATTCAAATTAAGCATCAGCCCTTTGGCGATTTCACTTTTCATAGTAAACAGTGCAGTCATTCTTTCATTAGACGTTTTTGCCGTCATACCTTCCTGATTTCTATAACCTACTGATAAATTATAACTCGTCGTAGCATTTCCTCCTTGTATGCTGAGATTATGTTGGTGTTGAAAACCAGAACCAGATTCCAACAGCCATTTTAAGTGATTTACATTCGGATAATTATCCGGATCAGATCCATCTCTATACTTTTGAATCTGTTCAGGTAAATAAGCTTCCTGCTTACCCATATTCCGCATAGCCATATTATAATATTCCGCATATTCCCATGATGGTAAAAAATCAGGCAATTCCGTAGGCCGTTGCCAACCAAAAGAATTACTATATGTAATAGTCGTTTTACCTTGTGCACCCTTCTTTGTTTCAATCAAGATCACCCCATTAGCAGCACGATTACCATAAATAGAAGCAGAAGCTGCATCTTTCAAAAAAGAAATGCTCTGAATATCATTAGGATCTACATCATCAATGTTACCTGATAAACCATCAATCAAAACCAATGGATCTGTTCCAGCTTTTGAAAATGTACCAGTTCCACGAATTTTAACAGTTGCTCCTTGTCCGGGACGACCTGAAGTTTGCAATACACTTAAACCTGGAGCCAAACCTGCCAGTGCTTGAGCAGTACTCATAACAGGCTTACTAGCCAAGTCTTCAGCTGAAACAGCAGATACGGCTCCTGTTAAATTCACCTTTTTCTGTGTTCCATATCCAACTACAACTACTTCTTCCAACTTTTTTGTATCTTCTTCCATTATAATACGAAGTAACTTGTTACTTTCAACCTTTATTTCTTGCGAAATATAACCTACATAACTTATCTGGAGCATGTTTCCCATTTCAGCAGACAGAGAAAATTTGCCATCCAAATCAGTAACAGTTCCATTGGAAGTACCTTTAACCAAGATACTGACCCCAATTAACGGCTCACCGGAAAAATCAGTAACCAAACCATTGACATTACTCTGTGTCTGTGCCCAAGTAGTATAGCTCAGGCAACACATCAACAAGACCACCAAGAATCTTATTGGCTGCATACATTCTAATCTGTTTTTCATTATTCTATTGATTATTGGGTTAATTTTCAAGACATAACAAAGGCTTACCGACCTAAAAAAGCCGATAAATAAACCTACTTTATGCTATATTCACTTCTTTATCTTAAATACGGGAGCAATCTTATTCAACTGTACATCAGGCATATCAATAACAACTCCTTGCGCTGTACGAGTAAAAAATACCTTTCCATAACCTAACAACTCAATTTTAGTAATTTTATCAGGGTACAACTCACTTCCCGTTGCCAGCGATTGAATGACAACTTGCTTTTCTTCCGGCCATGCAAGGACTGTAGCATAGAGATATTTCTTGGTTTGAGTAAAACGGATTTCAGATGCAGTAGCTTTAGTGTAAGCACCTTCATTGAAACCTTGAGCATTAATCTTGATATCAGCATTGGCTATCGGACCTTCTCCGAAGACTTTCCACGGGCGTGTATCATAAATAGCCTCTTTATTCATACTCATCCAGTCACCAAATTCATTTAAAATGGCTTCTTCCTTTTCATCAAAAGTTCCGTCAGCCCGAAGAGGAACACTAAGCAACAAATTACCGTTCTTACTGACCACATCCACTAATAGTTTCACTACATCGGAAGCACTTTTATACCAGCCGTTCTCCGCCAGTCTGGTATCATAATGCCAACCGCCTAAACAAGAACAAGTCTGCCATGGCTCTTCATAAATACTATTGGGAGATCCCCTTTCCACATCCCATACCAAAGCTTTACGTTGCTCATCGGTAAGAATTTTACCAAACATAACAGCACTGAAATCCCCCTTACGAACAACCATGTTGTGATTATAAAAATGTGCGGCAATCTTCAAACCCGCATCACTGATAGGATAAAACGGTACACCAGTCACATCAAAATAAATCAAATCGGGATTATAACGGTTTATTGCATCGACTGTACGATCATAAAAGTTTGTCACATATTCTTGAGTAGGAATACAAACACCATTTCCCCATGCCCATTGACGGTGAATCATACCGTCAGCCCAACTTCCAGCGCTTAACGGGTGATTCTGTGCATAAAGTTTTTGAGGATCGTAGCCTTCCCACCACTTACCCTTACCATCTTCTTTAGTCAAACATCCATCGTAGGGTACACCTGCCTTCTCGCCATGACGGTCGTATCGTTGAGCCGGTTCATACCAGCTCCACGCATGATCCGCATGAAAACTGATACCAAATGGAAGACCGTTTTTCTTTGCAGCTTCAGCCCAGCCCGCCAATATATCCTTCTTAGGGCCTATATTCACGGAATTCCATTCCTGATATTGGCTATCCCATAAATCATAATTATCATGGTGATTACCTAAAGCGAAGAAATACTGGGCACCAATCTTCTTATAAAAGGAAACCAATTTGTCCGGATCCCATTTCTCGGCTTTAAACAAAGGCAATATATCCTTGAAGCCCACTTCAGAGGGATGGCCATAATGTTCCACATGGTGCTTATACTCGCGCGAACCTTCCAAATAGAGAGAACGCGCCATCCAGTCGCCGGCCCCTTCCACACATTGCGGTCCCCAATGTGCCCAAATACCAAATTTGGCATTTCTAAACCATTCAGGAACTTTATAGTTCTGCAATGATTCCCAAGTAGGTTCGAACTCTCCCTCCTGCATTTTTTCATTTTTCTCTGAAACAGGTACCTGGTAAGTCTGAGCCTCCAAAACTCCCGTCCAAAGCAACAAAGCCGAAGCCAAAAGAAAATGTTTTGCTTTCATAGTATAATTGCTTTATATGTTTTTCAATTATCAATAGTGCAAATATACAGAGTTGAAACCAATTTATATTATCCAAATGCGCCATTATGTAGGATAATATCGACTTTTACCTGAAATAATTCAAAAACAAATACCAAAACAGGTGATTTGATATGAAAATATCGATTTCCCATTGGATTATATATATACTTTTGCTTACTTTGTACAAAACTGAATCTTTCATTCTAATACCTTAAGGAATATGACACAATCAATCGACCAATTACATTTACTTATATTAAATGTAGGACTAGCCATTCACAATGCAGACTGGAACTGGAAAAACGTAAGCAGCCCTTTTACCAGGCTCTATTATATAATGGAAGGAACTGCCCAAATAATATTTCCCGATGGAATGCAGGAACTAAAACCACATCATCTATATCTGGTGCCATCATTCACTACCCATAGTTATCAGTGCAATTCTCATTTCACTCATTATTATCTCCATATATATGAAGACCATCAATCGGAATCCGGCATTCTGGAAGATTGGAATTTCCCGATAGAAATACCTGCGGGCAACCTGGAATTACCACTTATTAAAAGGTTATGTGAAATAAATCCTACCATGCAGCTTCCTCAATCCGACCCGACAAGCTATGACAACAACCCCACATTAATCAGAAACATCATTAAAAATAAACAGCGTACCTTCTGTGACAAAGTCGAATCCAGAGGTATAGTATATCAACTTATTGCCCGCTTTTTAAAAGACGCCAAACCTAAAGTGGAAGTCAACGATAACCGTATCCAAAAAGTCTTGTCCCACATCCGAAAAAATATCTATAAAACAGTAGATATAGACTCATTGGCAGCAATCTCATGCCTCTCAAAAGATCATTTTATCCGTCTTTTCAAAAAAGAAGTCGGTACCACACCGCTACAATATATTAATCAGAAAAAAATAGAGAAAGCCCAATTAATTCTGATTACAGAGGATATTCCTGTAAAAAACATAGCTTATCTCCTTGCTTATGAAGACCATTCTTATTTCAACCGCTTATTCAAAAAAATCACAGGCGTTACTCCTCAGCAATATAGAGAACTATATAAAAAGTAACCGTCTTATTATTTTTACGCAAAGGTTTACGTACTTTTTTCAACCTCTTCCACCATATACCTAAAGGTTATTCCTCTATTTTTGATGCCGGAAATAAATCTAAAAATAAATAGAACTATGAATTACAATGAAATCGGGAAAACCGGTATGCGGGTTTCCAATCTTAGTTTCGGCGCATCTTCATTAGGAGGAGTTTTTCATGATATCCGCGAAGCAGAGGGTATCAAAGCTGTTTACACAGCAGTAGAGAATGGAATGAATTTTATTGATGTATCTCCCTACTACGGGCACTACAAGGCCGAAACCGTATTAGGCAAAGCATTGAAAGAAATACCACGTGACAAATATTATCTCTCTACCAAAGTGGGACGCTATGGAAAAGATGGAGTCAACACATGGGATTATTCCGGAAAACGTGCAACGGAAAGTGTGTATGAAAGCTTGGACAGACTCCACATTGAATATATCGATCTGATTAATGTACACGATGTAGAGTTTTCAGACATGAATCAGGTAGTCAACGAAACATTACCTGCACTGGTAGAACTTAAAAAGAAAGGTATTGTAGGACATGTAGGTATCACAGACTTGCAATTAGAAAACTTAAAATGGATCATTGATCACTCGGAACCGGGAACAGTAGAAAGCGTACTTAACTTCTGCCATTATTGTCTGAATGACGAGAAACTGACTGATTATCTGGATTATTTTGAATCAAAGAATATCGGCATCATCAATGCCTCCCCCCTTTCAATGGGCTTGCTCTCCCAACGTGGGGTTCCTGCATGGCATCCGGCCCCCCAATCACTGGTAGAAGCCTGTCGGAAAGCTGTTCAACACTGCCTGTCCAAAAATTATCCTATAGAGAAACTGGCTATTCAATATTCTGTCAGCAATCCACGTATCGCCACCACTTTGTTCAGTTCGGCCAATCCGGATAATGTATTGAAAAATATAACATATGCCGAAGAACCCATTGATTGGAACCTTGTAAAGGAAGTGCAAGAAATTATCGGAGAACAAATGCGTGTCAGTTGGGCTAATTCATAATACAAAGGAAAATAATGATGGATTTTAACATAATAGATGCACACTCCCATCTTTGGCTACGGCAAGATACGGAAGTCAACGGATTGCCTATCCGTACTTTAACCAACGGACGTTCGTTATTTATGGGGGAAGAACGTCAGATGGTTCCGCCCTTTATGATTGACGGGCGGAATAGTGCCGAGGTTTTTCTCTCGAACATGGACTATGCACAAGTATCGGCTGCCGTAGTCACTCAGGAATTTATTGATGGCATCCAAAATGAATACCTCGCAAAAGTGTCCCATAAATACCCAGACCGTTTCTTTGTATGCGGTATGTGCGAATTTCGTAAACCCGGTTATCTGCAACAGGCCAAGGAATTAATAAGTTCCGGTTTCAAAGCAATAAAAATCCCGGCACACCGCCTTTTTCTAAAAGAAGGAAGAGTCATGCTGAACAGTGACGAAATGATGGAAATGTTCCATTACATGCAAGAAAAAGACATTATCCTTTCCATTGATTTAGCCGATGGGGATACACAAGTACAGGAAATGAAAGAAATCATTCAGGAATATCCGCAGCTTCGAATCGCTATCGGACATTTCGGTATGGTCACCACACCTCATTGGCAAGAACAAATAAAGTTGGCCCGCCATAAAAATGTCATGATAGAATCCGGGGGGATCACCTGGTTGTTCAACAGTGAATTCTACCCGTTTGCAGGAGCGGTGAAGGCTATCAAAGAAGCAGCAGATTTGGTCGGTATGGACAAACTGATGTGGGGATCGGATTACCCGCGGACCATTACGGCCATTACTTACAAGATGTCTTACGATTTCATCCTTAAAACGACTGAAATGACACAAGAAGAGAAAGCACTTTTTTTAGGTAAAAACGCCGAAAGATTTTATGGTTTCAAAAATCTCATATCTCTTCCTTACATAAAAAACATGTCAGAATAATCAACTGACACTTATTAATCCATACCATGAAAAATAAGACCTATTATGTACCATTGATGCTCATATTCTGCCTGTTTTTCCTATGGGCTATCAGCAGCAATCTGCTACCTACTATGATAAGACAACTGATGAAAACCTGTGAGTTAAACGCTTTCGAAGCATCATTCACAGAAACAGCCTACTGGCTTGCCTATTTCATCTGTCCCATTCCCATCGCTATGTTCATGAAAAAATACAGCTACAAATCGGGAATTATTTTCGGGTTATTACTGGCGGCATGTGGTGGGTTACTGTTCTTCCCCGCTGCCATGCTGAAAGAATATTGGGCATATCTATGCATATTCTTTATCATTGCCACCGGAATGTGTTTTTTAGAAACGGCAGCCAATCCTTATGTAACCGCTTTGGGAGATCCGAAAAGTGCGCCCCGTCGATTGAATCTGGCACAATCATTCAATGGGCTGGGAGCTTTTATAGCTGCCATGTTTCTCAGCAAACTGATTCTGAGTGGCAACCACTATACCCGCGACACCCTGCCCACTTCTTTTCCCGGTGGCTGGGAAGGTTACATTCAAACAGAAACAGACGCCATGAAACTTCCTTATCTGCTGCTAGCTATGCTACTCATTGTTATTGCCATCATCTTTATCTTCTCCAAATTACCTAAAATCAAAGAAGGAAATACGATGGAAGGAGTAGAATATAAAGGAGAAAAATTAATTGATTTCGGAGTCTTAAAACGTTCTCATCTTCGTTGGGGAGTTATTGCACAATTCTTCTACAATGGTGGTCAGACAGCCATTAACAGTTTATTTCTAGTCTACTGTTGTACCTATGCAGAACTACCTGAAAATACAGCCACCACCTTTTTCGGTCTTTATATGCTGGCTTTTTTGGCAGGAAGATGGACAGGCACACTACTCATGGTAAAATTCCGTCCACAAGACATGCTATTGGTATATGCGCTGATTAATGTCTTGCTATGTATTGTTGTGGTTTGTTTTGGCGGTTGGACAGGTCTTTATGCCATGCTGGGCATCTCTTTTTTCATGTCTATCATGTATCCCACTCAGTTCTCGCTTGCTTTGACTGATTTAGGCAGCAACACAAAAAGCGGCTCGGCATTTCTAGTTATGGCCATCGTTGGAAATGCTTGCTTACCCCAACTCACAGCTTATATGATGCATCTGAACGAACATATCTATCATATAGCCTATACTATCCCTATGATTTGTTTCCTGTTTTGCGCCTATTATGGCTGGAAAGGATACAAAGTGATTGATTAAACTGATTAAAAATAAATAAAAAATGAAAGCAATTCAAATTACCGCTCCTTCCGAAATGAAGGTAGTAGACATCGAGAAACCGGTCTTGGAACCGGGAGAAGTTCTTGTGAAAATTAAATACGTCGGTTTTTGCGGCTCGGACTTGAATACATTCTTAGGCCGTAACCCAATGGTAAAGTTGCCCGTTATTCCTGGACATGAAGTAGGAGCTGTCATAGAAGCTGTGGGCAAGGATGTGCCGGATTCTTTAAAACCCGGCATGAGCGTTACAGTTAATCCCTATACCAATTGCGGTAAATGTGCTTCCTGTCGTAACGGCAGAGTAAATGCCTGTGAACATAATGAAACTTTAGGGGTTCAGCGCAACGGAGCCATGTGTGAATATATCGCATTGCCTTGGAGTAAAATAATCCCGGCCCATCGAATTCCTCCTCGTGACTGTGCACTGATCGAACCGATGAGCGTAGGCTTTCATGCGGTTTCCAGGGCACAAGTTACAGATATTGATATAGTGATGGTCATTGGTTGCGGAATGATCGGTATGGGAGCTATTGTACGTTCAGCTCTTCGCGGAGCTACCGTTATCGCTGTAGACCTGGACGACGAGAAATTGGAACTTGCCAAACGGATAGGTGCTCACCATACCATCAATTCCATGACAGAAAATGTACATGAATGCCTGACAAAGATTACGGAAGGACTCGGTCCTGATGTAGTCATTGAAGCTGTCGGCAGTCCTGCAACCTATGTTATGGCCGTCAATGAAGTCGGATTTACCGGGAGAGTGGTATGTATAGGGTATGCAAAATCAGAAGTTTCTTTTCAAACTAAATATTTTGTCCAAAAAGAACTTGATATCCGCGGATCACGTAATGCATTGCCCACAGATTTCAGAGCAGTTATCCGCTACATGGAACAAGGTACTTGCCCAAAAAATGAATTGATCAGCAAAGTAGTCAAGCCCGAAGCAGCAATACAGGCCATGAAAGAATGGGCGGCAGCTCCCGGAAAAGTATTCCGTATACTAGTCGAATTTGACTAACCACATCTATACAATTACCCAAAATGTGCTCAAAGTGATCGTTTTCTACTTCGAGCACATTCTCTTTTTTGATTAAATCCTACTTGATTGGATAATATCAATTAATATCGGACGGAACCCGCTAACGAAACACTCTACTGCTATTACCATCAGAATAAGTCCCATCAAGCGCATCATCACGTTATTTCCAGTTTCACCAAGAATAGAAACCAACCGGGTAGAAGCCCGCAATATAAGATAGGTGATAAAATAAATCAAACCAATTATTCCGATCAGAATTCCCTTCATGGTCCAAGTATTTGCATCATCCATTAACATTATTCCGTTAGCTATAGCACCGGGACCGCAAAGCATAGGAATAGATAACGGGGTAATTGAAATATCATTGGCATACGTTTTAATTTCTTCATCTTTCAACTTCGTATTAGTAAAACGTGCCTGCAACATATCATACCCAATCTTCAAAATAATAAAACCGGCAGCAATACGAAAGCCATTGGTCGATATTCCAAAGAATTTGAATAAAAATTGCCCGGAAAAAGTAAAAGCCAGAAGTGTAATAAAGGAAATGATAGTAGCACGTTTCACAATATGACGCCGTTCTTCATCATCCATTCCTTTAGTCATAGTCAAAAATACAGGCATGGTTCCCAACGGGTTGGTTAATGTGAAAAAAGAAGTAAAGCATAGTAATGCAAATGGTAATAATGTATCCATTGACGTATTATTTTTAGGTTATGGGCAAAAGTAATCCATAATTGGGAGATGAGCAATAGTAGAGGTCACATTTCACACGTGCGTATACAAAAAAAAGAGGCTGTCTCAAAATAGAGTTGAGATGGCCTCTTTTGTTTCATCTCC